>Ga0209194_1001015_pt1 | contig 19081 bp, 33 predicted proteins | sample COGITO_mtgs_1004_FD_184787 | JGI IMG/M metagenome (GOLD analysis project Ga0209194, IMG submission 184787) | Pelagic marine microbial communities from North Sea - COGITO_mtgs_100413 (SPAdes) (version 2) | ecosystem: Environmental > Aquatic > Marine > Epipelagic ...
CAGAAAACATTTAGAAAATGTTATGTCTGATTATAAAACATTAGTTGATAAAGGTATCGATGTTAAAGATACGACAAAGATAAGACAACAAAGCTATTCTTTAGATTTAAAAACAGATCAGGACGTATTAGAATTTTACGCAAAACATAAAAGTTTATTTAGACCTGTGTTTAAAACAGAAGAAGACTTTGCTGCTTACATAGACGACATTAGAAAATCACAAGCAGTATTTAAAGACTTTGCAAAAATAAGACCAGGTAGTCTGTCTCCAGCAGCTCTAGCGGCAGCTAGACAAGCAGGCAAAGACAGAGATAAAGTATTAGCTATTTTTGAAGAAGCATTTACAAATCCTGAGACAATGAAAAAACTATTTCCTAATATACCATTTAAGGACAGAAAAGTGTGGGGTGATGCGTTAGTCAAGAATGATTTAGCAATGGCAGCAAAAAGAAAATTTGTTGATAAAGATGCAAACGCTTCTGATTGGTATGTTGTATCTCCAGCGGAACTAATAACAAGTAGATATAGTCAAGCAGGAACGACCGCTACACCATTTGCAGAGAGAACAAAAAACATGAAAGGTATTGGTCAATATGAGTTTTATGGTGGTCCCAATGTTACAGATCCTAATGGAAAACACTATACAAGTATATTGGAACAATCACTGCGTAGAGCAGCTAAAGTAAACAATGCTGAATTTAAAATTGTTAAGGTGCAAATAGGAGAAGCTAAATCTGTAAGTAGATCTGTGCAAATAATTAATGCACAAGGCGATATCGTAAAAGAATTTAAAATGGCAAAAAGCAGTAAAGCAGAAGATTTTGGTGATGTTATGAATAAAGCAGAAGATTATATCAACGAATCTGGTGCAGAAGGTTTAATGGCTAGACCAGTAGAGACACCTTCAGGCTTTAAAACTATAGATGCTTATGCTATAAAGTTAACCCCTGAGATGGTATTACCAACAAAAACACATCTAGCATCTGGAGGATATGTACGATATGATCCTCTTGTATCAATAGATGAAATGATAGGAGCTGCATAATGGTTGTAGAAAGACCAGCAAATTACGACGAACCACAAACGGTTAATGATCAATTAATGATACCACCATTGGTGGGACAAGAAGTGGAATTAGAACCAGGAACTGATCAACCTATTGATATTGAAATGACAGAAGACGGCGGAGCTATTGTTAATCCTGAAATAATGCCACCTGATACTGGATTTGATGGTAATTTAGCAGAGTTTATTGATGAGAATGATTTACAAGTAATAGCTAGTGAGCTTAGACAATCTTTTGAAGATGATAAATCATCAAGACAGCAATGGGAAGAAACGTACACAAAAGGTTTAGATTTACTTGGATTAAACTACACTGAAAGATCTCAACCTTTTCAAGGTGCAAGTGGTGTAACACATCCTTTGTTAGCTGAATCGGTTACACAGTTTCAAGCACAAGCCTATAAAGAATTACTACCAGCAAGTGGCCCTGTAAGAACTCAAATTATTGGACAGGCTACAAAAGATAAAGAAGATCAAGCACAGCGTGTAAGTGATTTTATGAATTATCAAATTATGCACGTTATGGAAGAGTATGATCCAGAATTAGATCAAATGCTTTTTTATTTACCTCTTGCAGGTTCTACATTTAAAAAAATATATTATGATGCGGCTCTTGGAAGAGCTGTATCTAAATTTATACCAGCAGAAGATTTAGTCGTGCCTTACACAGCTACAAATTTAGAAGAGTGTGAAAGAGTAACTCATATTTTAAAAAGAACAGACAACGATATTAAAAAAATGCAAGTCACAGGTTTTTATCGTGACGTTGATTTACAGGTAGTACAAGAAGAAAACAAAGTTGAAGAAAAAGAAAGAAAATTATCTGGTATAGAAAAAACTGGTTACAGAGATGATCAGTATACTTTACTAGAAATGCATGTTGATTTAGATGTACCAGGATTTGAAGATCCCGATGGTATTAAACTTCCATATATAATTACTATAGATGAAGGATCAGGAAACGTTCTTTCTATTTATAGAAACTATAAGGACGGAGACACTTTATATAAAAAACAACAATATTTTGTTCATTACAAATTTATGCCAGGTCTTGGTTTTTATGGTCTTGGTTTAATTCATATGATTGGTGGTTTATCTAGAACTGCTACAGCAGCTTTACGTCAATTAATTGACGCTGGAACATTAGCAAATTTACCTGCAGGTTTTAAAGCTAGAGGTCTTAGAATAAGTGATGATGATAGCCCTATACAGCCTGGTGAGTTTAGAGATGTAGACGCTCCGAGTGGTGATTTACGTGCAGGTCTTCTACCATTACCTTACAAGGGTGCTGATCCAACTTTATTTCAGCTTTTAGGTTTTTGTGTTCAAGCAGGAAAAGAATTTGCTACCGTAGCTGATCAAAAAATAGGAGACGCTGCAAACGCGGGGGCACCTGTTGGAACTACAATGGCTCTTATGGAAAGAGGCATGCGTGTAATGTCTGCTATTCATAAAAGAATTCATTATGCTCAAAGAATAGAATTTAAATTATTAGCTAAAATATTTGCTGATTCTTTACCTCCAATTTATCCTTATGAGGTTCAAGGTGATTTACAATCATTAAAGGCTAGTGATTTTGATGAAAGAATAGATATTATTCCTGTTTCTGATCCGACTATTTTCTCCATGTCTCAACGTGTTACTTTAGCACAAACACAATTACAGTTGGCTGAAGCAGCACCTCAAATGCATAACATGTATGAAGCTTATAGAAGAATGTATTCAGCCATGGGAGTTCAAAATATTGATGCAATACTTCCCGTTCCTACAGGACCTGAGCCTTTAGATCCAGGAATGGAAAATGCTACTGCTCTTTCAGGAGGTTCACTAACAGCTTTTAGAAAACAAAATCAATTAGCTCACATAGATGCACACCGAGCTTTCTTTTCCAGTGCTTTAGTAAAAACTAATCCTCAAGCAATGATGATTTTACAGTCTCATATTATGGAACATGTGGCATTACAAGCAAGAGAAGAAGTAGAACAAGAAATGGCAAAAGAATTTGAAGCAATAGAAGCACAAGCAGGTGGTCAATTACCACCAGAACAACAAAATGAAATGCAAGAAATGTTAGAATCCAAAATTTCTGAAAGAATTGTTGAAATGACTGAAAAAATGGTCACTGAAGAACAACAAATGATGTCAGAACAAGGCGAAGACCCATTAGTTCAACTAAAACAACAAGAAATTAACTTAAAAGCGCAAGATTTACAAAGAAAAAGCATAGCTGATGAAGGTAAAATGATGCTAGATCAAGCAAAATTAGCTCAAAATGAAGCATTAGCAGAAGCTAAAATAGATTCACAAGAAGATATTGCGCAATTACGTGCAAATGTTAATCTAAATAAGCAAAATGATAATAATGTTAAGCGCAACAGATAAATTACAGGAATATTTTAACGAATTAATGAATTTTTCCGACACAGCAGTAACAAGTCAAGAAGAACAAATACTTTTAGCGGGTGCAATGATGGGTGTAGCTAAAATGCTGTACCATAACAACCTTACTGAACAAGAATATGACAAAATTATGAATCATAATGGAAGAGACTTGCTAAACCTATTAAAACCAACTATACATTAATAAATGTCAAAAAAATCTAAAACAAAATTTGGTATGCTGTCTGTAAATGCTGGAATAGATAATAATCCTAATCCCACACAAGCTGATAGAATAGCAGGAGCTACAAAAAAATTTAAAAAAGGTGGTCTAGCAGGTAGACTAGCTCAACGTGGTTACGGAAAGGCAAAAAAATGAAAAATAAAAGTACAAAAATGACTACTATATCGCAAAAAAACCCTTTTCCTAGCATGAAAGTGGGTTCTGATGCTGCAATGACTTTTCCTGCTTTTGTTGTAAAAGACAACAAAGGTGTGGGTCCAAAAGGTCAGACAAGCAATGCACAAATTAAAAAAGTAGCTTTTAAAGGCGTAAAATAGTATAATTCGCACTTTAACAAAGGAGGTTCTATGAACTTACTAAAAGATCTATGGTCACACGTTAAAGAGTGGTCAGAGTGGAAAATGAAGGACTGGATTAAGGCGGCTATCGTAGCTATTATAGTTATCTGGGTAATTAGCTGGATGACAGGCGGAGCAGCATAGTGCTACAAGCTCTCGGAGGACTATTAGGCGGTAAAGGCGGAGCCTTAAAAACTATCGCAAAAGTTGTCGATGAGATTCATACATCAGAGGAAGAAAAATTAGATAAAAAAATATTGATGCAACGCATTCAACAAAAGCTTGCAGAAAAGCAATTAGATGTTAATGCAAAGGAAGCCACCCATCGCAGCGTATTCGTTGCTGGGTGGCGACCAGCGATTGGCTGGTGCGGAGCCCTGGCTCTGTTCTTCGCTTTTATCCTATCTCCCTGTATTGAATGGTATGCAAAATTCTCAGGTATAGATATTGTACCACCTGCTATAGAAACTGGGCCCCTTCTAGCAATTGTCACTTCAATGCTCGGCGTATCGGGCCTTCGCACCTTCGAAAAGGCAAAAGGTCTTACTAAGTGACATACGACGAATTAGCAGGTTCCGTAAAATTATCAGAAGGCTTTAGAGATCACGTTTACATAGACACGGAAGGATTTCGCACAATTGGCTGGGGTCATAAAGTAGTACATGAAGATAAATTTGAAGATGGTAAAACATATACCAAAGAAGAACTACAAGAAGTATTTGATAAAGATTTAAACAATGCGATTGGTAAAGCTAGAACACTTATGGAAAACCACGGTGTGACTGATTTGCCTACAACCGCGCAACATACCATTACCGAAATGGTATTTCAGCTTGGCCCTACAGGCGTGTCCAAGTTCCGTAACATGTGGAAATGCCTGCAGGAAAGCAATTTTATTGGTGCGAGTTACGAGATGCTCGACTCGAAATGGAATAAACAAACTCCAAATCGCTGCAAAAAATTAGCTGACCAAATGAAATCATGCGAATAGAAAACTTTTTTACTTATTTTAAAAATCAACTAAAAGATAGACAAGACACTATAAGACAAGCTATATGTAGTGGTGTAAAAGATTGGGACGAATATCGGTATTTGACTGGTAAACTTCGCGGTCTTGAAGAAACTGAACAGGAACTCACGGACCTGCTAAGAAAAACGGAGCTAGAAGATGACGACTAAACCTAAATTAATTGTACCAAAACATGTTTGGGATGGTGCAAAAAAACAAAAAGAAAAAAAAGAATTAGAAAAAATACCACAACCTGTTGGTTGGAGAATAGTTTTATTTCCTTTGAAATTAAAAGGTAAGACAAAAGGCGGTGTTATTCTTACTGATGAAACAGTAGAAGAATCACAAATAACAACAAATATTTGTAAAGTCTTAAAGACTGGATCTTTGTGTTACAAAGATAAAGAGAGATATCCTGATGGTCCTTGGTGTAAAGAGGGCGATTGGGTTATAATAACTCGCTATGCAGGATCAAGAGTAAAGATTGATGGTGGTGAGTTACGTATTATTAACGAAGATGAGATTCTGGCAGTCGTTGATGATCCGAGAGATATATTGCCAGCTAACATAATGTAACATGGAGAACTCTATGCAAGTACAATCACAAAATGACAAAATGGTCCCGATAGACACTTCTGGTGACCCCGTCGAAGTGGAAGTAAAAGAAGAAGATAAATTAAATAATACAGAGTCGGAAGTAAATGTTGAACAAGTAGATCAAGACATTTCTGTTCAAACCGACGAAAAAAAAGAAGAGCTTGAAGACTATTCTCAATCTGTAAAAAGACGTATTGATAAACTAACTCGTAAAATGAGAGAGGCTGAAAGAAGAGAGCAAGCAGCAATAGAGTATGCTAAAAACGTAAATAATAAGTATAAGAATGCTGTTAATACAGGAGCTCAAAAAGATGATTACAGTATAAAACAAATAGAAGATAAATTAGTAACACAAGAAGCTTTTGCTAAAAGAGCAATGGAAGCTGCTGTGCAAGCAGGTGATATTAATAAACAAGTAGAAGCTCAACAAGAGATAGCTAGGTTAGCAATTGAAAAAGAACGTGTAAGTGTAACTAAAGCAAAAAGAGAACGAACAAAAGGACAGGAATTTCAAGGTGAACCAATGCCTGAAATACTACAACAACCTGCTCCTCAAACATCAGATCAAGCACAAGCACAAGCTGTAGCAAAACCAGATCCAAAAGCGGAAGAATGGGCAGGTAGAAACGTTTGGTTTGGTAAAAATAAAGTCATGACCTATGCTGCAATGGGTTTACATGAAGAATTAGTAGAAGAAGGATTTGACGCGACAACAGATGAATACTATACTGAGATAGACAAACGTATCGCAAAAAGTTTTCCTCAACAAGGAAATCAACCGAGACCAGCTCAAAAAGTTGCTTCGGCTGTACGAACATCGGCCACAGGCCGCCGCACTGTGAAACTCACACCCTCACAGGTAGCTATTGCAAAAAAACTTGGTGTGCCACTTGAAGAGTACGCAAAACACGTGAAGGAGGCGTAAATGACTGATACAAAGATAAACAAAACCTCGCGCAATATTGAAACCCGTGAAAAGGATGCACGAAAGAGGGGATGGGTTCCTCCAAGCAACCTAGAAGCACCAGAACCACCAGAGGGTTTTCACCACAGGTGGGTGAGGTCGGAATATCGTGGTATGTCTGATGAAAAAAATATCATTGGCAGACTACGAAGCGGATATGAATTTGTAAAACACGATGAGTATCCCGATAGATTGGATTTACCTTCTATCGCTGACGGCAAATACAAAGGTGTCATAGGTATAGGCGGATTATTATTAATGCGCTGTCCAATTGAGGTGAAAGAAGATCGGGATGATTATTTCCGTAATCTTACAAATCAAAAGACAGATGCCATTGAAAATGATCTACATAAACAGGAGCATCCAGCTATGCCAATCCATCAGGAAAGGCAGAGCAGAGTAACATTTGGAGGCAAAAAATCTTAATAAGTAAGATCATTATGTCTCTAAAAAATTTAGGAGACTACTATGGCTAACATAGATCAAGCTTTCGGTCTTAGACCAATAGCTAAAGTTGGTTCTGCCCCTGGTGGAACAACTGGTACGACTAAATACTCTATTACAAGTGGCGCAAGCGCATTATTTACAGGAGACCCCGTTAAGCCAAAGGCTGACGGATCAATTGAGGTAGCAACTGCTGGCGACCCTATTAGAGGTATTTTTTTAGGATGTTTCTACACAGATCCATCCACAGGCAAACCTAGATATAACAACACTTTCCCCAACGGTACGGTGGCAAGTGATGCTATAGCTTTTGTTGCTGATGATCCTGACCAATTATATATTGCTCAGCAAGATTCAGTTGCAAGCAATCTAGTAGCAGCTGACTTAAACCAAAACTGTGATCTAGTTTTTGGTGCTGGTTCTACCACTTCGGGTATTTCTGGTGTAGAAATTGATTCAAGTTCTAAAAATACTACTGCAGCACTTCAGGTGAAGTTGATTGATTTTTATGACACACCGAGTAATGACGCTACGGCTAATAACTCTGTTCTTGTTATAAAACTTAACAATTCTGATATGAACGGTGGTACTGGAACTGCAGGCGTATAGGAGTAGATTATGGCGATTAATAGAGCGCAACTCGCGAAAGAGCTAGAACCTGGTCTAAACGCCTTGTTCGGTATGGAGTATTCTCGTTATGAAAACGAGCATGCTGAAATTTTTGACCAAGAAACAAGTGACAGAGCTTTTGAAGAAGAAGTAATGTTAGTTGGCTTCGGTGAAGCTGCGGTCAAGCAGGAAGGTTCTGCTGTACAATTTGATACAGCTCAAGAATCTTTCACTGCTAGATATTCTCATGAAACTGTTGCATTAGCATTCAGTTTGACTGAGGAAGCAGTCGAAGACAACTTGTACGATACTTTATCGGCTCGTTACACAAAATCTTTGGCACGTTCAATGGCGTATACAAAGCAAGTAAAAGCAGCGAACATTTTAAATAATGCATTCGCAACTGCTGGTGGCGATGGTGTTTCATTAGTAAACACTGCTCACCCAACTGCTTTAGGTGGCACATTCTCAAACAGAAATGCTACTGATGCTGACTTGAATGAAACCTCATTAGAGCAAGCAATGATTGATATTGCAGGCTTTATCGATGAAAGAGGGCTAAAAGTTGCAATGCAGGGAAGAAAACTAATCATCCCAGTAAACATTCAATTTGTAGCTGATAGAATTTTAAATTCTACTCTAAGAGTTGGTACTGCTGACAATGACATTAATGCAATGAGAAACATGGGTATGTTGCCTGATGGTTATACAATTAACCATTACTTATCTGATACAGATGCATACTTCATTAAAACTGATGCTCCTAATGGATTTAAACACTTCGTAAGAGCTGCCCTTGCTACAGGCATGGAAGGTGATTTCGACACAGGAAACATGAGATACAAAGCAAGAGAGAGATACAGCTTTGGATTTTCAGATCCTAGATGTGTATACGGATCTCAAGGTTCATAAGAATTAACTAAATCTTTCTTAGGTGAAGAAGGCGCTTGTAAGAGCGCCTTTTTTATTTTACAATACTTATCCCAAGACTTAACAAGACAACTATAAGGAGGTTGACATGGGAATAACGACATTTTCAGGTCCTATTAAAGCAGGATCTATAAAAGATACGAGCGGCAATACAGTAGGTTCTGATGTTGCAAATACAGGTTTTGCATTAATGGCTCAATCAGCAGTGATAGACATTATTGGTGCTACCAACACAGCTACAGTAGGTACAATTCCTGCGAATTCACAGATTGTAGATGTAATTTTAAACGTTACAACTGTAGCTAATGATTCTGGAACTGCTACTGTTCAAGTTGGACATTCAGGTGATACTGATGAGTATTTACCAGCAACGAATGTTAAAGCTTTAGGTACAACTAGAGGCACAATCCAAACTGATGGTACTGACATTGGAACAACTGATCAACAAGTTACTGCAACTTATACAGCAGCTAATGCTGATGGTACAACAGGTGCTGCTACAGTTACTGTTCTTTACATTCAGAATAATAACTTAGCATAATGTACGGTATAAAAAATAAACAGTTAACTTCTAGCGGACAAGTAACTACAAAAGTTACTGCAGGTACTAATACACTTAGTGCTCCAGCTAGAGTTCTACAGTTAAGCATTAGATGTGGAGCTACTTTAGGAAGAGTAGACTTGATAGATAATGGTTCAGGTGGAACTGTTAAATATACTGTACCTACTCCTGCAATTGGAGCTGGTGAAGATGAAGTAATGACAATAAGTTTTCCTGATGATGGAATCAGATTTGAAACTGATTTATATTGTTTCTTCAATCAAGCTACACATGTAGAAGTTTTATATGGCTGATAAACAACCACGTAGAAATAAAAAGAATTTCCGCCCTACTGAAAAGGGGGCGGGAATGACTAAAGCTGGGGTCAAGAAATATAGAGCGATGAACCCTGGTTCTAAATTAAAAACAGCAGTTACAGGTAAAGTTAAAAAAGGATCTAAAGCTGCTAAAAGAAGAAAATCATATTGTGCAAGAAGTGCAGGTCAAATGAAACAATTTCCAAAAGCTGCGGCTAATCCTAACTCAAGATTACGTCAAGCTAGAAAAAGATGGAAATGTTAAGAATTTTATTGGTAATATCTATATTATTATTCTCTCAAAAAATTTATGGAGAAACAAACACCGTGTCTTCAACCGTGGTAACGAATTCGACACCGCCTACTGCAAGTGCACCAAGTGTTGTTGTTAACAATTCTGATATTTGTAAAGTAGCAACGTCAGGCGCCATACAAACCAATATATTTGGTTTGGCTACAGGTGTAGTAGTTGACGACGAGCTGTGTCAATTGCTCAAGCTCAGCAGGCAGATGTATGCGGCAGGCTTAAAAGTAGCGGCAGTGAGTATATTAGCACAAGACCCACGAGTTTTTGACAGTTTAGTGATGGCAGGAACACCACCTCCGTATATGGGTGCTATTGGTAGTGAAGCTTTAGAGAAATGGAAATCAAATCCAGATATGATACCAGAAGGTAGCATGGTATTTAAAGATGATGTTTTAAAAATTAATATAAATGAGGATGTAGATGATGGCGAATTCAAAAAGTTTTTATTTTTGGCTATGGCTATGTATATCGGTCTCCCTATCCTTTTCTAGTAAAGCACAAGTAGATTGCTCCACAACAACTGTCGGTTTATGTGACGAGGTTGTTGATCAAGTTATTATTGAAACAGTAACTGAAACAATTGAAATGAAACCCGATGGTATTCTAACTACCACAACCACCGAAAAAGATATTACAACCACCACCGTCGAAAACAAAGATAGCGGTGATATTCTTGATAGTGACAACGGATATGTAGCGACTTCGAAGGATGGTTCAATGGACTCAGACTGGGGTGGCCAAGGACCCGCTAGTATGCCTACAGGGACTTATTGCGGTGATTTAGGAACTGATAGATGCGCTGAAATTACAGGGTCTGGTAATAATACAAGCGCTATGGGTGTTGAAGGAATGGGAACCACCTTTATACAAACAGTTGATGTATCTGAACTCGATATAAAATATGGAGGTAGAACTAACTATTCTATCAAAGTTGATAAGCAAGATGCTCAAGATAGAATATATATGCATATTACAGGAAGAGACGGAACTACTGATGTATTTAGTGGTACTGATATTTTATCGGAGTCGGGTGTTAATAGTGGTTATCAAGTATACGAAAGTGGCTTTGATTTTTCAGGCACCATTACAAATTTAATTATAGAGGTAGGCGGACGTGATGTGAATTTAGCCGTGGGCCCAGTTTTTGATGACGTAAGCATTCGTGTGTTATACAACACTATTTCTACAATAGTGCAACAAACGATTACATCTGTAGAAATGTGGGTTGCTTACGGTGGTAGTACCGAAACAGAAGTTATAGATATTGTAGAAGATTTTTTTGATCATAATGATTTTGTAGAAAAACCAGGTGGTGAAATAGATATACAACCAATTGAAGAACCAGATACAGAAGTTTCTTACGAAATGGTTGAAATGGAAATGGAAATGGAAATGCCTGTCATGGAGGTAGAAATACCAGAGATGGAAATAGAAATGCCAGAAATAGAAGTGGCGAGTGTTGAGACAGAGATAGAAGCAGAGATGGAAATGGAAATGGAGATGCCTAAACCAGAGGTAAATGAGCCAGATCCACAACCAGAGGAGGTACAAAATGAACCTACTGAAGAAGATACTACAGAGCCTGAACCTAAAACGCAGGAGGAGCCTAAGCAGGAAGAAAGCGCACCAGAGGCTACTGAAAATGAAACTGAAGAAGTTGAGGCTGAGGAAGTAGAAGAAAAAGAAGAACCTAAAAAAGAAGAAAGTAAAAAAGAAGTGGCGGCGAAAAAAATATTAGAGAAGATGGGTGATAAAGGTAGATATGATTCAGCAAATCAGTTAAAAACATTAATTGTGATGCAAGTATTAGGTAATTCAAAATCATTCTTTGATTCACAAAAACAACTGAATGATATTGAAGGATTTTTTACAGATCAGTTTATTCCTGATGCTGAACTTACAACAAACAATATAGCACAATATTTCTTGTTTGCAGGAAGTGATGGGCTAATGAACGAAATGGTGATGCAACAGTGGCAGAATTAGAATTTGCGGGTTTAAAGTTTAAAGGCGGAAAGATAGTCGTTGTCTTAACAGCACTAGGTACATTGCTTGGTGGAGCATGGGGCGCGTTTGAATTTTATAAGGATTATCTAACGATGAAAGATACCATATCTCAATATGTCAGCCCTGACCTTTCAGGCTTTGATAAACGTATAGATTTAGTACAACAAGAAGTAGAAATGCTACAGAGTGAAATGAGTATGATTCTAGAAGAAGTTGGATTAGTGGCAGATGTAGCTAAAGAATTAAAAAACGATTTAAAAGGTGATGTGAGACGTATTGAAACAATTGTTGAGGATGTAGAGACAAGAGTAAAAGAAGATTCTAGATCAAATGAAAAAGACTTAAAATTAACGGTGGATGGTATTGAGTCCGATATGCAAAAATTAGAAAATGAATTAAATGAAGCCATGACAGAATTGCAAGAGAGCATTGATAAACAAATCAAACTAACTCTCGCTAATCCTTTATCTCAAATGAAGTAATGGTAGCTAAACTCCCAAATAACCAATACTTTACACCTATTAAAAAAAGAACTAGTATAGGTAATTCTTCACGCAGTAGGCCGAAGAATAAAAATAAAAGACGTCAACACGTTAAATATAGAGGTCAAGGTCATGGGTAAATTATGTGCTAGAGGAAAAGCTGCAGCTAAAAGAAAATATGATGTTTACCCATCAGCTTACGCTAACATGTATGCTTCTGCAGTTTGTTCTGGAAAAGTAAAATCAAAAGCTAATGGAGGAGCAATTGCTTCCAACAAACTTTCGCAAAAAAGAAAAAAGGTTTCTCATCTTAACAAGGGTGGTATTGCAAGAGGATGTGGAGGAGTCATGGAGAAAAAACGTAAAAGAACAGCAGTTACATAATGTCTTTAAGAGAATGGGTAAAAGAAAAATGGGTTGATATAGGATCTCCAAAAAAAAATGGAAAGTATCAACCTTGCGGCAGAAAAAGTAGTAAGGGAAGTAAAAGAAAATATCCTAAATGTGTTCCTTTAGCAAAAGCTAGTAAAATGTCAGAAAATCAAAAACGTTCTGCTGTATCAAGAAAAAGAAAAGCAGGTAATCCTGGTGGTAAACCTACGAATGTAAAAACATTTGCAGCAACGGGAGGATTTATATCTAAAGAAAGAAGAGCAGGGGCAGCTGTAAGAGGCTTTAATTTTAAAGGTGTATTCTAAAAAAAAAATAATAAACGACGTTCGTAAATGGTCTGAACACTTTCTTGAAATACCTAATAAACATTTAGGTGGTTTTCCCGCATGTCCTTTTGCAAAGAAAACATGGCAGGATAATAAAGTTATTATTGAAGTAAAGAGAAAGAACAAATGGTATAAAACAGAACTTAACGCTCAATTAAAACAATTAGATTTTCATGTTTATGAGATATTGATATTTTGTGATCCATACTTTAATTATTCTCTAGAGGAATTTCAGGATATTATTGATGCATACAATAATTGGTATAATGAAAAGGATATATTTTTTATGGGTTTTCATCCCCTCAATCCAGCCAATGAAGAAGAACAAGAGTTTTTGGTTACTCCAAATGGGGAGACCCCACTTGTAGAGAGTGATCTTATGTATTCTATGATGTTGATACAAAAGTTCTCGCAATTACAGGAAGCTTCTGATAAACTACATCGTCAAGGTTACTATAAGAAGTGGCCAAAAGGGTACTATAAAGACGTCGTAGTATCTAGACAAGAAACCTTTAAACGAATATTCGGAGGTCAACATGATGGGTAAGAAAAAAAGAGTCGGTATGATGAAAAAAGGCGGTAAGCCAGTTGTTAAAAAACGTGGCGGCGGCATGATGGAAATGATGGGCGGCGGTTCTGCAAAGAAAAAAGTCGTCAAGAAACGTGGCGGCGGCATGATGAGTGCTAAAAAGAAAAAAGCAAAAAAATAGATGCCAACTTATTCTTCAACATCAGATTTCAATTTATCAATTGATGATATATCAGAAGAAGCTTTTGAACGATGCGGTCTACAAATTCGTAGTGGCTACGATATAAAGACCGCACGACGTTCTCTTAATTTAATGTTAGCTGAATGGGCTAATAGAGGATTGAACCTTTGGACAATTCAAAAACAAGAAAAAACATTAGCGGCTAATACAACAGCTTTAACTGGAACTAATTTATTTGGATCTGGTGCAGATGATAGTCAACAGATTGTTGATATTACTGATGTTATTATTCGTGATTCAAGTAATAATGATTATTCAACATCAAGTATAAGTAGAGCTACGTATTGGAACTATACTGTTAAAACGACCAGCGGACGACCAACTCAATACTATTTTGAACGTACGATAAACCCAACACTATATCTATATCCTGCTGCAGATTCAGCATACACTCTAATATATTATGCTCTTGTTCGGATGAAGGACTCGGGCGATTACACGAATAATAATGAGATTCCTTTTCGATTTCTTCCATGTTTATCTGCTGGATTAGCTTATTACATAGCTATGAAAAAAGCGCCAGACAGAATTCAATTATTAAAACAAATTTATGAAGATGAGTTCCAACGAGCGGCGGATCAAGATGGTGAAAGAACAAGTTTATTTTTGACTCCTAAAACATATCTTCCAGGAGTCTAAATGGCTAGATATGCATCAGGTAAATTTGCACAGCGAATATCTGATCGTTCAGGTATGGCATTTCCTTATAATGAAATGGTGCAAGAATGGAATGGTTCATGGGTACATATTAGTGAATTTGAGCCTAAACATCCGCAGCTAGAGCCTTTACCAAAAGTATCTGATCCACAATCTTTACAATATGCTAAAGCACAAAAAATTAGTGCTATTGTTCCTTTAACCAATAACCTTTATGCTAGAAATATATTCGGTGTCAAAAAACAAACCATATCACAGTTTAATCCAATACCATCTCCAGGAGCTTATGAGACAGTGATTGTCAATACAATGCAACCTTTAGAAGGGACAGATCAAGAGAATAAAGATATAGAAATTAAATCATTTTTAGGTACAATAACGGTGAGTATAACATGACAACTTATTCAGAATTATTAACACAAATTAGAGATTACACAGAAACATCTAGTGATGTTTTAACAGATACTATTCTTGATGATTTTATTCAACATGCCGAAAAACGTATATTTAGAGATATTGATTTAGATGTATATAGGTCCTATCAATTTGCTAGTCTGACACAAGGTAATCCTTTTGTCACCTTACCTGGTGCAGATACAGGACAATTAGCCTTTATCAGATCAGCACAGATATATCCAGCAACAGGAACACCTACTCGTGATTATTTGGAGCAAAAAGATATTTCCTATATGAATGAATATTGGCCAGATCGAACATCTCAAGCGCAACCTAAATATTACGCAATGTGGGATCAAGACACAATATATCTTGCACCTACACCAAATTCCAATTATAATATTGAATTAGCTTTGAACAAGCAAGAAACTGGATTATCCTCATCTAATACAACAACTTGGGTGAGTACAAATGCTCCAAGAGTTCTTTTATATGCTTGCCTATCGGAGGCATATAAGTTCTTAAAAGGACCAGATAATCTTTTAGCTTTCTATGAACAAGGCTATCAACAAGCACTACAAGGCTTGCAACTTGAACAACAAGGTAGAAGAAGACGTGACGAATACTCTGATGGCGTTCTCCGACTTCCTCTTGAATCGAAACAACCATAAGGAGATAAAACATGGCAATATCGTCTGCAATATGCAACACTTTTAAGAGAGATCTTTTAAAAGGGTTTCATGATTTTGACTCGTCTGGTGGAGATACCTTCAAGATTGCATTATTTACTTCATCTGCAAGCTTAGGAGCTTCTACTACAGATTATTCAACTACTAACGAAATAACAAACACATCTGGCTCTGCTTACACAGCAGGTGGTGAAACACTAACTAATAATGGTGTAACAGGTGGATCAGGAGCATCAACAGCTTTTGTTGATTTCGCTGACGCTCAATGGACTTCAGCTAGCTTTACCGCTAACGGTGCAATGATCTACAACACACAGACTGATGGTGGCTCAGGTACTACAGATGCCGTTTGTATTTTAGCATTCGGTGGTGACTTTACAGCATCAAACGGTACGTTTACTGTGCAGTTCCCAGCAGCTAATACAAGTGATGCTATTATAAGAATTTCGTAGGGGGACTAAATGGCTTTAGTCCTCAACGATCGTGTTAAAGAAACCACGACTACAACTGGCACAGGAGCGATAACGCTCGCTGGAGCAGTAAGTTCATTTGAAACTTTCGCTGCGGGTGTCGGTAATAGTAATACAACGTATTATGCTATCGTACATCAAACAGCCAATGAGTTTGAAGTGGGTCTTGGTACACTTAACGGCGATAGTTCAACAATAACAAGAACGACAGTTATATCTAGTTCCAACAGTGATTCTGCTGTAAACTTTTCTTCAGGCACAAAAGATGTATTCTGTACATTTCCTGCAAGTAAAACAATGGATATGGTATTAACAGGCCAAGGAGATTTAGCTTACGCTTCTGCAGCAAATACACCTGCACGTTTAGGTATAGGATCGGCTGGTCAAGTATTACAAGTTAATTCTGGTGGTAATGCACCTGAATGGGCTGCATCAAGTGGTGTTAGTGCTGGCTTCGTAATTGCAATGTCGGTGGCACTCTGATACAAGGATATATATGGCACAAGATTTTGAAAACGCAAAAGCAAGAAATATAGGAACCTCGGCTTCTACAATTTTAACCGCTAACTCTGATGATGCCGTTATTGGTATTCGTGTTGCTAATGTTGTAACACAAACAATACAAGTAGACGTATATATCAGCAGTGGTGGTAATGATTATTACCTGGCTAAAAACGTCAGCATCCCTCAAGGATCTAGTATGGAATTTATTGATGGCGGTGCAAAAGTGAATTTATTAACGGGAGACGCTGTAAAGGTGGAAAGCGATACAACTAGTTCAGCAGATTGTTGGTTATCATATATTGACAGCATAAGCACGTAAGGAGATTAAATGGGTTATATTGGACCAAGAAATAGTGATCAGTTTAAATCCATGTCTACTCAGACAATTACGGGTGATGGGTCAGCAACAGCTTTTACCTTAAATACACCTGTAGCAAATTCGTCAGAAATAAGATTTGTTGTCAACAATGTCGTACAAAAACCAGATGTTGATTATACAGCAAGTGGTACACAATTATCTACAGGCTCAAATGTATTGGCAGGTTCCGATGCAGCATATGTTGTAAACGTAGGAGCTGCTGTTGGATCACAAACACCATCTGATGGTAGTGTTGATCACACAGCAATATCTAGTTCATTTAACGGCATGTATTTAAACTTGGCAACAGTGACTTCAACAATTACAGTAGCGTCCACACAAAATGCGTTTGTGGCTGGACCAGTAAACTTTACTAACACCGTAACGGTAGAAGGAACATTAACGGTAATATAATGGGAACTTTATTCGTAGACAAATTAGATCCACAATCAGGAACATCATTAGAGATTGGTAGTTCTGGTGATACAATTACGATTCCTTCAGGAGCGACTATTACAAATAATGGAACGCAAACAGGTTTTGGTGGAGATAATACTCCAATGTTTTTAGTTTATAAAACTTCTAATCAAGAATTATCAGATAATGCTTTTACTAAAGTTACTTTTGACACAGAAGATTTTGATAGTGATTCAGCTTTTGCCTCTGACAAATTTACAGTTCCAAGTGGAAAAGCAGGAAAATATAGATTTGATACTCAACTGTATTGGATAGCTAACAGTAATACATTAGATTTATTTTATGGAACTTTTTATATTAATGGAAGTACTCCAAACATAGTAAATAGAACTGGTAATTCAGTTAATATGTGGAACAATGAAGGTGGTGAACAATGTTTAAGAGTTACTTCAACTTTTAATTTAAGTGAAGGTGATTATGTTGAAGTTTATGGTAAACTAAATGTAAATTCTGGTACTCCAAGATTATATGCATATGGAAATTGGTTTAGCGGTTTCAAATTAATAACATGATAACAATTTTAAAAGGAGGTCTATATGGCAAGTCTATCAACTAAAGTTAAGCTTTATTGTACCGCGAACAGCAAAACGGCTGATTTCGGTCCAGGAGGCAATGTAGCTTTACAGGATGACTCGGACGGTAATGGCCCGTACATAAAAACGTGGAGCGTGGATGGTTTAGATAAACCAACGGACGCAATTCTCGCGAATTATGATACGGCAGGCAATACCGAAGAGACAAACAATACTGTAAAAAGTACAAGAAAAGCGGCTTATGGTGATATTGGCGATCAATTGGATGAGATATTTAAAAATATCGACACGTGGAAAGCACGTATCCAAGGGATCAAAGATGCAAACCCTAAATCGTAAAGGAGTAAAAATTGAGTAAAGTACAAGTAGATACTATTGATACCAGATCTGGAACGTCTACCATGCAAATTGGTAGCACGAACACGTCTACTATTAATTTAGGCGTTTCAGGTGATACGGTCAACATCCCGTCAGGGGTGACGATCGCTAACGCTGGTACAGCTACTGGCTTTGGTGATACAAATCATTTTGCTACTACAGCTTTTTCAGCTTATATAGGATCTACACAAACTGTTACTTCAGGAGCGCAGGTCACTCTTACTTTTGATACTGAGAGATATGATTTAGGAAGTAATTTTAATACAAGCACTTATGCATATACTCCTCCAAGTACAGGATATTATATGTTTAATTTTGCAGTTTCTTTTAGAGGTGGGGCAAATACTAATTTGGCAAGATGTAATGTTGGTATGCAAAAAGCTAGTTCTACATTTCAAGATTGGGAAAAAGATTTTTCTGCAAGTTATGTTTTAAATGCTGGTACCTCTGCTACCATATTTGCAAATGTTACTGATACAGATGCTTATAAACTATTTGTTAATGTAACAGACCAAAGTGGTAATCCCTCTGTTTTAGGAACTATAACAAATTCTTATTTTGAAGGGTATAGGGTATATTAATGAGCACCCTAAAAGTAGACACGATACTCAAGAGAACGGGCACTGGCACGATAACCGTGGGCCAATCAGGGGATACCATTACCATTCCTTCAGGAGCTACGCTTAATAGTGCAGGTACAAATACTTTAGAAGGTATTGCTAATACACCTGCTTTTCAAGTTACTCTTGGTTCTAATGATACTATAAGTAATGATACTTATACTAAATTAGATTTTGCTTCGGAAACACTTGATACTGATTCAGCATTTGCATCTGGAAAATTTACAGTTCCATCAGGTAAAGATGGAGTTTATTTTTTTAGTTCAGCTATAACACT
>Ga0209194_1001016_pt1 | contig 19079 bp, 18 predicted proteins | sample COGITO_mtgs_1004_FD_184787 | JGI IMG/M metagenome (GOLD analysis project Ga0209194, IMG submission 184787) | Pelagic marine microbial communities from North Sea - COGITO_mtgs_100413 (SPAdes) (version 2) | ecosystem: Environmental > Aquatic > Marine > Epipelagic ...
ATTTAGACGCTGAAGCGCTGCTGACTTTCTGATAGTTCTCTGCTAGCTCCTCACCATAGGTCTTGAGCGTCAGCCTGCCATGCGTGTCGGCCCAATCTCCGTCAATTGGCGCGGCAGAACCCCCATAGTGAATCTGGCCGATTCGTTCGATAATCCTGCTGCCGGTGAACCCTTCCGAGATCGCCTGTTCGATATTCCGAGTCTGATCAGCCTTGAACAAGCTGTCTTGATCGGCAGGTGTGAGAAACGTCTCTACGTCTGCGCTGGATATAGCCGCGCCGCTGTCCGCCTTCCTAAGAAAATCAATGCCCCCTGGCTTCGCCTGAATAATTTGCCTGACATCAGATCGGTAGCTCATATACTGATACTTACCTAAGCCATACCCTCGCTCTTTTCCGCCTAGATTGACGTAGCTACCCACAGAACTGTAGCTCCCTTCGATATAGCCATAGGCTTCTGAAAGCGCCTGAAAATTGATGCCCCCTGGTCCCTCACCACAAAGTCCGGATCCGCCTCGTCTTCTCCCTGAACGACTACGGCCAATCACGGCTTGCACATCAGTTGGTGTGGCGGGTCGCAGTGCTTCCCATTCCGGTGGTGCCCTCACCGGCTCAGAGCGTCCGCCCATGCCATCTCTAACCCCCGTCAAAATGGTGTCTTTCTCGTAGGTGGTAATGCCCAAAGGCACCTCAAGTGCGTAAGCCGTACAGCCCAAATCAACAAAGAATCCAGACGAACAAACCCTGAAGGCAAGTCCCCATTCTGCTGCTCCCGTCTTTTCGTCGGTTGAGCGAATCTGTAGCGCAAATGCTTCACCAAAGGGAAGACGGTAAGCGCCCGCCTCATCCATGCCAGGAATAGCCCCCAGTAAGCCATTCCCATCGGCAACTCTGTGGTCTTTCGTCATCCACTGATCGCCCTGCCAGCCAGCGCCTGCTAGCTCAATATGAGGGCAGCCGCCGACGCAGGGCACCTGAAAGCCTTCCTCAATCGAACCAGAAATAGGTTTCGGTGTCGGCTTCTCTCCAGAATATTCTTTCGGGCCAAAAGCAATATCTTGTTGCGCGGTAAAACTGAACAACGCTAATGGATTGGGAAATGCGCCGAGGGGAATATCTCCTAGCCCAGGAATGCTAGAGATTAGCTGGTCTTGGTATCCTGAAAAATCAGAGATTTGTGAAAGTTCAATACTCGGAATGCTCATCAGCGGCAAGTCGCCGAGCAGCTCCCCTGTTGGCAGTTCGCCTAGATCAGGCTGTCTAGAAACAATCTGGCTGAGCGTTTCAAACGGCTGTGTGCTGATCCCGACGGCTTGCGACAACGCCTCTGCGACACCGGGCATTTGCTCAAGCGGCCAGTCGCCTGAGAAAGGCACCGATTGCACGAGCGAAGCCAGTGGTAAATCGGCCACCAGTGCGATATCTGCAATCGATAATTCTTCTAGCGCGGCTAACTCAGAGAGCCTAAACGCTTCAGGATGCAGGCCGTCAAGAATATCTCCTACCTTTAAAACATCGACAGGATATTCCCCCGCCACCCAGTTACGGGCTGTCTCGTAGCCAATTTCCTGTACATACTCTTTGAGACTAGGCCAGCTGCCATTCTGCTCAAAAGGCGGTAGTTGATTGAAAGAGATAGACTCTATCGCCGATAAATCTTCTGCGATCGCGCAGGGCATAAAGCCAAAGGCGATCGCCCAGCAGCAGAAAGCGACAGCGAGCCACCGAAGGAAAGTGCGCGTCATATGCTCACTGTCTCCTCTGCTGAAGTAGGTTCTTTCCCAATTTCTTCTAGCCGCTGTAACAGCGCCCAGTCCAGTGAAACTCTTCGTGCTGCCGTTCGCTGAGCCTGACCGTCTTCAACAGCGTCCAGCCACGATTGAACTCGAATAGCAACCGGACTATCTGATGCGAGTCCAAACTGCGCCAATCCTATCTCGACCGCAACCGGATCTAGCTGAGCAAGCTGAACGCGGCTGGCGGTCTCTTGTGGTTCAACCCCTCCTGGAATAATCCGCGTCAGGCTATCTCCTGTCGCACCATAGTCGATAGAGAACTCATATATTTTGGTCTCACCCGCAGGCGATAGTGTCACCAGCGTCAGGGTAGTTTGACTAACTTCAGGTAGACCGTTTACCTGCTGACAGGGTGTGATGCGCCTGAGATAGAGAATGCTTGCGCCTTCCTCTAACGGAGAACCTGGTGACAGCTGAAGGCAGCGTCCCCCATCGCCTATCCAACCTCTGAAGACCTGCTCGCCGGTTTGAGAAAAGTCGATAGTATGACCTGCGCCAATCTCGACAGCGATAGGCGTCTTCTGCTGAGTTGCCGCCTGAGCGCTGATGTTTCTAGCTTTAGCCGGTGATGAGATCGCCAGCAGTATTAGCGGCACCAGTATTGATATCAGCTTCATAGCGAAACCTCCTGAGTGACAAAGAGCTGTAGACGTCTCCCTGACTCAATTGACCAGATGGTAGGCCGCTCCATCAGCCTGTTAGCCTCGTCATCAAGCCGATTAGAACGACTGCGCAGCATCTCGTTCGCCGCTCCTGAAAGTAGCGACCCCCATAGCGAGCCAGCACCATACTCCCGACTGCTAGAAGATCCGCCAAGTCCGAATACATTAGTCTCCCTCTGCGGACGGTTGAGATAATCGCCCGCTGCCCCCATCGCCCCGAGCAGCGCCTGCTGGCGGTCGATGGCCTGCAACTGCCTTTCAGAACTCTGCTCCGCTCTCGCAACGGGATAGCCGCCATCAACCGCTAGAATTGCTAACGCACCCGCAGGAATACTAACTTCATCTACTTCATTGCTATTGGGCAGCACCATTGCAACAACATCTAGCGCAACCGCACCAGACGCCGACATATCGCCGATCTGAACAATCAGCTCTGTTCCTTTGGGCATGACTTCCGCACCATCGCTGCTCAGTGGGCTAACTAGCGTCACTGAACCTAATGCTCTCGGTAGGTCAGAAGCCCAGGTGACAGCAGTGGTTATCTCCAGTTCAGCAGTGCTACCTGGCAGAAGAAGAGACGATAGCGCGTCAACGCTCCTTAGCCCTTCTGTTCCTTGCATGATGAGATCTCTTTGCGCTTCGTAGGTATCAACCTCATCTAGCGCAATGTCCTCTTGCGGCGCGGCTTCTGATTGTTCAGGCTCTGCCGAAACAGTTGGAATACTGTCCTTCATAACCATCGGTACGGGTCGCTGGGTCGTGACTGAATCTTCTAAGATGGCTTCAGTTGCAGCCGGTTTCTCCTGAGCGCGAACGCTGACTGGAATCGAGCCAGCGCGACCAAACGCATCCTCCTGATTAGCGACGGTTACGAATCCAGGAATGCTTGTCGCTGAGACGACAGGCTGCATAGCCTGTGCGGAGGCCGGTGCAGGGCGCGAGCGACTGGGCAACTGGCCATAGTTTCCTGCTGCTGCAATCTCTGCAAGACTTGTAGATTGTTGGGGCGCTGCTTCTGTAGTAGATGTCGTTGTCGGCACCGTCCTAGCTGAGGGAGCCGGTTGAGCTGGTGCCCTACGAACTGGGACTGGCCTAGAAGCTACAGCTGCCGTGGGCCTCGATACGGGCGCAGGTCGCTGTGGTGCCGGTGGGCTTGACGCGACTGGCTGTGCGGGCGTACTTTGTGTCTGCGTCGCACCTTCTGTAGTCGCAGCGTCCTCTATTTCTTGAGCCGTAAAAGATTGATTTTGTAGCGCCAGCTTCCGTTTGAGATCGGCGTTCTCTTCTGCGACTAGCCGCTGCGCTTTTTCCTCCTCTGTTTCTGTTGTCTCACTCTCTTCTGTTTCCGCTACCTTTGCTGGATTATCACCTGAGAACAGATTGCCTGAGAACAATCTTATGACAGGCACCATAAAGATGAGCGCGGCAACGCCTGCTAAAGCAAACTTCAACGGAATGCTTTTGTATATCGGCTGAGTAGGTTGCTTTTCGTCAAAGATACCCGGCTCAACTAAAGGACGTTCTGCTTCAGGGGGTGCATTGAGCAGTGTCCGAACATCTTCGCCGGTCACGTCTTCACTGCTTTTATTAACTAGCGCTTCATCGACTGGCATAGGGCAATTCCTCTACTTTTGTAATTCGGAGTCCAGATTCAAACAGTTGGTAGACAGCCTTTACAGATGCACTCGCGTCCTCTTCTAGTGGCGATTGAGGAATCTCAGCGGCCATCATCTCAATCCGAAAGTTGGCGGGCACCATCTTCCCGGCTGGGTTTTGAGGCGTTGAGATGTAGCGACTGCCGAGCACTTCGACCTCCCAGCGCCCACTTCCAATCTCCTTAGGTGGCAGCACCTGAAGCGGTACGTAGAGACTCGATAAGGAACCCTGAGCCGCTTCGTTCGTAAAAACCTTCGCTGTGTATGTGCTCAAAAAGCTATCTCTAAAGTCATCGCTGAGCAGCATAGAGGCTTTGTAGGCAGAGAGCGGAATTTTGCCACTCTCGTGCTCGGTGAGATCAATGCTGCCAGAGACGACATTGCTAGCTGTTTCTCCCCAAGAGAACGTGAGCATTGCCCATTCTTTGGCGGTGTTTTGGAGGAGCTGCGGGCTGCGGTAGTCGTAGGCTTGTGGCAGCGCGATGAAGGCTTTGCCTTCTGACGACTGAACCAGCGTAGGGTGCTCGTTGTTGGCTATGCTAGCCAGCTTTCCGCCCTGCCAGAGGAAGCCCAGAGCAAGCAGCATTGTAGAGCAGGCCATAATCATCATTGACAGTGGCAGCAGGTTATCACCCCCTATCTTCGGGAGAATCGGTTCTCTAGCTCTTTTTCCTTCCAGAAGCATTTGTTGTTTCCTGTTTCTTGTATTTCGGTGCTGATTTCAATTGGGTTTACCTGCGCGTCGGCATAGCACCTGCCGCCGCCGAACCCGCAATCGGAATAATGGTGGCCACCATTGCCGTGGTTCTTCCCAGTGCAAAGAAGATAGCGGCTCCGCCGCCGCCTGCGACGGCGATTGATATCAGCGGTGCGCCCATACTCATCATTAGTAGAAAGCCAGAGGAGCCTAAATCTTGCATCTGAGACTTCGAGGCATAGACAGCGGCAAAGCCAATTAGCAGGTTGTAGGAGAGCTTGAGAATACCGATACTGAAGAAGGCGATCACCCAGGAGACTAACGCTCTAGGCTGTTTTGGAATGAGCGAGGCTGCAACAGCTAGCGGGCCAAGCAGTCCGGTCAGGAGCATGGCGAATTCAAAGCCAAACGTAAACCAGTTCTGAAAAGACTTTAAGAACTCCCGGCTGCTTGAATTGGTTGCACTCTGCCAAATCAAACTCGATACGTCAGAATCCCATTTGCCGAACGCTTCGGCTCTGTTATCTAGATCGCCTTTGGCTCTCGCTTCTTTGACATCTCGGCCAATGGTATTGACGTTACCGGCAAATCGTCTTAACCCCGCTGGCCAAAAACCGCTGTTTTCGTACTCTTTAACAATGGCCGCTGCTTCTTCTGCGCCTTTCTCTAAGCAAGCAAGCTGAGCATCTCCTTCTTTTGCTTCGCAGTCACTGAAGGCTTGCTTGACGCGCTCCCTCGCCTGGTCGGTTAGGATGACATCTTGCAAGGCATCTTGAATGGTGAGATCGCCAATCTGTACCAGTAAAACCGACTTCGTTTTGTCGTTGATGAAGTCGCGAGCGGTAACCGTTGCCTTCTTAAGTACAGCACCCTGGCCCTGGAGAAAAATGCTGATGATAACTCCCCAGATAAGGATGTCCATAATCTTGTCGAGGTCGTTCGCCTTCATGGCTCTAGCGAACGAGAGCATAAAGAAAAAGAACCCAACTATCAAGATGACCGTTGCGAGCTTGACGACCTGGTTATAAAGCGCCCCATCGCTGGCAAATATCTCCGCCCACATTTCATCCATCGCAGCGGTTGAGACTTTAGTGGCATCAATAGACTCTTTCAAAATTTTGCCGCATTGAACCTGCTGTGCCCATACAGGCGTTGCAACGAAGGCAACTCCACAGCTCACAATAGCAGTGGTGAGAAGCCTATATGTTCTGTTGCATATTCGGCTGTAAAAAGGTTGTAGTTTTCTCATAGCGAAACTCTCGTTAATACTTAGCGGTTTGGCAGCTAGTCGAAAACGTTGGGGATGTAGATAAACTCACTAGCGCTTTGCCTGAGCGCGTTAGAGCGCTCCGCTCGATCCCTTCGGTTAGCTTCGTCGATGCCTTCACTGTTGTTGGCAGATAGCTGAATGGCTGAGGACATGAGCTGCTGTAGCTGTAGTAAAGACGCTTGATTCTGAGCCTGCATTTGCAAGACAGCTGCGCTCAGCGCCGCATTCTGTCCTCCTTGCTGGGCTACTGCTTTAGCCACGTCTTGGGTGCTGTTTAGATCTTGGGAATCTTGGGCGATTTGTATCGCGGCGCTGGCGCTTTGCAAACCGCCTTCTAGAACAGACATTGCATCTTGCGCTTCTGTCTGCATCCACTGTTCGCCTGATTCGCCTAGCTGAGGTTCTGCCATCATCCGAGCAATTTCCTGGTCGAACAAGTTGGCCTGATCTCTTTCCTTAACGACCTGGTTCCTCGTAAAGAAGCCAAAGCTTGAACCGTTCAATGCGCCCCTGATACGCTTTCCCCACGAACCCATTGCTTTCGCCAGAGGCGAATTCTGTATCCAGTTGGATAGATGCCTAAAGGGATTGAACCCGCCTGCCGAATTACCATTGCCTGTATGGGTAGGCACAACGTTTGAGAAGGCGGAAATTCCCCAGCTATCGCGATTGATGACGTTGCTGAAGTCAAAGGGATTGTTTCCTGCTGATAAAATCTGTTCTATGCTGCCAAAGGTTTCGCCGCCATAGCTTCCGGGCAAGCCGACTTGAGACTGCATGACATCCCAGACCCCTGTGGGAATAGAACCCGGCGCGCTATTGCCGTTGGAAAAGATTTGCCCGACCGATTCAGGCAGTGCTAGCTGCGTCTGCGCAATGTTCCAGATGTCTTCTAGCTGCGCGCCGCCTCTAAAAATATCTGCATAGCTGCCTAGAATGTTACCTGAGTTGCCAGTTTGAGACTGCATCACTGCCCAAACTTCCGGTGGAATAGAACCAGGCTGGCCCCAGATAACATTGCCATCCTCAGTTCCGCCTATGGCTGCATTCGAGGATACTTCTGCGGCTGGTAATTCGGCGATTGATGACTGGGCGATTGCAGGCAGTCCGGCTAAAGCGACGATCAAAGGAGACAGCGCTAGCGTTGAAAATCGATCCGGTCTACGAAGCATGGGCATGTCTTAGCTCCACAACGTTGTCTAAATTAGTTGGGTTATCTGTTTGCTCCAGGCTGGGCTGACTACCTCGACTGAAGTGACCCGCTTGCAGCGCGGGTACATAGGCCGCGCAAGCTCTAACAACACCCACATACTTGTTCGTATGCTGAGCTAAAATCTGATCTCTGAAGGCTCTCTCAGACGGGTTGTTCGCAACAATCGTCAGCAGCTCAGGACTTGGGTAGTGGTGGCACTCGATTAGGGTTGAGTCGATATCCACCAGCCAGGAAGAGCGCATCTCCTGCGGATCGACGAAAAACGACTTCTCCGCATTGGCCGCGAGTGCATCTGGGCTATAGCCTAAAAGCTGAGAGAAGCTGTTGATAGAAGATTGGGTAATACAGCCGATTAGCCGCACCTTTAGGTTGTTGGTAATCTGGCTGGCAATTACCGAGTCTGTGATCGCCTCGACAGTCTGGCTGATAATCACAGGTTTAATCCCTGTCTTCTGACCATTGCTACAGAACTCCCCAACAATTTCAGCCAATCCTTTGTACTTCAAGAGAATCGGCGCTTCTTCAATGGCGACCAGACAGTCTCTAAGCTGAAGCGCTTTTCTCAGCGCTAGAGACTGCGCGGATAGCGCCAGCACAGCGGCCTCTGTGTCATCTGAAATATTCGATAGGGCAAATACGGTAAAGCGCGAAGCGTCAAAGTCCAGCGTGCTTGGCGAATTAATCGCTCGGCCAATCCGACTGCTGAGCCACCCTCGCAGCTCTAATAAAATCGTTTCTCTGGCCTCACCAATTAGAACGCTTTCGCCAGAGATTTGAAAGTCTACGGTGGTGAAAAATTCAACAAAGTCACTCAAGGTCGGCATATCCGCCCAGGCCGGTGAGTTCAATCCCGCGCTGAACGCTTCGCTGTATCTGGCTTTGATTGCCTCATTTTCAAAAAACGGCATAATTGACTGAATCAACAGCGTTCTGACTCGCTTGGTTAGCGCACTGGTTTCTTCGCCCATCACCATTACGGTGAGCGCCTTGACGAGAAATTCTTGATAGCTTTCCGTGCGCTGCGCAATCACAGCAGGTGATAGATCGGTTCGCTGTGAGAAGTCAGGGGGCTGGAACAGGTTATTGGCCTGAGAACCCACATCAAAATATGCGCCCTCTTTGCCATAGAACTTGACGAGCTGTGTGTAGGTTGAAGCGCCATCTTCTCGCGTGGCATCAATAACGATGACGTTCATGCCGCGCGCGATCGCCTTAACTGCCATATCCGCCATGACAATACTCTTCGCACTGCGCGTTTCGCCAAAGATCAAAACGCCAATCGTGCGAGCATAGATATCAACGTGAACAGGCCGCTGCCCTCGGCGCGTAATGAATTCAAGCCCTTGCCCGTCAGCCGCGTAGGGACAAACCAGCGGCATGATTCCAGCTATCTCGTCTGAGAGGTACTGCATCCTGCGACCGTCCGGCAGCAGGTGCGCCTCTACGACCGGGAGCGATCGCCGCCAGATATCGAGCGCAATACTTTTGTCTCGAACGAAGTGGCCCTGAATGAAGTTGCTCGATAGGTCTTCGCAGGCTTTGGCCAGCTCCTCTTGCGACTCCCGGTGGATGAGCGCGATCGCAGAGAAAAAGACAGGACTTACCCCAGCATTGATCCGATGCTGGGCTGAAGTAGCTTCAACCACATTGGCACTCGCCTTTGTGTTGAGATTCTTACCGGCGGCGCTCTGTATGCTCTTAATGCCAGCCTTTCCCGTTCGATTCAGCAGGTGGTAGGCCCGCCTGCGATCTCCCGGACTGATCTCGCAAATAAACTCGCAGTCGGGAATATCTGCGATTACGTTCCACACCGAGAAGAGCTGATGCTCCGCCGAAATCCAGGCATTTGGTTTCTCTTCAAGTGCGAGCGCAGCTATTAGCTTGTTCTTGACGATGGCAAACTCTCGCCCGCCCCGAGGATGTCCGGCCTGTCCGTTCTCGCCTCTGATGGCAACGCTTAAAGGCTCCAGCGGACTCTTGATTTCTTCTTCAATCTCCAGATGCCCAGATTTGTCAGAGATAGTCAGACAATGCGGCACGTCTTCTGGTGGGTGATGGCTAAACCGTTTGGCCAGGTTGAGCCAAAGGTCTTCAGCACTCATTGGCTCTGGCCGCATTCCCATTCCCGAGAGCCGCGATAGCCAGGGCCGAAACCCGGAGCGATAGCCTTCAGCCAATAGCTTTTGGTAAAACGCCTGCTGCTTGCCATCGACCTTCCCTCCGAATTTAGCAGCGGCACTCGCTAAGAGGCCAACGCCCTTTTCCAGTAGCCCTCTAGCATCACTGCCGAAGCTGCCAACCGAGTAGGTTGTAAATAGAGCAATCTCTTTTTCTTGCCGCCTACCTCGCAGCGTCAAATCGCGAATATGCTTGCGGTCTGCCTCGATAAAGAACTGGCTTTCTGTTGAGCAACGCTGCTTGAGAAGTGTGGACAACTCCTGCTGCGCAGTGCGATCCTGTGCAAAGCTGCTGAAATGAACTCTGAGCTTTTGGTTCGGCTGCATCTTTCGCAGTCCAATATCCAACCGCTGAAGGAACCTGGCGGCAATGCCCTTATCCAGCAGCGTGTGAACGCCTGGGAAGCGAAATCCGAAGACAAAGGAATAGTGAGAGACGCCGAGCTGCTTTGTTTCCAACAGGAAGGCTCCAATATCGCTGCCTTGCAGGTTGAATCGAGTGATGGCTAACAGATCGCAATGGTCTTCAAAGGCTAGATCCGAAAGACCCGGTAGCTTTCTTTTAGATTTAATCATGATCTTCTAGGAGCGGTTTAACCGCATAGAGTCCTCTGCGATACTTGGGTATCCAGGCAAGCTGATTTTTGATGCGCCAGGGCTGATCGCCAACGACTGTGTAGTAGGTGACTGACAGCCAGAAGAACAGCCCAATTGTCCAAAAATAGGAAGGAGCGTCGAACAGCATTGCCCAGAGTAGCTGCGTCAGTAGATAGGAAATGAACAGGCACAAAACGACTGGCCCGATTAGACCAACCGGCAGCAGGCCCACCATGAACGGTTCAGACATGGCCTTGTTGACTTCTACGTAAGGATGATTCTCCATATCTCAAAGCGGTAAAATCGAGGCGGTAGATAAGTAACGAGCTAGTTCCCGGTCGTTGTTGTAGTTGCGCCACCGCTGAAGAACAGCTTTGAGAAGACCTCTCCACCCACAAAGATGACGGTGCCAACGATAAAGGCAGTCATTGGCACAGCCGCATCTTCGTTACGAAAGGCTTTGTAGCCCCAGGTCATCAGACCGCCGATAATTAGAAAGAACAGCAGCAGAAAGACAACGGTGAACAGGAGCGTAACGACGTCTGCGCCAATATAGGCAGACAATGCAGAGTTCGCCGCAGTCTGGGCACCTGCCCACTGCGCTGAGGCAGCCGTGCCCCCTAGTAGATTAGCGATCACAGCCAATACACCGACTGAAGCGAACACTTTGATCTGCGCAAAGCGCTTAAGCCAGTGTTCAATTCCGTGAACAGAGTGGTGCTTAAAGATCGCCGATATTGCCAGCAGTCCGAGGTATGCGCTCTGCGGATGTGCGAGTGCGAGTAGCAAGCTGCTGCAAGCTGCAAAACCTAAAATAATTCTGAAGGTGATCTTTTTGTATAGCGTTTGGTTCGGTGTCATCTTGAAACTCCTTGTTTTGCCTTGATTTAGCGGTCTTAATTAATTTCCGTAGCTACGTATATGCACGCAGTGACGAACGCGGAAATTCGATATTTCAAGATGCTATTGGATCTCTCAACGGCTATCAAGGCATGCGTTTTAAGTCATAACGCATGCTTTTTATAGGGAAAGCATCACTTTCTAGAAAAAGCTAATCCCTTTCTGAAGTTTCATGGTAAAAGATTAAAGAAAGACACACCTTTTCTCAGTAAAGGCTGTGGATTCTCAAAAAAAGGCGTGCTATCTCACAGCAAGAAACTTTACATTTGCGGCGATAAGCTTCGGATGTTTTTGCTGGTTCGTAAATATTTTTCAGCCCATGGAGATGCTTTGTGGTGCATTCCAATGCCGTAGCAGGAAACAGATTCAAGCTACAATTTTCTTATCATGATTCGACTTTACCCACTAGACTCGCTGACGACATTAGGCGATCTTCTTTCTCCACCCGTTCTAAATACTTGAACGCGCTGCTAGAAAAAATGCTGTCTTTACCGATGAGAACCTCTGCGTCTTCTCACGTCGATGAACTCTTTGCATGGCTAGCGCTGTTCGAGTCTTTGCCGATTGAGCGAATCTGGCAGCTTGCACCGACACAGAATCGGAATTTCGACCAGATGATTAAACACCTGCTCGAAATTGCGTTGAGTTGTTACCCTGAAACTCCTCAACTGTCAGTTGCTGCAAGGGATTTACCTTTGCCTCTGATTGACGTTCATCAGCTAAGGTCAGTAGACTATGGCAGATGGCCCGATACGCACAATCGATCGCCTGCTATCAACGATTTTTCCTCGTGAGCTAATAAGCGCTTTGTAGACATTGAAGTCAGCTTTCTCAAACTGTTTTAGCGCTTTGAGGATGCTTGATAAGCCTTTCACTGACTACTGGGTGTCGCGTAGCCTAGCAGCAACCTCATCTAGGACAATCGCTAGCTCATCGGTTGTTAGTGTCTCAATTAGCTTGTGAATGAGCTGTGCCTTCCTCCGCCTGGAGAGTGCTTCAATCCTTTCGTAGATATCTTCTACTTCTGGGCTCGTTCCTATCTTGGCCTCATTGCCTAGATGAAACGACCCTTCAGTGCCGCTTTCCATTTGGACTTGTCTGGGAATTTAATGTAGGTGTACTTTGATAGCAGATGCTTGCATGTGCTTATATATACATTGCCTACTTAAGGTTTCTTGACAAAAAAGAAAAATTATTTTTTGGTCATATCTTTGGAAGGCGGTGAGTTCTTAGAGGAAGGTGGCGGCGGTGTACTCTCTCTCAGCTTGGCGGCAAGCGCCGAGAGCAATTCAGCAGCAGCGTGATTGTCTAGCTTATGAACGAAGCTTCTTAGGGCAACAGGGCTTTCGACGAATTCTTCCAGTTTTCGGTTGTGGGTGACTTGCGAAATCCAAAACGCAAAGGCTTCGTCAGGGAGGGCCGCTAGCAGCTTCTCCAAACTGTCTGTGGTGATTGCGTTGGTATCGTTTCTAAAGTTAGAAATCGCGCCTGTCGATATCTCAGCTTCCTTTGCGAGGTGAAGCCCCTTAATATCGAATTCCTTGAGGGTGGCGTCAAAAGCGTGGCAGAGCAGTTTCACAATTGCTTGGGTTCTCGTCGAAATCACGTCGTAGGTTTAAGATACAGAATGCTGTGTCTCGCTACGTAATTTTACGGTAATAATTGTTTAAAGCTTAGGCACTGAAGCTTATGTTGTGACTAACTCTCTCTTGCTACTGTCCTGTGCTGGAACACCTTTCCTAATTTTATCTGCCAGTGCATTGAGCAATTCAGCAGTTTCTGCTTCGTCAAGACGTTCTACCAGAGCCGACAGAGTAGGTTTCTTTTCTGCGACTACATGAAAACCCCGGCGTTCAATCAACTTCTCCATCATGAAACCTAACGCTTCATCATCTAGTGCTTCTATTAGCTGGTCTAGCCCATCAGTTTTAATAGCTCCTCCACTGAGAAACCTAGACAGTCGGCTATGTGTTATGCGAGCAGATTCCACCAGGTCTGTTCCTGTTAGCTCAAACTCATTCATGGTGGCCTTGAGAGCTTCGCTAAGTTTCATATCCGAAAAAAGGCTGGATATTATTTTCGCTTTTACTATACAATACACCTGCACCAGATTAGTTGAAGGAGTGTGATATTGCAGTAATCACTTCATAAACAGTCGAAAACCCCAGCCGCACCAACGACTGAGGTTTCCATTTTTCGAGACAGGCGGGACTCTAAATGCTGTGGGAGGCGTTTTTTTGAGTGACCCTTTGTGCTGTCTACATATATTAGCAGCTATTACTCAATAGTTGCAAAAAGTGAGTGTGATAGCACCTTTCGCATATGTAGATTACACTGGCCCGTCTCTCATCCACTTCATGAGAGATAGAACATGATCGCGATCCGCAATGACGACCTACTACCGTCAGATCCATTAGCTCAGCGCCTTAGCCAAACCTTTCTAAGGAACCGCTGGGACTTTATCTATGCCCCAGTGCCAGACCCGAATCAGCCGGAGCAAAAGGAGCTGGACTGGCAGAGCGAGCACCTGAAGCAAAAGCCTAAGTGGAAGACTGAGACACGTTACCCAATGAAAAGCCGGGTGCTGTACCACCGCTGGGCAGACCCAACTGAAATCATCGGTGTGCGCTTTGACCACACGACCGAATATGGTCTGTTAGACATTGATATAAATAGCGCCTACCACCCTAAACAGAATCCGAGTGCGATCGCAGAACTTCAGATCGCGCTAGAAACCATTGGCATCACCCGAACGTTCTTAGTGCGATCTAGCTGGAGCGATGGTCTGCACCTCTACTTCCCACTAAATGGAGCTGTCAATACATTCAACTTAGCTGTCGGTGTCAAATTCTGCCTCCAGACCCAGGGCTTTGAAGTCAAAGAAGGCGAGCTAGAGATCTTCCCCAACGACAAAAGCTACGGCGTCGTTACCAAAATTCTCTACAAAGGCCATCGCCTGCCCCTACAACCAGAGACCGGCTCTTGGCTGCTAGACGACGACCTGCAAGCAGTCAGCAACCAGCTGAGTGACCTATTTCGGGTGTGGGACACCGCCTCTATCGGCCAAGACATGGCCGAACTTAATAGTGCTTTATTGGTCGCTCGTCAAAACCGACTGACCAAGCCACGTCGCCGCCTCAACAATGTAGAAGTGTGGCGACGGGACTTAGAGCTTCTAATTGCCGAAGGCTGGACAGGAGCGCACCAAACCAACCACCTACTCAAGCAGATTGGCTGCTACGGCGTTGTATTTGAAGAGCTAAGCGGAGACGCGCTTAGCCGATACATCCGTGAGACAGCGACCTCCGCTCCTGGCTACGCCCAATGGTGTAACCACCAACATCAAATCGAATTGAGAGCTCGCAGCTGGGCCAGAGCCGTAGAAAAATACTACTGGCCACTAGGTACGCATTCAAAAGCGCGAGCCACTGACAAAGTAGTGCCGTTTAATCAGCAGCGCTCAAAAACAGCGCAGGAAGAAATCCAAACAGCGATCTCAATACTAGAAGAAGACAATCGCCTCCCAGAAACAATCACAGCCAGGGCGCAAGCCATCTCGGAACTAGCAGGCACGAGTCTAGGGACGCTGTATCGGCACAAAGGGCTATGGCACCCCAACCATCAAAAACCCGAAAGCAAGTGTGTAATCCCGGACGCTACGGTAGATACAGAGCCTTCTGAGGCTACCGTAGCGTCCACTCAGGAACAGCTGAAACCCTTGCAGAGAAAGAAATTACAGACTAAAGAGAAAGTAATGAAGTGTAGCCCTCCCGGCGGTGAGGATTCTTTCAAAAAAGAACTTAAAACCTCTTCTCCGAGGGGGGTTCGGGGGGAGCAGTCAAGTTTTCCACAGGTTGAACGCCCTAAGCTGCGGCTAGTTTCTCAGTCTAACCTTCCGCAGCTCCCTCCAACCTCTGGCATAGATCCTGAACAAGACGAGGTTATCCAGGGTATTCAGTGTCAAGTTCGGAGTCTAGGCTGGACACTAGATGAGATTCAGACGTTTATTGCTAATAAGTTTGGTGGCAAGTACCGATATCAGCTCAGTCATGAAGAATTGAAGCTTTTGCTCTGTCATCTCCGGGACATTTCAACCTCTTGATGCGCCCTCTGTCTGGCTCTTAAATCGTTAGTAGTACGATAATAGTACATACTTGCCTTTATTCTCGTTGTACTCGTTCCCTCTTTTCGCCATGTATCGTAAGTGTCGAGTGACAAATGAATCTGTGCTTTCTTAAACACTTCCCAGTCACTAACAGATTAGAAATGTTATTACCTGTGGTGTAAGTCAGTGCTTGAAACCGGACAGCTCATTCCTATTAACTTTAAAGGGCGCAAGTTCAATGCTGTTGTGATTGAACCCAACGGATTAGGCGAGGGGCGACCGACCGTGGGTATTGGCTATCGCGGGATGTCGCGCCATACTGATGTGCCTGCACAAACCTTCGTTGATAGGGTGTCAGAGATAGAAGGGATTAATGTTCTGAAACTCCCATCTAGTAAGACATTTAGGGTGTCAGAAATAGCTGCAAATGACGGTAATACCTATAGGGTCATTGAAGCGACTGACTGGGTTGATCTGGTTGGAGACTGGGCTAAAAATCCGGGTCGGTTAGGCAAAAAGGCCAGGAATGGACTGATCGACTTTTTAACTTGGTACGCTGCCGAGGGCCTGTACGCTGCTGCCTATACCATTCTCAAACGAGCCTATAGGCCTACTGCGAGCGTACGTGCAACGAAGTGCAATAAGGGCAAGGGCGAAGCCTGAAACAACGTAAACTCGTTGGGCGATCGGGGAAAATCCAAATTCCCTCAGGAAATATAGTACAAATAAACTCATCTGAAACCTTTATACAGCATAGCTTTCAGGCTTATTGCACTTCGTTTCAGCTACGCTGTCATTACCTCTATACCTATGAAGACAGCCAAATTATTCAGCAGTGGTTAGTCTCTCGCGAAGCGGGAAAACCTGCTCGAAAGGATTGGGCCTATGCGATCTCTGAGCAAGGTGGAAACAGTCCCTTCAAGTATGGGAAGTGGACTAACTACGTTTATAAAGGACTCTTCGGCATGGATGCCGCTGAAATGAAACGGATTTGGGAGGCTCCTGTATCAGGTTCGAGGCATATTGCCAGAAACTATATTCCTGAATCTCTCGGCGTTGATATGGTTGCCTACTGTGAAAAGCTGATTTCTATCCTTGAATTGGATGATCTTAAACGTGCTCACGATGAAGCTATTCGGCTTACTCAAATGAAGTTTCGGCAACGTATGGACACCGATAAATTGGGCGGTTAGTCTCGTTGATTTGAGGGTGTCAGAGTATTCGTCATAAAAAGCCTGGATTCATTGCCCGTATTGGCTTTGAGGGTGTCAGAATAACTCGCAATATCAGACAGCCTGATTCAGCTTACGCATGGCTGGGTTGAGATGCCTCGGCCAACACTGACAATAGGAGGGCATTCGATATAGTGGGGGCGAGTAGTTCAAAACACCGTCTGGTGAGCTTTGTAGGGTTATTCATCATAACGAGGGTGAGTGGCTAGAAACACCGTCCGATATGCTTATTAGGGGCATTCATCTTTTGGTGCAGACAATAATAACCATACGGCCATAACAAGGTCTCAGAGTGGTTGACTTTGTTATGGATATGTTGCTTTTAGTGTGGATAGTGCGTTGAAACCAGTTTGTGCTTAGCTAGCCTGCTGTTCTAGTCTTTCGAGCCGTCTTCCGTTGCCGATGATACCTGCTAGCTGTGCTTGCTGTACCTCTCTGAAGGCTCTGTTCTCTTCAATGAGAGCTGTGATGTTGCTCGCATTCGCCTCTTGCTTGGCTGTGATTATCTCAAGCCTCTGATCTAGCCTCTCAAACATTTGATCGTGTCTAGTGCCCATCTGCGCAATATCGCTAGCGTTCTTGGCTACGAGCTGGCGCGTTTCTTCTAGTCGGGTATCGAACTGGGTGATAGCTTCAGTGTTAGCAGCTATCTGCTGAGCATTAACGGTTTGCTGGTCGGCAACGCGATCCAGCTTCAAGTCTATAGCTGCGATCGCTTCAGCGTGACGCTCTAGTATTTGCTCGATACGCCCCAACCGATCCATCGACTCTAGATGCTGCTGAGCATTGGGTCGAATGAACCGTGACACCAAAATGTCAACAGCACCCGTTAGGCCGTCGATGGCTGTTGTGTTGGCCTCTATTGCTGCTTGTAGCTCGTCGTTAGTCATGCTTGTAGTTTGGTGTCGGTCGGGTATGAACGGATTATAGAGAAGGTGTCTAAGTGATTGCATTGTAACCCAGACCTATAGCACGAGCATTATTCAGTGAGTTTTGATATGTCTGAGTTGATTATATGAATCCGCATATCTCAGGATAATTAGCATGCTCCCTTGCCTTCAGGCAAGGGGATTCTCCGGCTAGAGGAAAAGACATAGCTGCTTTCCCTGATACGGCTGGCTAAACGCTTCATCGGGCATGGCTACTGCAATAGTAGTCTTATGGGCCCTCGACGTTCCTTTATCCCTAAATATGCGCCTGCCTGAGCGTTCTATATTCTTAGCTGCATTTTAGTCTCTATAGTGTTGTGCGCCATAGCTAACACGCTTAGGTCGGTTCAAAACGAGGCGACACTTTAGAGCGGTCAAATCGTCTCAATGCGTACCATTATTCCACCTCGTTGTGTGATCGCTTCCCATGAGTCCAGCCTTATCCGTCGCCGCCAGTCTACCTCACAAAGTTCGTAAGGAAATCGGCATTGAGGCGATCTCCTGCACCACACCGATCAGCCACCTAGCAGATGGGCATCAAGTCAGCCGGAAGTTCGTCTATCAGCAGGGCGATAAAGCGCAGCAAGCGCTGGATGAATCCTTTGCGCTGTCCAAAGGTGATGACGAGGTTCTGTTTCATCTGCCAGTACCGTTAGGGTGACGGTCTATTTTGTGCTGTGAGTGTTACCTTAAATGGCCCTTTTTTGAACCATGTCGATTTCAGATGTGCTCAGAGAATCCAGCTATCGTGACAATGCTCAGCGACTGAAACAGGCAATACACTCATCCGGTGGCGTCCAGCAGGCTGCTGATATTATCGAAAAAGCAGCTCAAACTCGGCAGCCCGTATTGGCCTAGCGGAGACATCCGCGCCAAAAACTTATGCTATCCGGGCAACCTGAGGATACGTATAGTCAATTAGCTGCGCTATGGATTCTCGTTTTCAGCAAGGAAAGCTAACAACTTGGAATGATGATAGAGGTTTTGGCTTCATCCAACCGGAAGGAGGAAATCGAGCTGTTTTCTTGCATATCAGTGCGCTGAAGCGAGTGAGCCGTCGCCCGAGAGTCGGAGATATGATTTTGTATCAGAAGGGTGCTGCCACTGATGGAAAGGCACGGGCCGAAAACGCCTCCATTCAGGGTGCTGCTATTCCGTGTTATCGCGCCTCAAATCGAAAGCCTAACAGTCGCAGCCTATTTGATGTCGCAGCCGTGCTTGGCGGGCTGGCCATGATTGGGTTTGCCTCAATGGAGTTCGGTCGCCCTTACCTTTCCTCACTACTCGCGGTTACTGCCCAGTCAGATTGCCCTATCAAAGGCAACATCTCGATTGATTCTGGCAAGAAGCTATATCACTTGCCAGGGATGGAAGATTACGAAATGACTAACATCGAACCGGTTCATGGAGAACGGTGGTTTTGTACCGAAGCAGAAGCAAAAGCAAGTGGCTGGCAAAAAGCGCCAAGGTAGCTATTGACCACAGTTACTTACAGTAGGTTATGGTTCTAATATGGCTTGCACAAAGGGAACTGGTTGAATCTAGCGATCACAGGCTTCGTCAGGTTTTTAGTAAAGCCCAACGGATTGCAACTAGTTAGGCTTTGAGCGGCGAGATCGCACCACAGCCTTACTCACCAAGTACGATAGCCCCGCTTCGCCCGCCGTTTCTCAACTGCCTCAAAGACCTGTAAACCTTCTTCGTAGCGGTCGCACAACAGCAGATAGATCTAAAATTGGTGCCTAATTTTTTTCAGGTGGCAGCAGTTTGTCTAAAGCGGCTACGGTAGAGAGATTGAGCGCTTCCATCCAAGGCAACCCCTGCAATTGAGCGCCGAAGAATTGGGC
>Ga0209194_1001019_pt1 | contig 18978 bp, 31 predicted proteins | sample COGITO_mtgs_1004_FD_184787 | JGI IMG/M metagenome (GOLD analysis project Ga0209194, IMG submission 184787) | Pelagic marine microbial communities from North Sea - COGITO_mtgs_100413 (SPAdes) (version 2) | ecosystem: Environmental > Aquatic > Marine > Epipelagic ...
CGCCCGTGCGCGAGCATCTACTGGTGGTGGTGGATTTGGTAGCCGACTTGGCCTTGTAGAAGCTACAACTGCTGGAGAGGGCATACAAGCTGCTGGAGATCTTCGTGCGCAAGCTGCCCGTGAAGGCCTTAGCTTTGCCGCAGGTAGGTATGATACAGATCGTGACGCTCGTTTTGCTGCTGACACTCAAGCCCGTCAAGGATACGAAACAGATGAGGCATCTCGCATTCAGCAAATGGAAGCATATCAAGGCATGGCTCCGCTTATTCAGGATCTACAGCGCCAAGCTGCTGCTGGTCTGATCGGAGCTGGGGAAGCAGAGCGTATGCTTGACCAACAAGCACTTGACATAGCGTATGCTGACTTCCTTGATCAAAAAATGTATCCACAAGAGCAACTCAACTTTGCCCTTGGCGCTCTATCTGGAACTCCATACAATTCTATCAATCGAAGCTATACTTCTGGAACTCAGATGAGTTCAAATCCATCTCTGTTTGGACAGACTTTGGCTGGTATGGGCGGATTGTACAGCGCGTATAAAATGGCGAATAGCTAAGTTAGGACAAGAAAATGGCTGTATTTGGCGTTTCAGGGACAGACGTAAACGAGGCAAGAGAAGGCGCTTTGCGCGGGATCTTGCAGCAAACTGCTGGTGGCGCAGCTAATGCTGACAAGGCTATTGCCTTGGCCCAACAACTGTACCCAGACACACCTAAAGCAGATCCGTATGAAGCTGCGTTCCAGTTCTTTGCTGAAATGGGCCGTCAGGCGTCACAACCCGGTGCGACTGCGCTTGGCTCTGCCGTTGGCTCTATGCAGGTTCCAATGGATTACCTGAACGCCAAGAAGAAAGAAGCTGAAGAAACAGAACGTGCGCGGATGACTACAGCCCTGTCGCTTGGTCCTAGCTTGAAGCCGAAGACGGTTGGCAAAGGTGGCTACATTAATGTCCTTGTTGATAACGAGCCTCAAGTTCTTACATCAGCAGAAATACAAGCAGCAAAAGCTGCTGGTAAGACTGTTTCGCCTTATGAAAAGCCGTCTGACAAAACAACCACATTCAAAGAGCGTAAGTTTTACAAAACTGGTTTGCCTGCCGCTGTTGTTAAAAACGAAACAGATGTCGCTGCTTTTGAAGCTGATGGATGGTCTGCTGTTCCTCCAGAAGGTTGGAGCGAAAGCACTGATGCAAATGGTTTTGAAACTCAAGCAAGTCAAATACTTGATGGCGGTCTAATTGTTTTTGCTGGGAAAGATGGAACAAGTAAAGTTATAAGAGCTGGAACCAATGAAGAAGTAACAGGTCAAGAAGCGTTAGATGCTATTAAAGAAGCCGAAGAACGTGGGATTACCATACAAGGGGAAAGAGCTGGTCAAAGACGTGCAGCAGTTGTTGCAGTAAATACATCTCTCAGTGCATTTGATCAGGTCAGTAAAAGTAGATCAAATATTGCCAATCTTGAAGAAGCCAAGAGACTTGTTGTGGAAGAAAACGCAAACACTGGTGTTATTGCTGATAAGTTGCCAAATTGGAAAGCCTCATCAGTTGCCCTAGAAACTGTGAAAAATGAACTTGGTCTGGATGTTGTCGGTGCCGTTACCTTCGGCGCTCTTTCTAAGGGCGAATTGGATTTGGCACTCAACACAGCACTGCCTACAAACCTCACTGAAGATGCGTTGGTTGACTGGATAGATCGCAAAATTGTTGCTCAACAAAAACTTCAAAAATACTTGTACAATCAAGCTATTTATTTGGCAGATGGTGACAAGACGATTGGTGATTGGCTGCGCACACAAAGAGATGAAAAAGAAGAGCGTGAGCGTATTGAAGCAGAGCGTAGGCAATCTGGAACAAATTATGATTTTTCTACTATGCCAAAGAATGAAATTCTTGAAATTGACATTGATACGTTAGATTCTGCTCAATTTGAGGCTTGGGAAAAACGTATGGATGAACTGGGGCTTTAAAAATGACTGAACAAGAACGCCGCTTAGAAGCAAGAAAACGCCTAGCAAAAGCACGGCAGCAATCTGGTTTAGATGCTTTGAATGTTGACCCAATGATACCAAAAGCTGATCCTGTTGGATATGTGGCTCCAGAGACGGAGCAAGGTCCAACAAACCTACGCGGTGAGTTTTCAAAGCAAGGTATAGATCTGGCGAGGCAAGCCTCTTTCCAAGGTGGCGGTGTTGTAGATGTCCCAGATGAAATTGCTCTATACTCTGAAGATGGCCTTCAAATACCTATTCCACAGATTGTCCAAAGCATACTTGAGACGGGTGGTGATTTAGGGGCATTTTCTGGTGGATTGACCACTGGCGGTATGGGTTACGTTGTAGGCGCTATGGCTGATGTCGCGGTTAAAGCTGGCATGAGCGAAAGCGGTGCGAGGCGTTTAGCCAGAGACGTTATGGCTATGCCAGATGCCTTTGTTGGGATGCTTAGAGGTTTTTCAAAACCAAGAGGTTCCAGAGGCAGTATAGATAAGACTGTTAATAAATTTACAGACGCTGAAAAGACAGCCCTTGAAAGCGCGTTGCCTGATACGTCTCTTCCCGTCAAAACTATACAACTGACGCCTCAAGAGCTTGGTACATTGCTGCAAAAGGCATCCAAGGGTGGCATTGGATCTCAATCTGCAATTGAAAAGTTGGCAAAAGAAGCAAAGACAAACCCAGAATTGGCCGCTGCTGCTGCACGGTTAGGCATCGATCTTCCACCTGATGTTTTAAGCGACAATCCACTGCTCAAAAATGCTGCGGCTATGACCCGCGATCAAAAGGCATCTGAAGCGGCAGCTCAGTTTGAAACCATTGTAATAAATGCCTCCAATGCTGCTGATGAAGCAATCGCTGCAATCAATGCAAGCCCAGATCTTGCGACTGTCTCAGATAAAATTTTGACAAACGTGACTGCATCCCAAGCAGCTCTTAAAAAAGCCGCTGGAGATTTGTACAACGATGTTGACGCTCAAGTTCCAAAGTCAACTTTGGCGTCTGGCAACAACACTGTCATCTTACTTAATGAGCTAACTGATGAATTGGGTGGTCTAGACAATCTCAGCTCAACAGAGCGGTTGCTTTTTGATAAATTGACAAATCCAGATACACCACTAACATATGCCGCCTTGGTTCGTTTAAAGCAGGATATTGGCCGTGGGATAGGTCGAGGTCAGGGTCCATATGGTGATGTCAATCAATCTGCGCTTAAACGCATGTACGCAGCTCTATCTGAAGACCAGCTTCTAACCGTTGACCAAATCGGAGGTCCAGATCTTCGAGCAAAGTTGCGTTTGGCCAATCAGACCACAGCAAAGCAAAAGGCTTTAGAGAAGCGCATTGTAAATGCCTTTGGCAAAGATCTTGACGGCAGCATCGCTGGAAAACTCAGAACTGCTATAACGGCAGGAACCCGTGGTGATATAGGTAACCTAAACAAGATCCTAAAGGCGATACCAAAAGATCTTCAACGAGAAGCCATTGCGACTGCAATTAACGCTTTGTCAATTCCCGGTGGTGCGAGTGACTTACCATTTGGCTTTGCTGAATACGCGAAGACCATGAAGGGTTTGAAGCAGAACAAGCCGATATATAATAAGATCGTAAGCATACTTGGTCCTGACAGCGATCAGTTACTTACTGATCTTTTGAACATATCTCAGCGTATCACTGAGGCCCGTGGCCGTGTCTCTCAGACTGGCAAGGCTAACCAAGCTATGATCTTGGAAGGTCTAACCGCACAGAACATTGCAATGCGCATGATGGATACATCATTGGGACGCAGGGTTGTTCGTGGAGCTGCCGCAGGCGGAGGTTTTGCTGCTGGTGGGCCAGCAGGGGGCGTTGCCGCTGATCTGATCACTGATATGTTAATTACTCCAAAGCAAAAAGTAAAAATAGCTGCTGTTGGAGATTTACTTAACAGCGCGGCTTTCAAGAGTCTTGTGGATGCAGACTTTGCGGCTAACCAAGTTGCACTGCAAACCGCTCTAGATAAACTTGAAAAATCTCCAGCTTACAAGCGGTGGCTCAAGAGTGTTGGCATGTCACCTGACAGTGGAAGTGAATTCCTTCGTGGGGCGGCGCAAAACATAGCCCAGACAGCAGTTGTTGCAGGAGCTGATGGACAGATCGCTCCCCCAATGGAACAGCCTGTTGAGGAAGTTAACGATTCACCAGCACTGCAAAGTCTGATCGAAAGCATGGACCCGAATGTGTCAACCAGAGTGCAAGAGGTAGCCCAGTAGGCTACCCCCAATCCTTAAAGTGACCGAAGTCTTCGTTTTCGTTCCAGCCATCATTGTATTCTTTTAGCTGTTCCTCAGTGAGATCCACGACTTTGTAGCCGTGGCCTGTTCCGTTTGGCCAGTAGTGAGGCGAGTAGCTACGCCCGTAGTAACTATCTGCGCCGCCACGATCATGGGGTGAGCCGTGTGATTTGTTGAGTTTCATAATTAGTAATCCTCCCCATTTACTTTTACTTTTGTGGGGCGCTGGATGATGGTCTGCTTTACGCCATCACGGACGCCATGCTCTTTGACTTTGGCCATGAAAGTCACTTGAGCGCCTTTGCCCCAGTATTGTGTGCCTTTGTAGATGATGACGTTGTCATCAGCGTCACGGCAGATGTGAAGGTGTGATGTGCCATAGATGCCTTCCAGATCCACGATATGCTTCACTGTGACTGCAAAAGCCTGACGCTCGCCCACTGTGCCAACAAACTCGCACTTGCCATCTCTGGTGGCCCACTCAGCGGCTTGTGCGGCACGTTTGTCCAGCACCTTAACCATAGCGTTACGCATGTTTTTAGTGGGTCTTCCGTACTTTTCAATTCCGCCTTTAACGGCTGGGAAAAAGCCTTCGTCTTTTGAGCTGTAGCTAACCAAGAAATCGATGATCTCTTGAGCGCGGTCATCTGATTCAATCCACAAGGTGCGTTGAGAATGAGCGTGGTTTGCCAGCTTGCGAGCTTCGATTGAAGGGTAGTAGTTGTGTTCATGTTCGTGTGTTGGGTCATAAGCCATTTTAAGTTCCTCTCTCTCTACACAACTAATATATGACATCTGTCACAGATTGCAATAGGGGTAAGCAAAAAAAAGGGGCCGAAGCCCCAATTTATTTTTAATGATTAATCTCATTGACCCAGATGCCATAGACCATCTTTTGAGAGCTGTCGAAGGTATCGTGTGGGACGCCCTCAATTACAGCGCAGTAATGCTTAGACATGCGAGCAATGCAAACGCCTTCTGTGTCAGCAGCCTTGCACTTGCGCCCTTCAAACTTAGGCGCTGGCATCCAGAACCAGCCGTGCTTATTAAGCACTTTCTCATAGACAGATTTTGGCAATCCGTTTCGAGCTGACTTCTTGTTGCCAGCATCCTTGTTGGCTTGAGCCAACTCTTTGTAGCAGGCGTCATAGTCAAGGCCCAGCGCGATTGACATGGCGCGAACACCACAGTCTCCAGCGGAACCTTTGCGGCCAGTGGCGGCGCGGCCACCATCGTTGAATGTGAAATTTTGTTTAGTCATGTCATGCCCTCCCAGAGCGTTGTGGGGGCGCGATGGCCCCCGGTTGATTAGGCGTTTTCTTTTTCTCTGGCCAATTTGTCGGCTGCTGCCATGATGACTGACAGGGGTGTGAATTTTCCAGCGAGGTAATAGAAGCAGCGTGTGAATGTGGTGTTGTACTCATTGGTCACTTGGTGCGGCGTGACGCTTACAGGCAAGCCACCAAACAAACGGCCAAGCTCAACAGCTTCATGGTACTGAGCCATGCGGCGCTCAATCAGATCAACCACAGTCTCTGTCACTTCAGCTTGCTTGGCTGTGATGCGGTCAGACTTTGGAGCTGGCTTTACAACTTCAAGCTCTTTGAGCAAAACGCGAAATGTAATCAGATCAGTCAAGTCAGCGTGGTGTGCTTCATCAAACAAACGGAAATGCTTGTCGCGGATCTGGTGAAGATCAAACGGGATTGCAAAGTAATCTTCGCGTGACAAGCTGTCGATTGAAAATTGAAAATTGTTTTCACGAAGCATTTGGTATCCGCTGTTCAATTCACCAAGGGCTTCTTTCTGATGGGACTTAGCAGCAAAGGTTTGATCCTCTTGGGTCATGTTGATTGCGGATGAAACGTAGTCCTGAACGGTTTTGAATTTTGTGTTGTACATGGTCTTTCCTCTCTCTCTACACAACTAATATATGACATCTGTCACAGATTACAAGGGAAGTGGGGAAAATAATTTCCCCTTTAGATCAAATATTTTTGCCTGCCTTCCTTAAATTGCTGGTAAATGCCCTCAATTCTTCACGCGCATAAAACAATTTCTGTTGCGCATTATTTGGTGCATCTTTGCGCAAGCTATCTTCCTGCGCCCGGTCAACCTGAGATCGCAGCCACTGAAGCTGTGACGCCTGAAAGGCGGTTAGATCATTGTCGCTCATATCGCAAACCTCTCCAGAACTAAGGCCGCGACAAATGACGCCATAAGCGCCCCCCAGAACGTCAGAAACTTGATATGCTTACGCTCCAAAAACAATGGCTCCATGCCCTCTTCATTTTCCATTTTTAAACTCCAGTATTTTCTTGGACGCATCCGCTGCGCCCTTCCCAACGATCACGCAGTGACCAATTCCTTCAAGGTAAGCAATCATCTCTTTTTGATCTGGAGACAGACGCCCACCACTTTCTCGCTTCATCTCAACCCACAAATTCCAAGCAGGAATAAACAGATCTGGAACCCCAGCGACAACACCCTCCGCCTTGAACTTTTTGCCAGCAGAGATCGATCTCTTACCCCCATTGGGAACGGCAAAGATTAAAACGCCTGAAAACTTCGCCCGAAACCAATTAACAAAACCTACCTGTTCATCATGCTCAGAAGGGTATGTCTTCGAGGTCGCTGAGATCAGCGTAACCGCCCTGCGTCTTCGCCTCATGTTTTTTCTCCACTTGTGTGTAATCAAATTCTACAATTTCTTTGTACTTCGGATTGTGGCTGGATGGCTTCACCTTAACCCGGCTGGGTTTCTTCCAAAACCTAACCTCATCCAAGGCATCACCAGTTGTGTTGGCAGTAGCTCCAAGCAACGCCTTTCGAGCCTGATACCGTCCCGCTGCATAGCCCCCGTGATCTGGGCATAGCCATTCCGACACCTCTTCAAAGAAGCCATAGCTGTACGTCACTCGAATGCTGTCTGGCTTGCCTTCTTTCCTGTGACGCCGATAGCTCACGCTATCAACATCAACCCACTCAGACTGCACCTGTGACGATAGCATGGCCCCACGATAGCTGCTTGAGCTGTGGTTGAGTGTCGGGGCAGGAAACTCAAACCCGCACTCAGGGCAGATCTGACAGGCCGCATGAACCATTGTCTGGCACTTCCCACACTGCTTGGCAGGAGCTTCGCCATCACCACCCGACATTTTATCCTTGGGCTTCACCTGATCGATAAATCCGTGACGCTCGACATTCTGACCGTAATCCAGAATCAGGCAATTTTCCTTGCCGTCAGCGATCCGCGTCCCGCGCCCCACCATCTGGACGTACAGGCCAGTCGAAGCTGTAGCTCGAACAAGCGCAACCAGATCCACCTCTGGATGATCGAACCCTGTGGTCAGCACGTTCACATTAATCAGGCAGCGCAGTTTTCCACTCTTAAAGTCGGCAATGGTCTTCTCGCGCACAGCTCCACTGTCTGAACCTGTGACAACACCCACATCGATGCCATGATCCTCGAACTCATCTGCCAGCATATTCGCATGGTTCACCCCGCTGCTAAACACCAGCCAGCTCTTTCGGTCTGCCCCAAGATCAATGATCTCCTTAACAGTGGCAGCAACCAGCTCTGGATCAGACGCAGCAGTCGCAAGCTGGCTTTCGATAAACTCACCGCCACGCTTGCCAACACCTGTCAAATCAATCTGCTTTACGCCACCTTTCGAGATGACCGGGGACAGGTAACCCTGCTCCATCAACATGGCTACAGGTATGTCATGGGCGATCCCGTCAAAGATCGCGCCTTTGCCCTTATGCAAGTATCCCGTGTCCAATCGGTATGGCGTGGCTGTCAGTCCAACCACTTTCACCAATGGGTTGCACACCTTCAGATCAGTGATGAACCTGTTGTATCGTGTCTCGCTGTTTTTGGGCAGCAAGTGCGCCTCATCTATCAGAACCAAGTCAGGTGCAGGCACAATGTCATACGCCCTCTCCCAGACGCTCTGGATGCCTGCAAACGTGATCGGGCGATCCAAAACCTTCTGCTTCAAACCTGCGCTGTACATGCCAAAATCAGCCTCTGGGTACAGCTTCAGTAGCCCATTTGCCCCTTGCTCCAGCAGCTCCTTTACATGCGTCACAACCAAGACCCGTGTGCCGGGGAAGCTCATGGCATCCATAATGATCTGCGCGATGATCGCCGTCTTGCCAGAACCAGTCGGCGCAACAATCAGTGGGTTATCACCAGCCTTGCCAGCCCAGTAATTGTACAGGCCATCGACAGCTTCTTTCTGATAATCTCGAAGTTCAAACGTCATGATTCACCTACAGTATTAAATTCAGAAATTGGTATGTGGACTACAGGCTCTATGTCCTGCCAATCACCCCTGTCTTTTCTGCCGCCAATTTTTGCTTCCCATTCTTTACTGGATAAATCTACCCAGCCCATCTGATCAGTCCATTGAACTAAAAGAATGCAGTTAACTCCAAAATCACTATATGATCTTGCGACAACAACTTTAGACATTGAAATAATGTATGTGGAAAATGCAATTTTTTCATTTGTTCTGCATTTTACTTCAACAAAAGTTTTGATTGTTTTATTGTCGATTAAACAAAAATCCATTTTGTATTGTATAGGCAATTTTACAAAATCTACAGGCTCCCCAAAACTTGAAATAAATTTCTTTATTGCAATTGTTTCTTTGCTTAAATCTCCAGAAGTTTCGTATTTTGGTCTAAACGTCATTGACAATCCTCCCCAAAAAATCATCCGCGTCCTGAACAGCTTTACTTATGCCATGCTTGGTGATTTCACCTTCAACTTGCGAAATTAGATACTCAACCAGACCAGCTTCGATTTCAGCATTGATGATCGGCCAGTGATTGGCCCGTTTTCTTTGAATGATGAAGTTAATCATAATGATGGCAATTTCTTTATCGGTGATGTTACCCGGCATAACATTCAACATGATCGCAACCACTTCGCCTAATTCCTCGCGGTTCATGTCTGCATCCTCCCGGAAAATATCTCACGGCTGTTACCCTTATTGCGGATAATCTCACCCGTATCTTGATCCTCATATTCGACAAAATCATCCCCGGCGTCCACCACCTCGAAATCCTTCGGCATGATCTGAGGGATGTACAAATGCTCATCACAGGTCACAACAGGCTTGCCCTTCGCGCAGCTCCAAGTCCCATCATTCTCAGGCGTCACATGGCTGCACGTCCGACAGCTCACCTCTGGAATCTTACACCCGTGGCACACAGCCCAGTAAGGGCAGAACTTGCACTGCCAGTTGCTAGGATCTTCATGCAGCTTCGCCGGGGGCAATGCCGAATACACAATATCCTCTGCTTTTTTTACCAGCATCTTGGCCTCTGCCTTGTCCAGCTTGATCCGCTCGCCGTAAATCTCATCTGTGTTTTTGTTCACAGCAAGAAAGTAGCAGCGTTCCATGCCAGCCAAGTGCATACCAATCTGGCACTGCGCCCAGTAGATCGGCTTAGACTTTTGAACACCCATGTTCTTTGTGGTCTTGAAATTCTTGTCATTCATCGTCTTGAACTCAAGAGTGTGTGGCTTGCTGCTTTCCGCAAACCCCTCGCCAACGCCATCCAAGCTCAGTGCAAAGTGACCTCCGCAAGCCTCGAACCTGACCTGCTTGCCAGTCTCTGGATCTCTCTCCCAGACCGTCACGCCAACCGCTCGAAGGTTCGCAACAACGCGATCCTCTTCCCGGTCACCAGTCTCGAACAAACGCAAAAGACGCCCGTCAAAGTTGGGCGTCCAAGCATGTCTGAATTGATACCACAAAGCGCGGCTACACGGGTTGCCAATCTGGCTCCCCCCAAGGTGAGGTCTATGCTCATTCTTGCGCTTGTCTTTGTAGTGCTGATAAATCGCCTCAACAGTTTTAGGCGTAGCATATGGCTCAAGGTTCATTAAATTACCCCCATGTAACTAAGCGCAATTTGCACACAAAAACTAATTACCAAAAACTCAAGCATCTTACTCTCCTTCTATTCATTAAATGGGGCAGACTAGCCGCCCCATCATAGAATAGAACTATCGCTTCCAAGGTGGTGTGGCAGAACCATTTGCCGCCACAGCAGCCACAGGAATCTCCACAGGAGCAGAAGCAGCAGCGCCAGCAGCATCGTAGCCTTTTACCTCATTTGAGGCGCTGTACTCGCCGTCAGCAGGCTTGACCGCAACTTTGACCATCAGTGGCTTATCCAACAGCTCAGAGCTGTTCTTTGGGTTTGGCACATCAATCGCGCGGCAAATGCTCGACAGTGCGCGTTGGGCAATCTCAACAGCCACAGAGTTTGGGTTGTTCAGGTTCAGGCGATCAAAGACTTTGCGGCCAGCAAATTTTCCTTCGATCACTTCGATGTCCAACTGAAGGTAAGAGCCGTTCTGTTTTTTAGTCGGCTTTTCTTCAGTTTGAGTAATCACACATTTGTACCAATCCGCTGGCATTGGTTCGTATGATGTTTGTGGCTCAACAGCCATTGCGTTAAATCCATTAAGATCCATTTGAGTTTCTCCTACTCTGCTACAAATTGTTCAAAAGGGTTGCCGCCGTCAAAAGTAAACGGCAGTGGCTCAGTGATATTGAACCGATTTTTGGTCACGCTCGAAGCCTGTGGAAAGCACAGGATCTCACGCTCACCTGTAGAAATGGCGCGCTTCTTATCGCCATCGCCTCTGGTAAATGTCTTCAGTCGGATAAGCCCAACCAGATCGACATTATCTGTATAGTGCGGGATGCTCTTCTTGTGCATCCGTACACAATAACGTGCGTATGGGTCCATGTCAGGCAGATCCAAAGTTTCGGTATCTGCGTGGCCAATGAACACAACATTCATGCCAGTCTCATAGGCAAGGCTACCAGCCCAGTCACGAACCTGACGATGTACCTCAGATGCTGTGCCATAGCCTGCGCCATAGCCACCACCCGCTTGGTTGATCGACTTGGCCTTGGGATCAGCAGCAACAATCTCGCTCTCAATCATCGTGGCCAACTGCGTGATGCTGTCGATCACAAGAGTTTTGAACTCATGCTTTTCTGTCGCCAGAACCTCAATCGCATCAAATACATCTTTGCTTGAGGTCGCCAGCGGAAACAGGCTGACATTTTCATTGCCCTGCAAGCTGGCTGTACCATCTTCTGTACGGATGAAGACAGGCTTCGGGAACATCGCCGCCAAAGTTGTCTTGCCCATTCCGCCTTCGCCAAAGAGCGTGGCAATGACTGGCCGTTGCCCGGTGGGCTTCGACAGTGATTTTAAATTGATAGCCATTATTGTTTCTCCCAAAGCTCAATGAATGATAAAGCCAACAAATAAATTTCTCGTTGAGTTTCTACAGTAATTATTTCGCTGAGATTATTTCCAACTTTTTGTTGTGAAGCACCGAATATAAGTTCCGCTCCTTCTACAGCATTTTGGTCTTGGTCTGGCACTGTGCATGGCCTTATCAAGTAAACCTTATCTAAATTTACCAAAATAGGTGTTAATGATCCGTCATGCTGAACTTTGTTTAAATTTACCAAAATAGCCATTACCAATCCTTTCCAAATACGAGGGCGAACACCTCATCCAAAATTTCATCCATAGTTTTCATTTTACTTCTCCAGATGTTTAGGCCGTAGCTTTGGCCTGATTGATTTAGATGCGACATCTGTCTCTTCACAACTTGATCGGATGTCGCGGTAATTTTTATAGATCGCGGCGTGAATTTGATCCTGCGCCGCGATGCAAGAGTGGTAGTTATTAAATGGAATGCGGAACTCTAATCTTTCGCCGCTATCAAATTCCAAAGAATAACTAACCACCAAAATGAACCAGAAGGTCACTAGAGCGCCTCGACTTTGACGCCAACTTTGCCCTGCTTAGTTTCAAAAGCCTTCGAGACTTTTGCCCAGAGCCGTGGCTCCTTCTCCACCAAGTAACGACACGCTGCCGCGTCAGCACTAATAGTATGCTTCACTGGCTCCCACCCGATAGGAAGTTTATCTTTAACTTTTTCCCAGACTATAGGATCAACCTTACGAGACACAGGCTGCGTCAGCGTAACTTTAAACAGATCCAATTTGTGGGTAATTGAGCCTTCACTCTTGGCTTCCAGAGCCTCAGTGATTTGGGCTTCTATCGCATGACGCTGTGCGATAATCATTTTTTCTTGCGCCTTAATTTCTAGCCACTCGGAGGCCAATCCATCAATATTGCTCATGGCAATTTCCTTTCTTTCACTCTCTCTACAAAATTCGGTTTACAGAAAGATTTTCAGCCTGTAAAGCTGTTTTTGCAAAATATGTAAATTTAGCCCTAAATGGAGAAAAAAATGACCAACCTCATGCCCATCGATGATATTCGAGAATCCTTGCAGGATAGGCGTTTAACCGTGGTGGCGGAACGCTGTGGACTATCCCATCCAACCGTCAAAGCAATCGCCACAGGCAACGAACAAATCAGTCTCACAACATGGAAAAAGCTCTCAGAGTACCTGAGTGATTCGCAATGAAAGTAGAAGACTACTGTTCCAAGCTAGGCTGGTATCTTGTCACCATCCCGGCAGGCTCGAAGGGGCCGACATCTTTCGGCTGGCAGAAGCCAGAGAGAGCTTTGTCAGATCCTGATGAGGCCAGAAAATACTACGAGCAAAATCCAACGCACAATGTTGGGCTATTGCACGGCGCGTCAGGCACATGCGCCATCGACATCGATCACGTCGAAAACACCAAGCTGATCTTTGAAGAGCTGGGCATCGACTTCAGCCTGCTTATGAACTCCGCGCCACAAATCATTGGGCGTGAAAACCGTGGCAAGCTGATCTTCAAAGCACCAGCAGATCTTGGCACACACAAAATATCGTGGCCCGTTAAAGATGATCCGCGCAAGACCGAAGTGGTGTTCGAGCTTCGAGCTGGTTCAGTGCAGGACGTTCTGCCGCCATCGATCCACCCAGATACTGGACGCCCATATGAGTGGGCAGGAATGTCTGTCTGGGATGGCATTCCAGAGCTGCCGCAACAGCTTCTGACCTTATGGCGTGAGTGGGACAAGTTTCGCCCACAGCTTCAGGACATCTGCCCGTGGAAGAAGAAGGCAGAGTTTCAGCCAACCAAGCGCCCACGTCCAAAGGGTGACAGCACAAGCGTGATCGACGCCTACAATCAGGCCAACGATATGCACAGCCTGCTAGTCCAGTACGGATACAAGCAGACATCCCGTGGACGATACCTGTCGCCCAACTCCACATCTAAATTGGCAGGCGTAAAGTTGTTCGATGATGGCCGTGCCTACTCGCACCATGCATCAGATCCCTTCGACAGCGCCCACACATTCGATGCCTTCGAGCTTTACTTGCAGTACGAACACATGGGCAATGTGACCAACGCAGTCAAAGAGGCAGCTCAGATCCTCAACGTCACGCAAGATCCAGACTACGAATATGACAAAGAGGCTATAGATCACGGCGCCAAAATAGCCGCTTCGATCATGTCGAAGCCAGCCAAGAAGTCAGACGAACCACTAGATAGTGTGCCTGAAGATCTCTTGTCGGTCCCCGGTGTCCTGCAAGATGTGGTCAACTTCTACACTGTAACAGCCATCAAGCCGCAGCCACAGTTCGCTGTCCAAGCTGCCATTGCATATGGCTCAGTAGTGATGGGACGCCGCTGGGTAACAGATCAGCGTAACTTCTCCAGCCTGTACTTCCTCAATATTGGTGAGACAGGATCGGGCAAGGAACACACAAAGACAGTTCTCGAAGAGCTACTCGAAGAGGCTGGGCTTGATGAGCTGATCGGTCCCGCAGGCTACACTTCCGCCGCCGGGGTGATCTCAACTCTGACCAAAAAGCCCACTCACGTTTCAGTGGTGGACGAACTTGGACGCCAGCTCAAGTCAGCAGCAGCCAAGGGTAACCAGCACAAGGCAGACGCCCTGACATCGATCATGGAATGCTTTGGCCGTCAGGATGGCACACTTCGCCAGCAAGGCTATGCAACCAACACCATGAAGTCGGCAGACGCTGAGAAGTTGGAGAAGGTCGTAAAGCGCCCCAGTTTGACACTGGTCGGCATGTCCACGCCGTCAGAGTTCATGCAGGCAATTGGCGGTGGTGATGTAGCTTCAGGTCTTCTGAACCGATTCGTCATCGTTAAGTCAGAGATAGGCGTCCAGCTCTCGCAGGAAAAGCGCAGATCAAATATCTCTGAGCGTCTGGCCAAGTGGTCAAAGGAACATGCCCACGCCCAAGTCGGTGATCTCGACATAGGCAACGCGCATGACATGCCGCCCCATCCAGTTGAAGTTCCCTTCACGCCAGAGGCCAAAAAACTTCTGCGCCAGTATGAAGAAAGACTTGTCGATGCCATCAAGAAAGAGACTGGCACAGGGCTGGAGGCTATGTACAATCGCTCTAGAGAGATCGCCATGCGCCTGTCACTTATCATCGCCCGGTCTATGGATCAGGATGAAATCGGACCTGACGCAATGGAGTGGTCGATCAACTACGTCGATCACTATGCCAAGCAGACCATTGAGATGTTCCGCTCGAACATGGCCGAAGGCCCATTCGATGCAGCCTGTAAGGCAGTCTATGCCAAGATCGAAAAGTCTGGGCTGGGTGGCATTACCGAAAGCCAGATCTCTCGAACAGTTTCGGCCTTCGCAAATATGGAGCCAAGACGCCGCAAGGAAGTCTTCGCAGCTCTGGTTGAAGATCGTGGCATTGAATACCGCCAAAGCAATGAAGGCATGAGGGGCAAGCCACGCTTCGCATACTTCGCACCACCACAACATTAGGGAGAGCAGAATGAAAAACGTAACAAGATCCGAAATTTTGGATACCGCCAAAGAATATGTAACCAAAGATCGCGCTGCACAGCACGGCGACATGGAAAGCAACCTGACCAATATCGCAAAGCTCTGGTCAGTTTTCTTAGAAGTGCCAATCGAACCGCATCAGGTGGGGGTCTGCATGACCCTCCTGAAAATTGCTAGGATCAAGTCAACCCCTGAAAATGCAGATCATTGGGAGGACTCTTGTGGATACATGGCATGTGGTGGGGAGCTGATTGCCAAGAAGCCCAGCCCCTTAAAAGCCACAAAGTTTCAGGGTGGCAACACATGAGCGATGAAAAGATCAAACGGGTCATCCAATATCTCAAAGACATCAGGGATGTGGCCGCAATCAGTGAGGGAACTGACTGGTATGCCATGATGGCACAGAAGGCTCTGGATGAGCTGGAGGATAGTAAACCATGAAGGCATCAACAATCATCGGGGGAAAGTCGCCCAAAAATAGCCGCAACGCCGCTGACTTCTATGCAACCCCACCTGAATGCACCATCGCTTTGCTCGACAACTTCGACTGGCTGTTCGGTGGATCTCGCATCTGGGAGCCAGCCTGCGGTGATGGGGCCATCTCAAAAGTTCTGGAGGGCAGAGGTTATGATGTCATCTCAACTGATCTGAATGACCAAGGATATGGTGAGAGCGGGATGAACTTCCTGAACGCTGATTGCAATTGCGGTGGCATCATCACCAACCCGCCATTCAATCTGGCCGCTGAGTTTATCGAAAGATCTGCCGCAAAGAACATTCCATTTGCTATGCTGACCAAGGCCACCTTTTGGCACGCTAAGAAGCGCGAAAAGCTCTTCATGTCCACAAGGCCAATGGCGATCATAGCAATGACGTGGAGGCCAGCCATGTCACCAGAGAGGGGCAAGAGCGCCACTATGGATTTCATCTGGACCGTCTGGGGAGCTGCCCCATCAAAGAAGACCGAATACATTCTACAAGGAAAGACCAGTGACTAAAAATACAGAAGTACAAAAGCTCCAGAGCAAGAACGCCGTACAGCGAAACGAGATCGCACGGCTGACGCAATTGGTTCAGAAACTCATGGAGCAACGAGATGAACTAACCAAAGATCTAAAATGGATGAGGGGCGAGAAATGATACGCAAGAACGGTTTTACATTCGGGCCAGAGGCAATGGCAAATAATATCGGTAAGTTCCCAAGGACAAGGGAGGGCAAGAAGGCTGACCAAATGACCAAAGTTAGGATGCAACTTGCCTCCTATAGAAAGAACGGAACCCCGAAACCAATCTCCCTGCCCGAAGAGCCTTGGGCCAAAAAGAGCTGATATTAATTAGTGCAGTATTTACTGCATTTTTAAATAACACTGTATTAGGCATTGAAATCAACAGGTTACGATTTATTGCATTTATTGCAATATTGCAGTCCCCCTTAGTGCCTAATACCCCCCCCTATATGTCTGAGAGTAGGGTAGGGTAGGTAGTATGTAGTAATGTAATAAATAATATATCTATATATATATACTATAAGAATAAGGGGTTTGGGCTGGGTGAATAAGTGCAGTATGGGGTGACTGCAATAAATATGCAGTAAATACATTAAAAAAACTTTCCATGACTACTTGTAATCTATGACAGGCGTGTTACTTATGGTGTGTAGAGAGAGGGAGACAACAAATGTCTATACGCAGAATGGAATACAAAAAGAATGGCTACGACATCCGTTGCCGCGTTGAGGGGTCTGGGGATTATGCAGAGGGACTTATCCTCTGGAAATCTTACGGCGACGATAAATACATCGTCATTGGTAAAATCTATAAGACCACAACAGCAGCTTGTGGCACAACACGCGATACCGCAACTTGGCATCACGTCAAAGGCGCAAGCCCAATCACCAAAAAATCTTGGCACGAAGCCGCCAAAGATCTCTATGCTGCCTTCCGTAAGGAGGCAGCGTGATGAAGCCTAAATTTAAAAAGTCACGCCGCAAAGGTGACCTGCGCCAGCCTTGGGAATACCAAGGTTGGCTAATCCACAGCTCAAAGCCGGGCATGTATAACATATGTAACTGGTTTGCTAATAAAGACGGCCATAAAACAATAGTCGCCAGTAGCCTAAATGATCTGTGCTTAGAAATAGATAAAGTTATGGAGGAAGCGTGATGACACTCGCAACCTCGCACTGCCCAAATTGCGAAACCAAAATGACAACCATCGACTCAAGACCGCACTTGCATTATGGCTTTCCAACAATTAAACGCAGACGTAAATGTTTGACATGCGACTTTCGTATAAGCTCAGTCGAACTGCCTGCATCTCTCGCAGATGAAATATTCCAAGAGGATTAACAATGGAACAGATCGCAACACTCGAAACTCAAATCAAAGAGTTCAACAAAATGGTCGATAGATCACAGACATCAATCAACCACCTCAAGACATTCTCCGCGATCTGCCAGTCGTACCCAATCACAAGCGCAGACCTCGCAATCAAAATGGATCTCAAAAACTCAACCCTCAACAGATTGCTGCACTCGCTCGCTGAAAATAGCAGAGGCCAAACAGAAGCAGCAGAGCTGATCGAAATCGAAATGGACGCAACAGATAAGCGCCAACGAAACATCAAGCTCACACCCAAAGGCAAAAGCCTGATGAAGAAAATGTTCGGAGGTAAAAAATGAAAGATAAAATAAAACCACATTCCGAAAATACAGAAATCCCATCAAAAAATCGAAGAAAAGAAATAGCAACATTTTTTGAGCCAATTCTAAACGAGTTATTTGGCAGAGAGTGTCAAAAATGTTCGGAGCAAAAAAATGATCGTTAAATCTTGGAAGTTCACAGGCTTCAAAGCAACCTTCCCAGAATGGGTTGCAGAAAATACATCTAAACGTGCAGGATCTTCTCACCTCTGGGTTCACACCCAGTACGGCGAAGCACCAGCAAGAGAAGGCGAATGGATCTCAATCAATCTGAGAGGCCACTTAGATATTCACAGCAAAAAACCAGAAGGATGGGCAAAAGAAATGATGGCAGGCGCAGCATTCGTAGTTCTAATCGCAGCAGTGTTTGTAATATTCCTTGCAATGTGATAACCAAAACTCACTGCTCGATTTGGCCCATGCCTGTGGCCTCATCCCCAACTGCCCCCGCCTTTGTGGTGGGGGTTTTTTCTTGACTGTGTAAAAAAATTATGATTAAAATATTTTAGTCGTAAAAAAGTAGATCTATTTTTTTATTGCCTCGTTTCGGATTTTGGTCGATCCCGTTAGTGACGAAGAGAAGCCCTCAGATTAAGTTCTGGGGGTTTCTTTTTTAAATGATCTATCTTACATTGCAGTAAAACTGGAAAGATCACCACATGGCAAAGAAAAAGTCAAAGAACCCTGTCGGAAGGCCCAAGTTCGAGGTCACTCCTGAAGTGCTGGAAAACACAAAACGCTTTATGGCGCAGGGCTTAACTAAAGAACAATGTGCTGCTTCGCTGGGAATATCTCGCTCGAAATTCTTTGAAATTCAGGAACAAAATGTGGATTTCTTGGACGCTATAAAAAGCGGTGAGGCCGAAGGCATACAGCAAGTAACCAACGCACTCTATGAAAAGGCCACAGTTGATCGGGATAACACCGCCATGATCTTCTTCCTGAAGAACCGCGCAGGCTGGGTCGATAAAAAAGAAGTCGCAACAACCGTCGAACAAAAGCACGTCATAGATATTACGAGGATCAGCGATGAACAGCTCAACGCACTTGCAACAATTTTTGAACAGTCTAACGCTGGAGCAAGTGCAGGCGGAGCGTTACCGCAGATCATTGAGGGAGTTTACGAAAGCAGCTTGGCCGACGATTGAACCGGGCGTTGAGTTCCAGAACAACTGGCACGTCGATGCAATTAGCGATCATCTACAAGCCGTTG
>Ga0209194_1001026_pt1 | contig 18909 bp, 13 predicted proteins | sample COGITO_mtgs_1004_FD_184787 | JGI IMG/M metagenome (GOLD analysis project Ga0209194, IMG submission 184787) | Pelagic marine microbial communities from North Sea - COGITO_mtgs_100413 (SPAdes) (version 2) | ecosystem: Environmental > Aquatic > Marine > Epipelagic ...
GAATGGGCTGGCATGGTCTATGCGGGTGAAGGGCGTGGCTGGTGGCATAGGAATGTGATTTTTAAAGATGGCGGAGATAAAGTGAGAACGGTACTCCCATTCAGCCAATTACATGGTAATCAGCCTGAAGAATTGTGGGCCTACTTGCGAGATTATGAGAAAAGTACTGGTGGCGAAGCACTTATAATTCCCCATAATCCTAATTTAAGTGGCGGTAACCTTTTTAAGACACGAGACTCTAATGCGAACTCATTCAGCCCTGAGTATGCGCTAAAGCGAAGTCGCTATGAGCCTCTAGTAGAGGTGACTCAAACTAAAGGCGACAGTGAAACTCATCCCTTATTGTCACCTAATGATGAGTTTGCTGACTACGAAACCTGGACGTGGTTTGGCAATCCAGGTGAGGCTGATAGTAAAAGACAGTATGATTACGCTAGATCAGGTTTAAAGCTTGGCTTACAAGAGCAGTCCAAACTGGGAGTGAATCCATTTAAATTTGGAATGATCGGTAGTACGGACTCCCACAACTCCCTATCAAATGTCGAAGAAAACAACTTTGGGGGTAAATTTCTTGAGTTTGCACCAAATAAAAATAGGCTTATAAAGTCTGAAAGATGGTTTGAGGATATTTTTAAGGTTAAAAATTCTTTCACGGCCTCAGGCTATGCTGCGATTTGGGCAACTGATAATACCCGTGAATCGTTGTTCGCCGCCATGAAACGCAAGGAAGTCTATGCCACCACAGGACCACGTATCAGCGTTCGTTTCTTTGGCGGCTGGGACTATCAATCGGATGATGCTCTGCGTCCAGACCTTGCCAGAGTGGGCTATAGCAAAGGTGTACCCATGGGTGGAGATCTTGTTGATGCGGCTGAATATGCAGCCCCAACTTTCCTTATTCATGCAGTAAAAGACCCCATTGGTGCCAATCTTGATCGAGCGCAGGTGATTAAAGGCTGGCATGACCAAGATGGTCAGTTGCATGAAAAGATTTACAACGTCGCCCTGTCTGGTAATCGCCGCGCAGGTCCTCAGAGAGGAGTTCCTGTGGTGGGCAATACCGTTAACCTGAAACAAGCAAGCTATAGCAATAGTATTGGTGATCCAGAACTAGCCGTGGTTTGGAAAGACCCAGACTTCGATCGCGATGAGTTGGCATTTTATTACTTGCGAGTTCTAGAGATTCCTACACCTAGATGGCCTGCTTATGACGTTGCTTTCTATAACCTTAAAGATGTGCCAACGGACGTATCTATGATTACTCAGGAGCGAGCTTATAGTTCGCCGATTTGGTATACGCCCTAGCTTGAAAAGCCCTTGAAGATATTTTCTTGAAATAATACTGGTTTATATCCCTAGTTGGAGTAGCGAGATAAAACACAAAGCACAGATTGCGCAGGGCTTACTATGATTAAGCGAATAGAGCATGTTGGGATCTCAACTAAAAACTATCAGCAATTAGTTGATTTTTACTCGAATATAATTGGGTTTAATGTTTTGTATGATGGATCGTTTAAGGGTGATTTATATAGCTCAATTATGGCGCTCGAGAAGCCTGAGGGACGAGTTGCTCTGCTAGAACTGGATGATACTCAACTTGAAATCTTTGAGTTTAGTCAGCCTGTACCACCACCTCTCAGGGGAATGCGCCCTGTAAACCACCAGGGAATTACTCATATCTGTTTTAGTGTTTCAGATATTGATAAGGAATATCAGCGACTTATGGCTTCTGGAATGATGTTTCATTGCGCACCTACAAGCTTCTCTGGAGAGGGTAAAGCTACTTATGGGCGTGATCCTGATGGTAACGTGATTGAGCTATTCGAGATTTAAGTAGCGTCACAGTGTTCACTGTGTGGCCGAATTCTTCCAAATTTAATATATATTAAGTACATAAATCTTCGCTGATTTCCCAGCTAATTTACTGCGTATCTCTAGTGAATACATAAGGCTGGAGAGTATAGATGTCATTTAGGTTTAGTCAGGTAAACCTGTCGATAGGCGCGTTTTTACTTATCGCTGCAGGGGGAGTTTTAGCAGAACAAAGCTATTCTCCCTATGCTGACACCAATTTTCCCCAGAAGGTGTATTGGGGAGATACACATCTACACACTAACCTGTCAGTAGATTCTGTGGTTTTTGGCAACAACAAATTGGGACCAGATGATGCCTACCGTTTTGCTAAGGGTTTGTCTGTGATTGCTCACAATGGGATGAAAGCTCAGCTATCAAGGCCGCTTGATTTTTTGGTGATTGCAGATCATGCCTTCAATTTAGGGCTTATGAATGGTTTAGATATCGCCGACCCAATATTACTTAATACTCGGGTAGGCAAGGACCTCTATTCAGAGTATAAAAAAATACTAGGTGAGGATGGGACCCCAAACTGGTCACCGCAAACAAATGCCTTTTTAGACAGTGTTTATAACTCGGCAGAGAATAGCCTTGTTGAGGATAAATTCTCTCGCTCAGTATGGGCCAAGGTGGCTGAGAGAGCCGATCATCATAACGATCCTGGTCGGTTCACCTCATTTATTGGCTATGAATGGACTTCACCGGGACAACTGCCTTCTGGGAACCTTCACCGCGTGGTTATCTTCGAAGGAGATGCAAGATCAGTTTCAAATATATTACCTTTCTCAGTATTCGACAGTAAGAACCCTGAAGACCTTTGGGCCTACTTAAGCAAGGTGGAAAAGCTAACCGGTAGGGGTGTTCTGGCTATTCCTCATAACGGTAATCTCAGTGCTGGTAAGATGTTTGCCGTTATAGATTTTGGGCAAAGCGTCATTGATGCCGATTACGCCAAAACACGCCGACGCTGGGAGCCTCTATATGAGACAACCCAAACGAAAGGTGACAGTGAATCTCATCCTATATTGTCACCAGATGATAATTTCTCTGACTATGAAACCTGGAATGGGTGGGAAGGCAAAAACAGTAAAATACCGCCGTCGGAAAATATCATAGAAAGACTAACAGCAGAGTATGCAAGGTCTGCTTTAAAGACGGGTTTGTCGCAACAGTTCACTATAGGTGTAAATCCCTTTAAGTTTGGGTTTGTTGGTGGCACCGATGCGCATAATTCATTGGCAGCTGCGGATGAAAATAACTTTTGGGGAAAGCTGTCTGAAAGTGAGCCGAACCCAGATCGATTGCTGGCTGCTGCTTGGGAGCCTTTAAGCTGGAAATATGGCCTAGAGCCCAGTGAATTTGAGATTTCAGCTGCAGGGTACACTGGCATCTGGGCCCATGAAAATACACGTGAGTCATTGTTTGCGGCCATGAAACGTAAGGAGGTTTACGCCTCCACAGGGCCCCGTATTAGTGTTCGTTTCTTTGGCGGCTGGGACTATAACCCCGGTGATGCTTCGCGTCCTAATCTAGCACAAATAGGCTATAGCAAAGGTGTGCCTATGGGAGGCGATTTAGCGAATGCAGTAGAGGGAAGGTCGCCGAGCTTTCTTATCCGCGCGGTAAAAGATCCAGATGGCGCTAACCTCGATCGGGTACAGGTCATTAAAGGCTGGCATGACAGCCGGGGCGAATTACATGAGCGAATTTATAACGTTGCCCTGTCAGATGGCCGAACCGAATATAAACAGGGAAGAGCGCCTGCCGTTGGCTCTACGGTTGATGTAAAAGACGCCAGCTACACCAACAGTATTGGCGATCCTGAATTGGCGGTTGTCTGGCAAGATCCAGATTTTGATCGCGATGAACTGGCATTCTATTACCTCCGTGTTCTTGAAATACCCACTCCTAGATGGACAGCCTATGACGCCAAGTTTTTTGGTTTAAAAGATGTGCCGAAAGAAATTCCTATGGTTACTCAGGAACGAGCCTACAGTTCGCCGATTTGGTATACGCCCTAGTCATATTTATTACTAGGGCAGTGGGACTTAATAATTTTCAGTATCTATATTGTAATGGTCTGTGTAGAAACTGAATTGTTCTCTTATTTCTTCGTTACATAACGAGAAATCACTTGCTGTATATATGTGCTTTCCATGCTTTTCACGTGGCCGATTCGAAAGATAATTTAATATCCCTTCCTCAAATTTAGAACTCCATTCAAGATTCAGCTTTTCATAAGCTTTTGAGATAGTATCTGTAGGATTGTGCATCAAATCATCAAAATAAATGTCAGCAATTTGATTCTCCGGAAGGATTCCATTCTTACGCTCGGATATATTTATCCTTAGAGATTCTTCCATAAGAGCTAAAACTGACCTATGATTTTTTTTGGGATTATATTTTTGATCTAGATTATCAAAGCATTTCAAGTGATTTAATAATGATGGGATTGACGAAACGGGATTACGATGCATATGTATTACTTTGGCCTTTGGGTAGCGTTCAAATAAATCTTTCATAAAATACATGTGCGAGGGGCATTTAAGAAGCCACCGTATTGTAGGCTTCTGAAATTGCAGTAATTTTAGAACTTTTTCGTGCCACGCATAGTTGTACTGACTATTTATGCCAGATAATCGAGAGTTATAGTCTCGCTTGTCATAGAAAGTGGGTCTAGGATTACCCAGTACATTACTTATTATCATCCAACACTCTGCTGGTAGATCAGCTCTATTGTCATGTGTGACTTTTATTTCAGGTTCAATATCCATTGTTAATTCGAACATACACTCTGAAATTATTCTGGCATCTGAATTCTTTATATCGTCTATGGCTGCCGATTGGGTCGGAAAGTATGCTTCATAACCTTTGGGTGAACGATTTATATGGTCTTGGCAAAGTAACTCATACAAGATTGTGGTTCCTGTTCTTGGTAAACCCGTTACTATTAATGGTCCATTTATGGTTTCATTTATAACTAATGGCTGGCGGGATAGGGTTTCAACTAGTAAAAGGCGATTTCTTAAGGCGATCAAAAGTGACGCTTTATTGATCAATCGGCCTAACAAATAGGCATTCTTTTTACTATTTAAGTCCTTTATTAATTCAGCATAACTTGTACGCCATTCATCATCTCCAAAATTTTCTAGGCCCGTACTTTTCATCGCTTGATATATTAGTTGATCTGGATTGATTTCCGCCAAATAATCCATTCCGTCGACAGCGTCGCCGAGATAATTAATTCTTTTTACCCAGTCATATGAGCCCATTTTATTGTCCTTTAAATTTTCAGGTTGAATTTATATAAGTGCTGCCAAGGGTGCTATTGAGTACACATAGTTATTTATATCGCGATCTCATATTTCCAACATCACTGGCCTACCATTTGCTCATAGGTCACACCCATGGCCTGAAGGTCTTTTTCCATTTCGGCTATTTCTTCCTCTGGTGATACCCGTGGGGCAATATTCCTTTGAAGAGGTTCAAGCCAAGTATTTAAGGTATGCCCGCCATCAACAATAAGATTATGGCCGGTTAGGTAATCTGACGCTTTGGACGCCAAATAGACTATTGCCCCATAAAGGTCTTCGGGCCTCTGAACGTGCCCTAGCGGAGTGACTTCTCTCATTCGCTGTCTGTTTTTAGGTGTTTCGGAACTCATTGCGGGTGTCATTGTCCAGCTTGGGCTGATGCAGTTGACATTAATGTTGAATCGACCCAGTTCCATTGCCATTGTCCTAGTCAGGTGAATTACACCAGCTTTTGCCGCATTGTATGAGCCATGACCACCTGCGACAGTTCCGTATATTGAAGCCATATTTATTATTTTTCCTTCAGTAGGCTGTTGCTGAGTCATCTGGTTTACCTGTTCTTGCATGCAGAGAAATGTTCCATTTAGATTTACATCGATCACTCGATTCCAGACTTCTTCATCAGTATCCTTAGTTTCTCCGAATATGCCAAAGCCAGCGTTATTTACAGCAATATCCAAATGACCGAATCTTTTTACTATTGCTGCCATCATCATTTGCACTTGGTTCTTTTTTGCTACATCGCATTCAATAAAGATTGAATCGACCCCTAGTGCTCTTATGGATTCTGCTGCCAGCTCGCCGAGTCTCTTATTTCTTGCGACAATGGCTACATCTGCGCCAGCCATAGCCAGTGCAGTCGCACAGGCTCGGCCAATTCCGATTGAGCCTCCGGTAACTAGTGCTTTTTTTCCTGTTAGATCGAACAGGGACAGTATTGACATCTATCTCACCTCAAATAGTAAATTTACAGCAGCGATGATTTTCGCTGCATTGGGATATAGCGGCCTTTCTAGAGCTGGGCTAAACGCCGGATGCGTATCTGGTGTAGTAATCCTTTGAATCGGTGACCTGAGATACTCAAATGCCTCTTCGCCGATCACCGCTGCAATTTCCGACGCTGCGCTATTGGTTCTATTGGCTAGGTCGACGATTATGAGATGACCTGTCTTGCGCACTGATTTGAGAATAATCTCTTTATCCAGTGGCACCAGGGTACGAGGGTCTATGACCTCGGCTGAGATGCCCTGTTCTTGAAGTGTTTGTGCTGCTTTCATCACCTCGGTTAGGCAACCCGATATAGAGACTATGCTTATATCGGTGCCGGACCTCTTGATCTCGCCACGGCCTATGGGGATCAAGTGATCGGAGTTTGTTGGGAGATCTTCTTCACTGGCATACAGGTTTGTGTCTTCGAAAAACAACACTGGGTCATTGTCCCGTATTGCTGCTTTTAGAAGTCCTTTGGCATCTGCTGGTGTCGAGGGGGTTACAATTTTTAAACCGGGGACATTCATAAACATGGGGTAGGGCCGGTCTGAGTGTTGGGCCGCATTGGATTGGTTGTGTACCATAACCACGCGGAACACTATGGGTACGTGCATTTGCCCACCGGTCATGAAGTGAAGTTTGCTGGCCTGATTGATTATTTGATCAGAGGCGAGATAGATAAAGTTGGCTATATTGAGATTGACTACTGGGCGCAGTCCAGTCATCGCCGCGCCTATTGCCATGCCAGTAAAGCTGTTTTCACAGATCGGTGTACTTTTAATCCGTTTTTCATCGATTCCTTTGAACATATCAGCAGGCGAGAAAGACCGGATATCCTCGGCAATGTAAATCACTGATGGATCGCGCTGCATCTCCTCTTTAATGGCTAGATTGACCGCTGACTCATAATTTAATGTCTCTGTTGTTGCCATAAAGCGCGTCCTTTAGCTTTTAATTGATTTAGTTAGTTTTAAGTGGGTAGGTATTGGAAGCTGAAAACATATAGCGATTAATCTCTTTGATCAGAGGCTCTCTGCCTCTCTCTGCAAATGCATGGGCACAGAGCAGTTCTTGAGCAACTTTTATATCAATCTGCTCAATTTCATTTTTGGATATATCATTTTCGAGTAGCCATATCTTGAACAGTATTAGGGGGTCATGGGTTTTCTTGTAGCGCTCAACCACTTCTTCATTGCGGTAGGGCACTTCTAAATCTAAGCCGGTATTGTGTTCATCGAAACGATAGGTTTTAGCTTCTATTAATGTTGGCCCACCGCCTTGACGGGCTCGGGTGACCGCATCACAGGTTGCCCTGTAAACTTCCGCAACATCTTGACCATCCACCTCTACACCAGTTATGCCGTAACCATCTGCTCGCAGGGCGATGGAGTGCTGACCATGGCTCATTTCAAGTGGTGTGCTAATGGCATAGAGATTATTTTCGCAAAAGTAAATTACTGGAAGATTCCAGACTGAGGCCATGTTGATGGATTCGTGAAAGGAACCTTGATTAACCGCGCCGTCGCCAAAGAAGCACAGGCTGACTTGATCGGTGCCTTTGATATGAGCGGTTAATCCAGCCCCTGTGGCCAGCGGAATACCGCCGCCGACTATGGCTGACTCACCGATTACGCCGACCTTAGAATCCGCCAGATGCATGGATCCGCCGCGGCCTTTACAGATACCGGACTCTTTGCCTAACAGCTCGGCCATAAGGGCATTTAAGTCTGCGCCTTTGCCTATTGGGTGAGCATGGGATCTATGGGTCCCGGTGACATAATCATCGTCTCTCAGAGCCATGCAGGCTCCTACGACGGCGGCTTCCTGGCCAATGCTTGAGTGACAGAAGCCGGGCACTTTACCCTCATCCCAAAGTTGATTAGCCGCTTCTTCAAAGCCGCGTATGCGTTTCATTCGGTAGTACATCTCACGTTTTAGTGCATTGGATAACACGATGATTTTCCTTGTCATTACTAAGTTAGTTGTTGATTGTCAGTAAGCCGTGAGGCTCACTCTCGGGCTTGCCGACAAACCCCTGCTCAACCAAATAACCCAAATACCCCTTAATGGTTTCCCGGTTGATTCTGCTGCACTGAACATCGGCGTTGTACAGGGTGTCGAGCATCGGCAAGTAGCCTTCATCAAAATCAAACTCCTCCGAGAAGCAACTCTCCTGAGGAGTCGACGGCTCATCTATATAGAGGCCAGTCAAGGTTTCAAGGATGCTTGAGTCAGGGTTTTTACTGGCTTGTTGAGTGAGTCTGTTCTGCCATTGGTCTAGGGGAATAACATCAATTCGATAACCAAACTCGACTAGGGCGGCAATTAACTCACTCCAGTCCATTGGTTGTGGGCTGACAATGTCAAAGTGCTGGTTCAAGTGATTGGAGTGCTTGCACAGTGTCACTATGGCTTTGGCGACAAAGTCCACTGGGGTCAGGGTGGGTGAGCAAATTAGCGCTAATCCGGCGCTGTTGGGTATGGCGTTTAGTTCGATACAGCCTTTAATCAAAAGACAGATACGGTCGTGAGTGTTGGAGGCGCCATATTGGTCGCCGCTCACCATTCCCAGGCGATGCACGGATATAGGTATGCCTTTGTCGCTGGCTAGGTCGATCATTTTTTCCGCGGCATATTTACTCAGGGCGTAGCCATAGTCATCGCCGTTGGAGAGTCGCGCAAAATCATCTTCGCTGACGCTGTCGGTGTTGAGTATCGAGATATGGTGTACTGATTTTATTTTCTCGGTGGTAGCTAGACGCAGCACCTCGCGGGTGCCATCCACATTGGCGGCTTTTAATATGTCGTAGGGGTAGACATGGTTGACCCAGGCGCCGCTGTGAATAATGCTGTCGACGTTTTTTGCCAGAGAATTAAAGTCGGTGTCAGGCAAGCCAAGGCGTGGCTGGGAAAGATCACCGAGGACAGTGTTAATACGATCGCCGAATGGGTCCTGATAGAGATTGTATTGGTCGAGTGTTTGACGGATTCGCGCGGCTCCTTGGTTCACTGAGTCGGCGCGGATTAAACAGAAAATCTGTGCGTCGGTTTGGCAGAGCAGCTCTTTGAGTAAAAAGGCACCGACGAATCCACTGCAGCCGGTTAGCAGGATAGCGCTGGGATTGCGTATAGAACCCCAGGGCAAATCATTAAGTTGGATACTGTTGCCTAAGGCGATCTCGTTAAGCAGTTTGCCAATGCGCATCTTAGGCTTAGTGTTGATCTTTATGGATTGGCCTAGGCGGGCAATGGTGCGCTGCTCGAAGACCTGTTTAGCGGTCAGTTCTAAACCCCGTTTGTGACACAGAGAGAGCATGCGCATCACTGAAATGGAATTGCCGCCAAGCTCGAAAAAGTCGTGCTCAGTGCTGATATGATTTTCTGGCAGAGCCAGAATAGTGGCCCAAATCGCCACCAGTTTCTCTTCGGTTGGGTTGTTCGGCGCGCAGTATTGGCTCGGTTGCAGGGCGTTGAGGTCTGGCTTGGGAAGGGCTTTTCGGTCAACTTTCCCGCTGTTATTGAGTGGCAGTTTGTCGAGAGTAATAAACAGCGAGGGAACCATGTAGTGGGGCAGTATTGCCTGCAGTTCGCTACGCAATAGCTGACTGTCTATGGCTATATCTTTTTGCCCGGCGACATAAGCCGTGAGAAAATGGTTGCTGCCACTGTTGTCGCGACTGTGGGTAAGTACCACGGATTCGCGCACCTGGGGTAGACTGGTAATGGCTGCTTCCACTTCCCCCAGTTCAATGCGATAGCCTCTGATTTTTACCTGATCATCAACCCGTCCGCAAAATTCAATCTCGCCAGTGACGGAGTAGCGAGCTAAATCGCCACTCTTGTACATGCGTTGCCCTGGTGTTTCGCTAAAGGGATCGGGGATAAATTTTTCTGCGCTGAGTGCCGGGCGATCTAAGTAATTACGTGCCAGTCCGTCGCCGCCAATATGCAGTTCGCCTATAACCCCAATGGGTACAGGCTGGCACCGACGGTTGAGTATATAGGTTGTGGTATTACTGATTGGCCGTCCGATGGGTACCGACAGATAGTGGGCGCAGCCATTGGTGCCCAGTCTGTTGTTGTCGATGGCGTGGTAGGTGGTAAAAGTGGTGTTCTCAGTGGGGCCATAGACATTGACAAACTGGGTGTCGGGACAATGGTGGCAGGCTATTTTAATATGTTCGAGGGAGAGGGCCTCGCCGCCAGTAAGTACTAGGGGTGCAGTTTTTAGGGCTGCAGGGTGCTCGTCGACCAGCATATTAAATAGCGAGGTGGTTAAAAAAACCGTATCTATACGCTGCTCGAGTATGAGCTGCTCTAAGCCTAAAGGAGACAGTGTTTCATCAGGGTAAAGCACCAATGTGCCGCCGTTAAGAAGCGAACTCCATATTTCAAAGGTGGCAGCGTCGAAGGCGATGGATGAGACATGCAAGGTTCGCTTGCTGCTGTGAAGGCGCTGGTACTGATTGTTTTTGCTCAGGCGAACCACGCCTTTGTGAGGTATGCCAACCGCCTTAGGCAATCCGGTGGAGCCAGAGGTGTAATTGACATAGGCCAGTTGCTCAGGTGTGGATGCGATTGATGGCGTAGTGGATGGCTGGGGTTCGACCTCGTGCCATTGGCTGTCTAGGCAGAGACAGTCAATGCCGGGGTTTTCAAAGCCACTGGTATCCAGTCCACTCTCAGTCAACAGCAGTTCAATATGACTGTTGCTGAGTTGGTAGTTAACACGTTGCACAGGAGAACTTGGGTCTATGGGGACGTAGTAGCCGCCAGCTTTTAGAATCCCTAGCAGCGCAATAACCATATCCACACCGCGGCGCATATAGAGCCCGACAGGGGAGTCCTGGGTAACCCCTTGAGTAATCAAATAGTTGGCTAGCTGATTGGCCAGTGTATTGAGTTGTTGGTAACTGATCTTTTGCTCGCCGCAGATCAGCGCAATGGTGTTTGGCTGAATGATTGCCTGTTGATCAAAAAGCTGATGAATACAGAGATTGGCTGGGTATTTAACGCGAGTTTTATTCCAGTCATTGAGAACCGTTGTGCGTTCTTTGCGACTCAGCAGAGGCAGATCCTCTATAGGCTGTTTGGGGTTTCCCACCACAGAGCGGAGCAGTATTTGAAAGTGCTCTGCCATACGCTTGATGGTTGTCGCATTAAATAGTGCAGTGCTGTATTCAAAGTGCCCTTTGAGTTGGCCGTCAATAATTTCCAGAGACAGGGTTAGATCAAATTTGGTCACGCCCATGGAGCGTGAGGTGGCTGGCTCTGAGCGCTGCCCAGCGAATATATTGTCTTCCAGTGCAATACTGTCAAATACCAATGCCGCTTGAATGGGGTTGGCATCCGCGGCCAGTGCGCCGGTTTTACGCAGGTTGTCGATCAGTAAACCAAAGGGCACAGGGCGTTTGTAGAGGGCATCATTGCAACGCGCTTCTAGGTCGCTTAGAAGGTCGCTAAAGAGCATCTGTGGTGTGACTTTTGAGCGCAGCAGAGCGGTCTCGGCGAGGAAGCCGATCAAGTTGCTAGTGTCTATATTGGGTCGGTTGGCAAAAATCGCTCCGACTACAATATCCTGCTGACCGCTGTAGTGCATAAGCAGGCTTTTATAGGCGGCCATGATGACAATAAACGGCGATACACGCTGTTTCCAGCTGGTTGCCAGCAGACCACTGGTGAGCTTTTCCGAGATACCCACAGCTTGCCAAGCGCCAAAGTACCCCGTCGTCGGTTGGCGCGGATAGTCGGTAGGAAGCTCCAGTAGGGGCGGCATATCCTGCAGTTGAGCGGTCCAGTGCTTTACTTGGCGCTGCATCAGGTCGCTCTGCAGTCGGTCGCTCTCAGCAACGACATAATCAGTCATCTGAAACAGTTTGGCGCTGTCACCAGAATCGGCTTTACGATTGCTGTTGTAGAGTTGATTGATCTCTTTTAGCAGTATAACTGCAGCGCGACCATCCATAATAATGTGATGAAATGAACAGAGAAATAACTGCTTATTATCGGGTAGCTGCAGTACGGCGAGGCGCAATAATGGCCCCTCAGCAAGATCGTAAAGCGCCTGACCCTGCTCTAGGCAATGATCATTGATCAGTCGCTCTAGCTGCTTTTTAGTGGTGGACAAATCGCCGACTTTAATCACCGGAATTGGCACCGAAAAAGCAGGCATAATTATTTGTTGCAGTTGGTTTTCTGGTGATATTTTAAAGACGGTACGCAGGTTTTCATGACGTTGAATAACTAGGTCAATAATTTCTTTTAGTGCAACAATATCTAATTGCCCACAAACCATTACCTCGAGTTGCTCATTATAGCTATAGGGGGGGTGCAGCATTTCACATTGATACCAAAGGCGCTGCTGACCGGATGTGGCTGGTGCAATTTTCACGGCTGTCTTGATCGAAGTATTAACTGCGGTGGTAGTTACTGCAGCGGCCACTGGTGTTGTCGGTGTTGGCTGAATTTTCATTTACCTTCTCTGGTTTTTTACGTTGGTTAGCTACTTGTATTGTCTTGCGTATAGGGATAGTAGAAAGCTCAGTTTTCACCAACAAACCTTATCTTCAGAATATTTTCAGGAGCAGGAATAAATCGACTGAAAATGTTGCTCGAATAGACCCCATATATTGATTGTTTGAAAATCGCGGATTCATAGACTTAGGCTCACACCGAAACCATAAGCCGAGGATTTTGTGAACAATTTAAAAAACTATCTAAAAAAATCGAGGGTTACCTACCCTGAAAAAGAAGCCCTAAAGGTAGGGGGGAAATCATTTACCTACAAAGATCTTCATCATCTCGCCGGTCAGTTTGCTCGGGGGTTAGATGCATTACAGATAGCGCCGGGATCAAAAATTGCATTCTGGCTACCCAAGTCAGCTGAGGCCTATATCAGTATTTTTGGCAGCGCAGAACACAGCTCAGTATTTATTCCGATTGATATAGCAGCACCAGCCAGCAGAGTGAATTACATTCTCAATGATTCTGGCGCAGATATTTTGATTTGCCGAACCTCGGATTACCGGAAATTACTCGAAGCAAAACGGCATTCCGTCACTCTGGTGATATTGGTGGGTGAGGGGGGTGAGTACGCTGTGTATCCGGCTTGCCGTCATCTCCACTGGTTCGATTTGATCGCTGTTGAAACTCAGACCTGCAGCGCCCCTAAGTGTCTGTTTGACGAGGAGAGTATTGCCTATATTTTTTATACATCGGGGAGTACTGGATTTCCCAAGGGGGCAGCCATTAGTCATAGAGCCGCCTGCACCTTCATTGACTGGGCTGTGGATTGCACTGATTTAACCAGTGCCGATAGAGTCGCTAATCAGGCCTCGTTGAGTTTTGACCTGTCCACCTTTGATCTGTTCGCCACGGTCAGTGCGGGGGCGGCTTTGATCGCTATACCCGACTGGCCGATCAGTTCCGGCTATCCATTTGCTCGCTTTATTCAAGAACAGGGCATCAGTGTTTGGTACTCGGTGCCGACAGTGCTCAATAGGATCGCCGAATCCCAGCGTAAAAGTCCCTTCAATCTCGGCTGCCTGCGAGTGGTTATTTTTGCTGGCGAGGCCTTCGCAAAAAATGATCTGGTAGATTTTCAGCGCTATGTAACAGGGGCAAGACTCTATAACTGGTATGGGGCCACAGAAATTAACTCCTGCATCAGCCACTTGGTTACCCCTGAAAATCTCGCCAGCAATCAGCCTCTACCCATAGGTCTTCCCTGTCCCTTCGCCAGAATAAAGTTGGTGTATGACTCTGACAGCCCTGTGGCTGAGTTGTTTGTAGCCGGTGAATCGCTGATGTCGGGCTATATCAAAAACGGCAAGATTCGGAAAGATGGCTTTGTTCGTGGGCTTGATGAGGATGACCTGTACTACGCCACCGGAGACCTTGTACGCCAAGAAAACGGTTTGTTGATCTATCACAGCAGGCGCGATCACATGATTAAACGCAACGGATATCGCATTGAATTGGGCGAGATTGAAAATAATCTTCTCAGCCACAGTGGTGTAGAAGAGGTTGCCTGCGTTTATGTGGGTAAGGCAATTGTTATCTTTGTCGCGCCCTATGTCAGTTGTCTCAATCTGCTTGAATCAAAACTCCGACTAAAGTTGGCAGAGGCACTGCCCACCTATATGCGGCCGGATAAAATTTTTATTCTCGACAAACTGCCCAAGTCGGTGCGCGGCAAGGTGGATCGCCGTGCGTTAAAGGCCATGTATCTGGATCGGATCGATCAATCTGCCTCTGGCAACGACCAGGAAGAGACTGTTAAAGGGAGTGCCATGCATGAAAAATGTCGATAAATCGACTCTCGAAATTATTCGTCTGCAGATCTGTGAATTGCTACGCACTGACTATGACGAATTGATTAATCGCGCCACCCTCATCAAAGAGGTTCTGGATTCGATGCTATTTGTTGGCCTATTGGTGCGCGTTGAAAAGTATTTCAACATCGAAATTTCTGATGCCACCATCTATGAAAGTGGCCTGCTCAGCATTGGCGATCTGGTTGACTGTATTCATAAACAGCAGCTCATAAATCAAAGCAGCGCAGAGCGCTAAGTAACTTTTTGATCTCGTATTTAAAAGGTATTTCTATTTTCTAACAGGAGAAGTAAATGATCATTCGCAAGCTACAAGATATTACCTGCACAAACCGTGAAGTGAATTGGGGCAATGGCATCAGCCGCCGTTTTTTACTGGAAAAGGACGGTATGGGTTACAGCCTCACGGACACGATTGTCCGTGCCAATACCAGTTCGCTGTTGGAGTACAAAAACCATATGGAAGCCTGTTATTGTATTTCAGGTTCAGGCTTGGTGGTGGAAGCATCCACGGGCAAGTCCTATGAGATCGAAGTTGGAACCATGTATGCGTTAGATCAAAATGACGCTCACTATCTGGTGGCGCAGGACCAAGACCTACGCCTGATCTGTGTCTTTATGCCCGCGCTGGTGGGTCATGAAGTCCACAGTCTGGATGCTGAGGGCGCCTCAGCGTATTAGATTAAGTCGGATCAAGTAGAGGCTGCAGGTATGCGTCCTGCAGCCCATAAAAGTCCCTCAGTCAACAACCGCTTTGGGTTCATCCAAGGCTTTAGAAGTCCTAATCGCCTGGCGCTGATCAAAGCGTTTAGCCGCCTGTTCTGGGGCCGCTGTCAATTTCTGATAGCTGCCTACAGCAGGCATATGCTCTGCCAGCCAAGTATAGATTCGCGCTGAATAATCGAGCATGGCAGGGATGCCCTTAATGCCATGCCCCTCCAATGGATAGTTCACTAAAACCGTTTTAACGCCGTTCTCTAAGAGGGCGTTGTGAAACTGTGTCGCCTCGGCGGCGGGGGTGCAGCGATCCAATGCGCCACAGAGACTCAGTGTGGGTGTAGTGACCTGATGGGCATAGGTGATGGGACTGCGCTGCAAGTATTTACCATCGAGATTCTTGTAGTGATCCTGAAGAAATAGCTCTACATAGTGGGAGATATTAGACAGTAGGTGCTGGCTGACATAGTTGATCATTGGCGCCGAAATTACCGCGCTGGCAAAGCGTTGGTCTTGGCTAATTAGCCAGGCCCCCAGATAGCCGCCATAGCTGTGGCCAATCAGGCCAATTTTCGACGGGTCGGCTAAGCCTTGATCAACCAGGTAGTCCAGGCCTGAGAGACAGTCTTGACTGTCGGCGCCACCGAGATCGCCCAATACTTTGCGGCAATAGTCCTGGCCCCGTCCGGCACTACCTCTGGGGTTGGGCATAAACACAGCATATCCATGCCTTAACAGCATCAGTATATGTAAGCGACGGCCGAGCCAGTGAGGCTGCCACTGCCACACTGGACCACCGTGCATATCCATCACCAAAGGGTGCGGTGCTGAGCCTTTGGGTAGCAGTAGCCAGCCCTGTATATCCAGGCCATCGGCAGCTTGCCAAGTGATTTGTTCAACCTTATGAATCGCTTCCGCCTGTTGTTGATAACCCTGGTCAAAGCTTTTTACTGGATGGTAGAGCCCGCTGCTAATACGGCCTATTTCCGGTGCACGTTTAAAGCCCTCAGCAATAAACAGACAGTCGCCAGCCCTGAGGCTGCAGACTTTTATATAGTGCCCGGCTCCGCTGATTTCACTGCTCTGCCACAGCTCACGGACGGACTCTGAGTTAGAGCGGTCGGTTAAGCGATGGTCGAGGATGACTGTGTCAAAACCACGCTGCCCTGCGCTTAACAGGCGGGTCTCTGAAAGCCATTCAACGGAGGTAATGTCGACATGATTGCTGCTCACCTGACGAGCAGTCTGGGTGTTGATATCAATGGTTATTAAGTCACCGGCGACAACTCCGCGGTCACTGCTAATGGCGGATACCAGAGCCAGGCTTTGACCAGAGGGGGTGGCACAGAGATAGGCAATTTGATCGCTGGGAGTGAAGAGATTCTGAGCTTTTCCTGTACGTGGATGAATATGTTTCAGGGTAGCTGAGTACCAAGCCTCTTCTCCTGGTTGGTCTGAGGTGATGGCGGCGATATTGTTATTGCCACACCACACCGCCTCCCATACATTGATGTCTTGAGTAGGGATTTTGCGCAATTTCCTTGTAGCTATGTCGTAGACCCACAGATGCCGCCAGCGATAGTCTTCATCGCCAGCACTGACCTCAGGCACCCACTCTGGTTGCTGTTCATTGTACTGCTTGCTGGGCACCGCGCCCTGACCGCTGCCTTGATCGGCACCGTGACCGGCCACCGTTAAGAGTATGGATCCACCATCTGGAGACCAACTCAGCTCTTCAACCCAGCCAGCGACGGCTGGGGCTTTGCTAATTAGGTTTTTGCTCAGATTGAGTAGTGTGAGTTGAAAGTTGCCTCCACCATCGCGATCAGAGAGAAAGGCGATGTGCTTGCCGCAGGGGGAATGCATGGGTCTTTTTTCTGGGCATGAATTGGGTGTCAGGGCACTGAGAAATCCGCTCTGCAGGTCTATATGGAAAATGCGCTGAGCTGCGGGTCTGCCCACTCCATTGCCACAGGTGCCGCTAAAAACGGCGCTGCGGCCATCAGGAGAGGTGTTGAGCTGTTGGGCTTCAACTATGCGCTGTGAATGTGCCGGCCAGATGTCTTGATAGAGATGTTGAGCTTCGATAAAGGGTGGGGTTTGGCGAATATCGCGCTGCATAAAGCATCCTTTTTTATGTGAGGCCTGATTGAATCGCTTTGCGCACACTTAGCGGACGCATATCAGTCCATATTTTATCGATTTCGATTAGGCACTCGGATTGGCTGCCGACGAAACCTATACTGTCCCATCCTGCGGGCAATGGGCTGTCGTGAAACCAGTACGAGTACTGCTCCTCTGGATTAACCACAACGCAAAATTTCATCTGGTCGCTGCTCTGAGGCTTGTCATCTGTTTGCTTTGATACTGCCATTGGGAAAACTCCTTTAACCGTAACTACAAGTTGGAGCAGTATGTTAAAGCCTGGTTTTAGAGTTGAGCAAAAGCTATATGAAAGTTATTTGGGTTATATATTTAGATACGTCATCTAGCTTAGTTACCCTATAAGAAAACTCTTATTAATGTGGCCTGTATAGGTTGTCGAAACAGTGGGGCACTAACGGGGCAATAACGCCAAAGTAATAATCTGCTGCTGGTCAATGATGTAGGCTAACTCGAACTGAGTGTTCCTTTGAGGCCTGCTTTCATGGATGCTCTTGTGACGAGAGTCTCGCTCTAAAAATACCTTGTTTGCGCTCACTTTAGAGACAAAACAGGAAGCAGAGAAATCACCAAACCCGGTAATATTTTTATCACTGGGAGACAGGGCTTTAAACAGGCTCTCTTTGGCCGAAAAAATTAATGTTATCAATAGCCCATAGCGTAGCGGCTGCTCTGTTTTACAGTTGAGATCATTGCGGTGGAGTACCCAGGGAGCGATCTCAGTGGCTGATAAATCACTCAACAATGTTTCGCAATCAACACCTATTCCCCAGTAATCTTTGTTCCTTGCAGCAATGGCGATAGCCCGAGAGTGGCTGTGACTAATTGATCCGACAGTGCCTGTTGGCCAATGGGCGCTGCGATCTTTTTGAATCCCTAATTGAATCCCTAATTGAATCTCTAATTGAATCTCTAATTGAATCTCTAATTGAGTGGTTGGGAATCTGGCACTAGCATCAGGCAGTGCGCCGAGGGCATGAATAGCGCAGTAGCGACCGGCCAAATACTCGGCCTGTCTTTTCTTAGACCAGCCTAATGCCTGGGCTGGTTGCTGCACTGCATACTGTTGAAAAGACTCGGTGCCAATTCTTTGCCAGTCAAAGTTACAGCGACAAAAGCTGATTGGGGCTGGAGGCAAATACTCAAACGGCACAGCAAGACAGATATTGGTAAGCAAGGTCTTCCCTGATTCTAAGTGGAGTACCGGTGCAGTCTAAGACAATAACCGGCGCTGGGTTGGAAAAAATGCGGACAATATATGAAGAATATTTTTGTCTCTCTATTGAGGTATAAAACTAGCCTGTAGCGCATGAGGTTGAGTCAGTTCTAAGCATTTAAAGGGGCTCTCGAGCCGCGGCTATGTCATGGCAAGCCTTTGCCATCTATGTACACTCATGTTGGCCGGTAGCCGCGTCTTTTTCTGAATATTGATGAATCAGAGTTGACTGGCATCAAGAATAGAATCGCTCGTATGTGGATGAAATACCCTGCTGCTTTTTAGAGGGCTTTTAGAAAATTTTTGGGGCTCTTATGGGGCT
>Ga0209194_1001027_pt1 | contig 18897 bp, 10 predicted proteins | sample COGITO_mtgs_1004_FD_184787 | JGI IMG/M metagenome (GOLD analysis project Ga0209194, IMG submission 184787) | Pelagic marine microbial communities from North Sea - COGITO_mtgs_100413 (SPAdes) (version 2) | ecosystem: Environmental > Aquatic > Marine > Epipelagic ...
GCTCAAACACATCTTTGTGGAGACCAGATCTCATGTTTATTGCCACCCAGGGCGCAGCCGCGTCCACTTCCGCTGCATCCATTTCATCCACTACACCCGCCCCCTCACCTCAGCCCGTCACCTCACCAGGCCCCGCCATCCCACTGCCACCCGCCCCTAATTCGCAGCGCCAGCACGTCCGGCACCTGCTACTAGGCACCCTCGGCACCGTACAGGCCACCATCCGCCACCTGCACAAACTAGGCTACGCCGAACCCAACGACTGGAGCCAGCCCATCTCCACCGACAGGCCGAACGAGGTCATGGCGATATTGACCAAACGAGTTGTTGTAGAAATAAGAGAGAGTTAGAGAGACAGGACTTAGTTGCCGCCCTTCGACTACGCTCAGGGCTCGGTACTTAGTTCCACTCAGGGCTCAGTTGCCGCCCTACGACTACGCTCAGGGCTCAGTTGCCGCCCTTCGACTACGCTCAGGGCTCGGTACTTAGTTCCATTCAGGGCTCAGTTGCCGATCCCTACCGGTGGCTGAGCGTAGTCGAAGCCAGAACCCAGCCGACCTCAAGAGCCACAATCCTTCATACAACAGTTCGTATAAACAGCAGTACAGCCAACCAACATTCAGTTAATTTACCAAGCCGATCCACAGCATCGGTAAAAGGGCAGGTCGCCCCGCTAACTACCAGGTCGAAGCTACCCCTATTTGTACACTTGCCATACATCATCAAACACAACGCTAGACAGAGAGACAAATCTTAACCCCGTGGGACTATGAGCGAATGACTCAACAGCAGATGATTAACAACATATGTATGTAACTACGAGTCGTGAGGTTCCAAATAATAATTCGAAGGTTTTTCTTAATGATGAAAGCAAGTAAGCGCCTAAGTAAGGGTTTGTTTCTATCCGTATCTGCACTATCCGCAGCAGGTTTGCTAGCAACACTCTCCCTATCAGCTTCAGCGCAAACAGGCGTAACCAGAGACGACGCGGCTGCTGAAACTTCCCCCGCTTCTCCGGTCATGCAAGACGGTGACACCATGATGCCTAGCAACGGCAGCGTCACCAACACAGAAGACGAAGATTCACTAGGCGTAACCAGAGACGACGCAGCGGCTGAAACGTCCCCCGCTTCTCCGGTAATGCAAAACGGCACCATGATGCCTAGCAATGGCAGCGTTACCAACATGGAATCTGATGAAGATTCACTGGGCGTAACCAGAGATGACGCAGCGGCTGAGACTTCCCCAGCCTCCCCCGTTATGCAAAATGGCACCATGATGCCTAGCAACGGCAGCGTTACCAACATGGAATCTGACGAAGATTCACTAGGCGTAACCAGAGATGACGCAGCGGCTGAAACGTCCCCAGCCTCTCCCGTCATGCAAGACAGCATGATGGAAGACAACACCATGACGCCTAGCAACGGCAGCGTTACCAACATGGAATCTGACGAAGATTCACTAGGCGTAACCAGAGACGACGCAGCGGCTGAGACTTCCCCTGCTTCTCCGGTCATGCAAAACGACAGCATGATGGAAGACAACACCATGACGCCTAGCCGCACTAGCGGATCTAGCGCAGCGCCTACGTCTACAACCACAACCCCTGCTAACAACAGCCCCCGCGCACTGTGGTAATTGATTGCGTGGTGGTAACTGCGCACCACCTGCCTGTGATAAAACCCGACGATGAAACCTGATTGAAGGTTTAATCACAAGGTCTGATCGCAAGGTCTGATCGCATCTAATAAAGCCCCCTTGTCTTCAACTTGAAAACGAGGGGGCTTTTGCGTTCACCTTTTTGTTTAAACCGGCAAGGGGCAGGGTATTTATCACACGTTAGTCTTCATCAAAAACTAGACTAAAATGCGCCACACAATGACGCCAATGCCAACAATAGAGCCAATATAGGCAAGCGATCGCATCACAGCTACCCCTGCGATATAGGCCACCCCGTGCAAAACCCTAAACGCCAGAATAGCGATCGCCGCCCACCCGGTCACCGCATCCGCCTGACCGCTCACCTGCGCCGTTAAAATGACCGCCGCAATCATCGCCAAATTATCGTGATGATTTCGCTGCGCCCGGTCTGCTCTGCCCACCCAAGGCGGCCCCTCCACCGCCTTATCACGATTGCTGGCGGCCCAGGCCAACCCCGCTTCAGAAACACGGGCCAGCGCCGGAATATGGTTCAACGGAATCGACCATAGCGCTAGCAGTAGTAGGCAAATCAAATCAGTCGTCATAGCAGTTCTCTTATGAAGTTAGGCAGGCGGAAGTTAGGTAGGCGGAAGTTAGGCGGTAAGAAGTTAGGCGGTAAGAAGTTAAGCGGAAATAGGCAGGGCAAGCAGAGACAAGTTAGCAGGCTTAATAAAAAGAGGTGATACAGTAATTTCACCGCTCAAAGTACCACCCTGGTATTATCCCGCATCATGGATACAGCTTCTACCCCTGATGAATCTGCTCCAGCATCTGCCTCGAAAGCTGCCTCAGAATCTGCGGAAGAGACGCCGCAAACCCTGGCACAGTGGCTTGGCGAACACACCATCTTTGGCGGACTGCCCGAGCCGCTACTGGGTGCGATCGCTACTCGCCTCAGCGAACTCTCTTTCGCCGCCAACCGCCGCCTCATTTTAGAAGACACCCAGCCCGACGCCCTCTACATTCTCAAATCTGGCCAGCTAGAAAGCTATCGCACCCAGCAATCTAGCATGGCCAACAGCACCACCCTCAACGCTGGCGAAGTGCTACATCTGCGATCGCTCCTGCTTGCAGAAAACACCTCCAAAACCGTCATCTCTCTTACCGACTGCAGTCTGCTAAAGCTAGACGCCGACCAGTTTCAACAGCTCATTCGCGAATTTCCAGAACTCAGCCAAGAATTTTCCAGGCTGCTCGCCGATAGGTTAGAACAAGTATCAGAGCAGCTCGTCTACGAACAAGAGCGGCAAAAAGCGCTCCGGCCCTACCTGGTCACGCGCGTAAAGCGAGGCGTCGTTGGCAACAGCCGGTACGCCAGCCGGTTAAGGCAGCAAATTAGAGACGTCACCCGCAGTGAGCCGGTAGAGATTCAACCCAAAAAAGGCCAACTAGAGAAAGATCAGCCAGAAAAAGGCCAATCAGAAAAAGGCCAGCCAGATATTCCCAAAAAAGTCAGACGGCAGCCGGTAATTATCTTTGGCGAGCCGGGACTCAACAAAGACAACCTGGCCGCGCTAATCCACTTTGGTTCAGCCAACAAAGCAGAGCCGATGATTCGGGTGAACTGCGAAAATTTGCGATCGCAAGATCTCTTTGGACGCGGCCAAACCCAGCCGGGACTGCTCGACTGGCTAGGCGCGGGCACCCTCCTGCTCAACAACGTTCAAGATCTAGACGACAGCCTCAAACCCGCCATCTTAAAGCTGGTTCAAACTGGCAGCTATACCCCCACTCGCCCACCCAACAGCTCTCAAACAGACACCCCCAAAACAAACACACCCGAAACAGACACCCCCTCAGAATCCCGATATAGCCCCGCCTGGATTTTGATGGTGGCCGAAAAAGCCCTGCCTGAACTTTCTAAGTGCGCCGCCAAGCAAATCAAAACGCCGCCCCTGCGCGTGCGCAAAGCCGACATCGAAGCTCAGGTCAACTACTTTGCCCAGCTCCTATGCCGCAAAGAGGGCCTAGACAAACGCCGCCTCGACCCTGCCGCCCTGCGCCGCCTGCAAAGCTACGACTTTCCTGGCAACCTCACCGAACTCGAAAACATGGTCGAGCGCGCCGTTGGCCAGTCCGGCAGCCGAGCCATCCTTACCGAAGAAGTCTTTTGGCCCGAAGAAAGCGCCAAACGTCGCTTCCGCTTCAACTTGCTAAAAGGCTATCCCAAACTCAGACGTTTTTTGCTGAGTCCGTGGTGGCCCGATCGCATCAACTACGGCTTTACCCTTTGGTTTTACCCCATCGTGATTGCCGTTCTCTTTTTAGGGCCGCAAACCCGCGACCAAAACTTTGCCCTTAACTTTTTTTGGGCCTGGTGGTGGCCGCTCGTGCTGCTTACTTTTCCTTTTGTGGGGCGGCTGTGGTGCGCCGTCTGCCCCTTTATGATCTATGGCGAAGTTGCTCAAAAGCTGTCGCTAAAAGCCTGGCCCCGGCAGCTGCAAGGCTGGCCAAGAGCCTGGGCCGAGCGCTGGGGCGGCTGGATTCTTTACGGCGGCTTTGCCCTGATTTTGCTGTGGGAAGAGCTGTGGCACCTAGAAAACACGGCCTACCTTTCAGCCTGGCTGCTGCTGATTATTACAGCGGGCGCGGTTATCTGCTCTGTGCTGTTCGAGCGCCGCTTTTGGTGCCGATATCTCTGCCCTATTGGCGGCATGAACGGTCTATTTGCCAAGCTCTCTATGGTTGAGCTGCGGGCCCAGCAGGGCATTTGCTCAGCGTCTTGCAATACCTATCACTGCTACAAAGGTGGGCCTGCCGAAGGTGAGGGCCAAGCGACCGAGGGGTGTCCGGTTTATTCTCACCCCGCCCAGCTTACAGATAATCGCAACTGCGTGCTGTGCATGACCTGCCTCAAAGCTTGCCCGCACCAGTCGGTAGAGCTAAACCTGCGGCCACCGGGCATAGAGCTATGGACCACAAACAACGGCACCTATTATGAAATAGCGCTACTGCTGCTGCTGTTTGGCGCGGTGCTGGTGCATCGGCTGCCGCAGCTCACGACGCTGGTGCTAGGCGACACCCGGCTGCTAGAAAGCTTTGGCGGACATGCGATCGCTGCCACCGCTGCTTTGTTTCTGCCAAGTGCGATCGCCCTTTTCGCCGATCAAATTCGCAGCCGCCTTCAAGGCCAAGGCCCAAACCGCAGCTTTCTTACCCTGGCCTATGGCTATTTGCCCCTCTTGCTCTTTGCTAGCCTGGCCCACTACCTGCTGCTAGGGCTATCAGAAGCCGGTCAAATTCTCCCTACGTTCTGGGCGACTTGGCCCCCCAACGTTACTAGCAGCCTTACCGGCAACATCGCTGAGCGCATCACCAGCTTCAGCGTCAGCGCTCACCCTGCCGTCATTGCCTTTTTACAAGGCGTTTCGCTCATAGCGGGCGCAGTCTTAAGCCTTATCTTCACACAAAAAATGGGCCGACAGCCCTGGCAAAAGCTCCTTCCCCAGCACAGCGTTACTCTTGGGCTTACTCTACTCTTTTGGCAGCTAATAATTTAGCTAATAATTTAGCTAATAATCTAATCGTGTTCTAGAGAAAGAACAAAACGTCCTGATAACAGAACAACTATGTCCTAGAGAAAGAACAAAGCGTTACAAAGCGTCCTAAAGAAAGAACAGAATGTCCTGATAACAGAACAAAACGTCCTGATAATAGAACACTTTTTGCAGTTTCCCCTGTATGGTTTTTCTCTGCACGTTTTGGTTATGTGCGTTTTGGTTATGTACGCACATTGGCGCTTTGTAAAGTGAGCTTGAGCGAAGAAAACCACAGCAGCCAACAAAAACACACCACGAAACACACAGAAAAACACACAGACAGCAGTCAGTAGATATGCAGTCTGCATACGAAGCTGATCGGTCAGTTATGTTCCTGGCGAAATCTAAACTCAGTAGCCTTACGCAAACCGCCTTGCTGTTCTACAGTCTATTGATACAACAATAAAACAGCCTATGCGGTGGAACACTTTTTTTGACCTGTGATAGACTTCGCCCTAAGGGAGCTGTAGGATTGAGAATCACTGAATTTAGAACGTGATTTATCGAACCATTCGGATAAAATCGTTGAGAAAAATTGAACAGCATTAAAGCCGTTTGGACAAAATCTTACATACAAAGCATCTATTCTGGCCCAAAACGCATCTACACAGGCGTATTTAGTTTAGCCGTATCTTACTTAGTCATACCTGCTTAGTCATACCTGCTCAGCCATACCTGTTTTAGTTATAGCTTGAGCTTGTCTAGCCTGAGCAAGCTGACAGCCGTTGAGCCGTTGTTAAGGCTACAGCTTCTGCTAGCCAACTTCTACTAGATAGCGCTATTAGCAGAGATATTGGACAGAGCTATTGGACAGAGCAACTAGACAGAGCGACTAGACAGAGCAACTCTACCTGTGAATGCCTCAATGCGCTAGGACATTCGCTACATCTGAAAACGAAAAAGCTGCCTTAAAACAATGAACGCACAATCGCATCCATTACAGGACTTAGCGATCGCCGATTTGGCTGTCGTCGATTTTGATAAAACTCTTTTCCCTAAAATCAAAAACGCTCAGACTGCGACCAGCATCGTTGACAGAACAACCGAATGGACGGGCGGACAGCCGTTTCTAACCTATCTCATTTACCAATATATTCAGCAGTACTCTGCTCAAATTATTAAGGCGGAAGGCGCTAGTCTTGTTGATGAGATTGTCCAGAAAAAAATTATTAAAAACTGGAAGTACAACGCCGCTGCCGCTCACTTTGAAAGTATTGAACAAACCTTACTAGGCCAGCAGGCCAAAGATGCTTTACTGATTGCCTATACGCAGATTCTTTGGCACGGCAGCATTTCTGTAGACGCGTTGCCTAGCACAGACTCAGAGGCGGCAGCTTTATTGCGCTCTGGCTTGGTCGAGTGCATTGATGGCGAGCTTTATATTGCCAATGCTATTTATGCAAGTGTTTTTGACAAGACCTGGGTAGAGCGGCAAATCCCTAGCCATGCTCAAAAGGTATCTGCCAAACGACGCACAAACGCACGCACAACCACTTTTTCTACCCGGGCGGCGACCCCACAAGCGACTAAACCTGTCGTGGCCAGATCCGCAGCCAGATCAGCGGCCAGATCAGCAGCCAGATCAGCGGCCAGATCAGCAGCTAGCCGGTCAGGTCGCTTGACCGCTCATTCCTCTGCTGGTTCGCCTATTGATCTGCTTTCTGGCTCACCCATCGATCTGCTCGCTGGTTCGCCTATTGACCTGCTCGCTGGCTCACCTATTGACCTGCTCGCTGGCTCACCTATTGACCTGCTCGCTGGCTCGTCTGTTCAAGAGGCTCAGCCATCAAAACCGCAAACCGCAAACCGCTCATCCAAAAAAAATCTGCCTATCTGGACGCTGATTTTGGCTAGCGTAGCTGGGCTGATCTGCTTACAGCTAGTGCGTGAGTTTAGATCTAGTAGCTTTGGCGCGATCGCAACGTCTTCCTACCGTCTTCCAGCTAATTCAACAGCTCGCCCGCCAGTCAGCCAGTCCGCCAGTCAGCCAGTCCGCCAGCTAGATGGCAAAGCGCTTTTCGATACGGGTCTAGAACATGCCACTAGTGGGCGATGGCTACCCATGCTCCAACAGTTTTGCAGCATCCCAGTTAGCTCAGCCTACTTTATACCGGCCCAACAGCAGCTAGAAAGCTGGATTGTTCTTTATCCAGACGATATTCAGCAGGCTGTCACTGGCCTGTATGCCCAATCACAGCAATCCTGCCCCCTGGTTGAAAGCACGCCAAATTAACTAATCGGTCACTCTGCTAACCGGCCACCCTATCAACTGGTCACTCTACCAACCCGTTAACTTATCCAAGAGGCAACACTGATGGGCCGCAGCCAAAATCGCCAAGACGATCTATCTACCCACAGATTGCATTCACTTCGCTCGCGTCGCCAGCATTCAGCCGTGGCAAATGATATGTCCACTCCAACTCGTCACCCCGCTCATCAAAAGCAGCTTTCAGCGGCCCTAGCAGAGCTGTGGGAAGCCATCTTTCCACAGGTAGAAGATGCCTATGCCATTCCCCAAATCTCTGAGCGCATCAAATACTGGGCTGGTGAACAGGTTGAGCTGAATCAAATCCTCTGTCAGTATGTGATTCAGTCTGTTAATAAACGCGCCTCACGGCTAGACGAGACCAGTGCGAGCAACCTGGTTGACCAAATTGTTGATAAAGAGATTCTCTCTGATTGGAAGAGTAGCCGAGCGGCCTTTCATTTCAATGGCATTGCCAGCCAGCTTGCCAAAGCTCAGAATAGGGATTTGGTGCTGCTGAGCTATCTGAAAATATTGCAGCGCGGTGCGATCGCTGCTGACAATAGCCCCGAACAAGCTGTCTTGATTCGGTCAGGACTGGTTATAGAAAACAACCTAACTCTAAAAATAGCCAACCCACTGTATGCCCAAATTTTTGATTTAGCCTGGATAGAACAGCAGCTGCCTGGTATCACCCGGCCTGTCACCATTGTCTCTACACCCAAAGCACCCGCTAAACGTATATCTGATGCCGCCTGGCTTTACATCAAGCTAGCGCTTTTGGCCTCTGTTATCGCCATTATTGGCACAGCTGTTTCTATACACCAGCGCCAGCCGAGTAGCGGGGCCTTGGCCAATCAAGAAAAAATCTCAGAAGGCCGCTCAGAAAGCACGCTTACCCGCTCCGCAGACAGTGTGGCCGCAGACAGTGTGGCCGCAGACAGTGTGACTATAGACAGTGTGGCCTCAGACAGTGCGATCGCAGACAGTGTGGCCTCAGGCAGTGCGACCGCAGATAGTGTGGCCTCAGACAGTGCGATCGCAGACAGAGTCCTATTCGACCAAGGCATCAATCACGCTACCAATAGCCGCTGGCTACCGATGGTCAGAGAATTTTGCCAGATTCCGCCTGAGTCCACCTACTTTATGCCTGCCAAACAGCAGCTAGTGAAATGGGTCAAGCTTTATAGAGAAGAAATTCAGGCCGCGCAGACAACTTTTATTCAAGAAGAGAGCAGCTCATGTGATATTGTCACCAGCGTACTGAATACGCCTATCCCATAACCTGCTAGCCCACCGACTAACCCACTATGGAAACCCTCAGCTCTCTTCAATCTGGCATTGCATCGGGGCGACTATCAGGCTGTAGTAGCCTAAAGCTATGCGATGGGCTCAGCGCGTTTCCCTCCGAAATATTCTCACTTGCCGACTCCCTCACTTTTCTCAACCTATCCAATAATTGCATTCGGCATCTCCCACCAGAGTTCGCTCAGCTCAAAAAGCTAGAAATCGTCTTTTTTAATAACAATCACTTTGAAACCTTTCCTGCGGTCTTAGCCGATTGCCCAAAGCTTTCAATGGTGAGCTTCAAAAACAATGCGATCGCTAGCATTCCCCCTTCGGCCCTCTCGCCGACCCTGCGCTGGCTCATTCTTACTAACAACAAATTGGCCTCACTGCCGCCCACTATCGGCAACCTGCCAAAGCTACAAAAGCTCATGCTTGCAGGCAACCAGCTCACCGAACTGCCGCGATCGCTCGCCCACTGTAAAAACCTAGAGCTGATTCGACTGTCTGCCAACCAGCTACCCGCTCTCCCTCGCTGGCTATTTACGCTGCCGCGCCTATCGTGGCTAGCCTACGCGGGTAATCCTAATTGTTCTATTGAACCGGCTACGCTTACTCAGCAGCCCCTCCAAACCATCAGCGCGGCTGAGCTTCAACTTGGAGAAATTCTGGGCCAAGGAGCCTCTGGCATTATCTACAAAGCCCAATGGAACGCCCAGTGGAACGACCGGTGGAACGCCCAATGGAACGACCGGTGGAACAGAACTCAAACAAACGAAACGGTTGCAGTGAAAATATTTAAAGGTGAAATTACCAGCGATGGCTCACCGCTAGACGAAATGAAAGCCTGCATCGCTGCTGGCTCTCATCCTAACCTCGTGACTGTACTCGGCCAGTATCGTGACGGTGAAAAAACTGGGCTTGTTTTCTCCTTTATTCCATCCGACTATACTAATTTAGGCAATCCACCCAGCCTAGAAAGCTGTACTCGTGATACTTACAGCGCCGAACCTTCTTTCTCGTTAAAGAAAGTTTTAAATGTTGCAAAAGGCATTGCTTCAGTGGCTTGCCACCTACACAGTCAGGGCATTATACATGGCGATTTGTATGCTCACAACATTTTGATTGATGCTGCGGGGCACAGCATTTTAGGCGATTTTGGGGCAGCGTCGTTTTACGATACAGCAGCAGACAAGTCTTTAGAAAAAATAGAAGTCAGAGCGTTTGGCTGTCTTTTAGAAGATCTTTTAGAATACTGTCTAGCGACAGGTGAGGCGACAGATAAAGACATAGCTGAGGCCAACGTCGAGAAAAAAGCTGAGGCCAACGTCGAGAGGAAAGATGCTAATGACACGCAAGCTATCATCGCTAGCCTGTATCAGCTAAAAACAGACTGTATGAACACAGACCCAACCGCTAGACCCTTGTTTGCCAGTATTTATCAGAAGCTTGAATATCAGAAGCTCGAATATCAGAAGCTCGAATATCAGAAGCTCGAAAACATCTCTACGTAATCTCTGCCTAAAAAGCTATATTGGCAGCTTTATAACAAACCGAGTGCCTTTACCAACTTCCGAAAAGCACTCTATAGAGCCTCTATGCATACTGACCACAATTTGATGACACATCGAGAGCCCTAGCCCTGTGCCTGTGCCCACTGGCTTGGTCGTAAAAAAAGGATCAAATATTTTGGGCTGAATCTCCACGGGAATGCCCTGACCGTTATCTTCTATTTCAATAGTCAGCTCGGATGCGTCAGCTTGGGTGCGTACAATAATCTGGGGGATGTCGGACTGGGTGCTAAGCGCATCAATCGCATTTGAGAGCAGGTGAACAAATACCTGATTGAGCTGCCGAGCGTGGCATTCAATCAGTGGGCACTCAGCATACTGTCGGCAAAGCGCGATATCTGGGCGGGTGGGGTGATCTTTTAGCTGAGACTGAACAATCATGATAGCGCTATCAATGCCCTGACAAATTTTAACGGCTTTTACTTCCGCCTCGTCAAGTCGGGCAAATACTCGTAGCGATTGCACAATATCGCGAATGCGATCAGTCCCGGCTGTCATTGAATCGAGCATGGCGGGGATGTCTCTTGCCAAAAAGTCTAAATCAATATCTTCGATAGCCTGCGCAATTTTTTGACAGGCAGGCAGCGCGATCGCATCAGAAGGCTCTGAAGGCTCTAAATAAACTGACTGAAATAGCCGCACCAGCGACAGCAAATCACCAAACGCCTGGGTCATATGAGCCAAGTTGCCATGAATAAAACTAACCGGATTATTGATCTCATGCGCGATGCCCGCCACCGTTTTGCCCAAGCTGGCCATTTTTTCCCCGTGAATTAGCTGAGCCTGGGTTTGCTTTAGCTCACGCAGAGTATTTTCTACTAGGCGAGCCTGCTGCTGAGCCTCGTTGTTAGATTGCTGTAGCGCCGCTTCAAACACTTTGTGCTGTGTTACATCGCGCAAGACCGCTACCGCGCCTACCGACGACACTTCCTCGCTAACGGTTTTCTCGTTGGCGGCGTTCTTGCTAGCGGCTTTTTCATTAATAATGGGCCTTGCCGTCACGCTCAGCCACTGAATGCGATCGCTGCCAGGTGACAGCACTCGAATTTCCTCAGCATCTACAGACTCACCGTGAAGCGCCCTAGCCATTGGCAACAACTCAAACGAGTACAGCGGGTTGCCATTACTGTCAAAAATACAGTGATCTTCTAGCCACTGCTGAAAAGAAATCTCTAAAGACTGGCCGCCTAGCAGTTGCTTTGCCGCCGGATTGACAAACAAAGCCTGCCTGTTTGCACCCAGCACAATTACCGCATCCCCAATGCTATGTAAAATGCCTTGCAGAGTCTGAAGGGCTTCTTGGGCATGGCCTAGCTGCTGCGCCTTTTCCTGCAAAGCGTTCAACATCCCCTGCAATCTTTCTGACTGTTCAGTGGCTGACTCTTCATAAACTTGCAGCAGTTCTTCTAGCGTCGCTACCTGTTCACGTAGTTCAACAACCTCTTCTTCCAGCGCTTTCTGCTTCAAAGATCTGTTTTTTTTTGGCTTATTTTCGCGGTTGGAATTCTTGTTGATATTCATCTGAACAGTCTCTGAACTATTCGTTTTGTTGGCAGTCATTCTTGCTGACTATTCGATTAGTAGTCTGTGAAAGGTCAACATAAAAGGCTGTGAGCAAAACTTGTGAAAAGCGCTGTCTGACGCTGTCTGGCGCTGTCTATGCCGATTGCAAGGCTCGAAAAGAATCCTTGTTAAGAAAAGGCACCATCGCCATTTTAAGATTGAGCGGCAGCGTTCTCAACAGGCGAGCTGTTTCTTCCGGCACCACTACCTTTGAAAATACAATTACCGCAAATAAATCACCAGATGGTAATATCCCCCCAAATCCAATCACAGACTTAATGCCGTAAGGCTCAACAAAGCTAGTCTGAGCCGGAATATACTCACTGCCCAGTGCCTCTGAGATGTAAAAGACGTTGCAGGTCTTATGCTCTAGCTCAACGAGTAGCGCTGGATCGGGCGATAAAATGTTGTTTACAGCTAGCCCAAAGCTCTGAATGAGCTGTGAGATCATCGGAATTTGGCTGACCGCCGTTTCACTGGTAAGTGGAATCGCCTGATGCCTCCTCGAGGCTGTGCGATCGCACCATTCCGGGCGATCGCCCACTGTCGCCATCAGCGTCAGGCACTTCATATTGTAAGAGAGCAAATCTCGCTGCGCGATCGCCTTATCTGCCTGGGCCTGAAGCCGCGTCGGCAAATTTCCATACGAATGCGTCTTAAAAAAGCGAATCAGTGTGCAAGCAGGCTGTCCCGACTGCCCATCAACTAAATGCTCACGTAGGTACTTCACACACAAAGTCGCAACTGTTTCCAATCTATCCGCTTCTTTGCCTAACTTGCGCATATGAGCGCCCATCTCAGTCACATCCGATAGCGTCAATTGAGTCAGGTCATACATAAGAAAACAGGCAGCCTTTCTATCCAGTAACTACAGCTTGCCCTTCCTCAACTGCGCGTCAACGCCGCTAAAGAGCGATTCGTAAAAGCACGCAGCGAAAAAACTAACCTGACAACAGTCGCTATAAAATAGCCGCGCAAAATAGCTGTGCATTTGTATGCACTTGTATGCGCGATAAAAGTGCTCTCTGAAGTTTTCTCTGTGATTACGCTGTGGCTTCAGCGATCGCGCTATGGCTTCAGCCTAGCCGTTATGAGCACGGCTGTTTTGGGCCTGGCTGTTTTGGGTCTGGCTGTTTGGGGAAAAGTAAGCATAATTTTCTGTCTACCTAAATTTCTTTAAAACATGGCTCTGATAGCAAATATAAATAGTCATCTAAATAGTCATCGCTTTCCTGACCTTTCTGGCTACACCATTACTGAGGAAATTTATAGCGGCACAAAAACAGCCGTCTATCGGGCGTTAAATGCCGATCAGCAGCCCGTCGCAATTAAGCTGCTTCAGGAAGACTATCCTAGCTTCAGTGACCTGGTTCAGTTTCAAAACCAGTACACGATCGCCGCAAATCTCAATCTCTCTGGTGTGGTTCGCCCCTACAGTCTTGAACCTTATAGAAATGGCTATATCTTGGTGATGGAAGACTTTGGCGGTATCTCTTTACAAGACTATGTGAAAACGCATTCGCTAGCGCTAGTAGAAATATTAGAGATTTCACGACAGCTTACAGAAGCCTTGGATGAGCTGTGTCAGCACCGTATTGTCCATAAAGACATCAAACCCGCTAATGTACTCATTCATCCCGAAGACAAACAGATTAAGCTAATTGACTTTAGCATTGCGTCACGGCTGCCCAAAGAAACTCAAGACATTCAAAATCCTAGCGGATTAGAAGGCACCCTGGCCTACCTTGCCCCCGAGCAAACCGGGCGAATGAACCGAGGGATTGACTACCGGGCCGATTTCTATGCGCTCGGCGTCACGCTGTATGAGCTATTGACCGGCCAGCTACCGTTTGCCTCTACAGATCCGCTAGAGCTGGTGCACTGTCACATGGCTAAGCAGCCAGCGCCGATTCAAACGCTCAATGAGCAGGTTCCCCCGGTACTAGCGGCCATCGTTCATAAGCTTATGGCCAAAAATGCGGAAGATCGCTACCAGAGCGCAGCCGGACTTAAATACGATTTAGAACATTGTTTAACCGAGTGGAAAACAACAGGAGCGGTTGCTGACTTTGAAGTGGGCACCTACGACCTGTGCGATCGCTTTCTGATTCCCGAAAAGCTATACGGACGCGAAGCCGAAGTCGAAACGCTGCTGACGGCCTTTGAGCGAGTGGCCAAGGGCAGCTCAGAGCTGATGCTGGTGGCAGGATTTTCTGGCATTGGTAAAACCGCCGTTGTCAATGAAGTGCACAAGCCAATTACCCGGCAGCAGGGCTACTTTATCAAAGGTAAGTTTGACCAGTTCAACCGCAGCCTGCCGTTTTCTGCTTTTATTCAAGCGCTCCGCAGCCTGATGAAACAGATTCTTTCAGAGAGCGACGCGCAGCTGGCACAGTGGCAAACGCAAATTTTGCAAGCGCTGGGCAAGAATGGACAGGTGATCATTGACGTGGTGCCTGAGCTAGAAGCGCTGATTGGCCCGCAGCCACCCGCACCAGACCTATCGGGCAGCGAAAGTCAGAACCGTTTTTATCGCTTGATAGAGCAGTTTATTCGAGTCTTTTCCACGGAGTCTCATCCCCTGGTTATTTTTCTAGACGACCTGCAGTGGAGCGACCTGGCATCGCTAGATTTGATCGAACGCCTCATGCTGCAAGAGCGTGGGTATTTGCTGCTGCTCGGTGCCTATCGAGACAACGAGGTGAGCGCGGCCCATCCGCTGATGCTAACGGTAGACAGGCTAGCTAAAGCAAAGCAGGCGGTTAGTACCATAACGCTAGCACCGCTGGGCAAAGCAGATATCAATCAGATTAATGCCGATACGTTGAAGTGTTCGACGACGGCTGCCGCGCCGCTATCTGAGCTGGTTTATCAAAAAGCTCAGGGCAATCCCTTCTTTTCGACTCAATTACTCAAGTCGCTTCATGCAGACGGGTTGCTTGAGTTTAACCGAGAAAGTCGCGGCTGGCAGTGCGATATTACTCGCGTTAAGTCTTTGGTGCTGAGCGGCGATGTCGTAGAGCTGATGACACAGCAATTGCAGAAGCTGCCCGTTCAGTGTCAGCAGCTGCTAAAGCTAGCGGCCTGTGTTGGCAATCAGTTTGACTTAGCAACGCTGGCAACTGTCTGCGAAAAGCCGGTATTTGAGACGGCAACCGCGCTCTGGCCAGCGCTGGAGTTAGGTTTTGTTTTGCCGCAAAACGAGACGTACAAGTTCTTTCAGGTAGCTAAAGGAACAGACGAATCGGCTCAGGCGGAGCTGACTGGCAATCTGAAAAATCGCGCGATCGCAGCTTCTGCCCAGTCACTGAGCTACAAATTTCTGCACGACAGAATTCAACAGGCGGCCTACGCTCTAATTGCTGAAGATCAGCGGCAGGCTACCCATTTGAACATTGGTCAACGGCTGCTGGCCACAACGTCGGCCAGCGAGCAAGAAGAGCGCTTGTTTGAAATTGTGAATCACTTAAATATCAGCCATGTGCTTATGGCACCGCCAAAGCAACTAGCGCTAGCACAGCTCAATCTGCAAGCAGGACAAAAGGCAAAGGCATCTACAGCCTACGAAGCCGCCGTAGATTACTTTAAAGCAGGCGTTTCTCTGATAGCAGATCTGCCAGCAGATGTGCCCGCAGATGCCTGGGAAACTCACTATGCGCTGATGTTATCGCTTCATACCGAGGCTGCCGAGGCCACCTACCTCAGCACCGATTTTGAGACTATGGAAAATTGGGCCGCGCGGGTATTGGCTCATGCCCGCACTTTATTAGACACGATTCAAGTTCAAAAAACGCGATTGTTTGGAAAGAAGGCCCAGGGAGATTTGCTGGGGGCGCTTCAGATTGGGCGGCAGGTGTTAGCGTCACTGGGCATCACATTTCCCGATGAACCGACACAGGCAGATATTGGCGATAGTTTTGGGCTCACTCGTCAGCTTTGGGCCGAGAACTCGCCGCTAAGCCTGCTAGATTTGCCCCCCATGAATGATTCTCATTATGCCGCTGCGATAGAAATCCTAACGGTGATGGTAGCCCCCGCTTATGGCGCGGCTCCTGCGCTCATGCCCCTATTGATTTTTAAGCAGGTAGAAATCTCGATCGAGCACGGCAACTGCCTAACTTCTATCTATGCCTACGCCGACTATGGGCTCATTCTCTGTGGCGTTATTGGCGATATTTCTTCTGGCTATGAGTTTGGTCGGCTCGCACTAAAACTATTAGACAAGCTACAGGCCAAAACCTTTGAAGCCAGAGCTTTATACATTTTCCATACTTATATCAACCATTGGAAAAACCCTTTGCAAGCCTCTCTATCAGAACTCAAAAGAGGTTACCAAAGCGGCTTAGAAACCGGCGATATTGAGAGCAGTAGCTTAAACGCAGCCGCAGCTTGTTACTACAGCTATCATGCCGGACAAGAACTAACAAGCGTAATAAAAGAGATGGCGATCTATGACGTCGCCATCTGCCAGCTCAAACAAGTAACGGCACGCTACTTCGTAGAAATTTATCAACAAACGGCTCTCAATTTGCTCGAACAATCGGACATTCCTCAGAAGCTGTCTGGCGCTGCTTTTGATGCGGCAAACTCGATACCGTTTTTTGAAAAAACAAACAATCGCGGTCTGCTGTTCTGTTTCTACTTTAATCAAATGATATTGAGCTATCTCTTCGATGAACCTGAGAAAGCTATTGAAGCCTCGCTTTTGGCAGCGCAATATTTAGATGGTGGCACTGGCACGTTTATGGTGCCGATATATCATGCTTACGCTTCTCTCGTTCAGCTAGCCCTGCTAAACAGCAAGTTAGTCAATGCATCCGACAGTCGTGTATCCGACAATAGTGTATCCGACAACAGTCTAGAAGCTAGCCAACAGGAAGTGCTAGCGCAGGTTGATCAACGGCAATCAAAGCTACAAAATTGGGCTACTTTAGCGCCCTTTAATCATCAGCATCGATGGGAATTGGTGGAGGCTGAGCGCTGCGCAGTGCTGGGCGATCGCGTAGCTGCAATGGAGCATTATGACAGTGCGATCGCCGCCGCCAAAGCCAATGAATTCATTCAATCAGAGGCGCTGGGCAACGAACTGGCCGCGAAGTTCTATCTAGGTTGGGGCAAAGCTAAAATTGCCGCTATCTACATGCAAGAGGCTTACTACTGCTACGCCCGCTGGGGCGCAAAGGCCAAAATTAGCCACTTAGAAAAACAATACTCACAGCTGCTAAAGCCCATTCTGCAAAAGCCCGCTTCACGATTAGACTATCTAGATACAACCGCAACCGTCATCGCGCCTAATCTATTTCATAGCCGATTGACCCAAGGCTCAACAGCCGCGTCTCAAGCTTCTAGTACCTTCATCAATCTAGAGCTAGACTTCGCCTCTGTGCTAAAGGCGTCTCAAGCGCTATCGAGCACGATTGAAATCGATGAATTGCTAAAGCAGCTGACTCAAATTGTTCTGCAAAATTCGGGAGGCAGTCGCTGCGCGTTGATATTGCCCACCCTAGATAAAATCTGGCAGGTCCGCGCTGTCGCAACGACCGAACGTGTAGATCTTCTTGCAGAGCCTCTAGAAGGCAATCCCGATCTGCCTGCTAAACTCATTCACTATGTCAAGAATACAAAAGAGACAGTTGTTATCGACGATCTGATTACCAGCTTGCCAGTCATTGACGACTATCTTATCCAGCGACAGCCAAAGAGCCTGCTTTGCTTGCCTATTCTCAGTCAAGGAAAGCTCTTAGGAATGCTTTATCTCAAGAACCGGGCTATCAGCGGCGCATTTACAAAAGAGCGCATATTAATCCTCAACTTCCTCTGTACTCAGGCTGCCATATCACTAGAGAATGCTCGTCTATATCAGCAGGCCCAAGCCTATGGCCAGCAAATCGAGCAATCTCATATACAAACTGTGCAAAACGAAAAGATGGCTTCTTTGGGCAATTTAGTCGCCGGTATTGCTCACGAGGTCAACAATCCTATTGGCTTTCTCAACGGCAGCATCAAAAATGCTAAGGACTATTTAAAGGATGTTTTTGAGCATCTGAAGCTTTATCAGCAGTACCATCCCAACGCAGCAGAACCCGTCCAAGAAAACGCAGAGGATATCGATCTAGAATTTATTTGCGAAGACTTGCCAAAACTGCTCACCGCAATGCAAAGTGCAACCAATCGAATTAAAGCCATTAGTAATAGTTTGCGAACCTTTTCTCGTGCGGATACTGAACATAAGGTGAGCGCAAACCTGCACGAAGGCATTGATAGCACTTTGCTCATCTTAAAATATCGCCTCAAGGCAAATGAATATCGCCCTGCTATTGAGGTAATCAAAAACTACGCCGAACTGCCTGATATTGAGTGCTTTCCTGGCCAGCTCAATCAGGTGCTGATGAACATTCTCGCCAACGCGATTGATGTATTTGACGAGGTCGCCCAGCAATCTTCTTTTGCTGACGTAAAAGAGAAAGCTCAGCGTATTACAGTTCAAACTGTTCTATTGGATGCTGATAGCGCTGCCAATAACTCGGCCAATAGCGCTGCCGACAGTGCTGATAAAGAGAACGCGGTGGAAATTCGTATTCGAGATAACGGCAAGGGAATGCCAGAAGAGGTGAGGGCAAGAATCTTTGACAACTTGTTTACCACCAAGGCGGTTGGGAAAGGGACAGGATTGGGGTTAGCGATCGCTAAACAAATTATCATCGAATCGCACGGTGGCAGCATAGACGTTTGGTCTAAAGCAGGCGAGGGGACTGAATTCTGTATCCGACTGCCGTTTTTTGCAGGCACGCAGCGAAAAAACTAAACTGGCAACAACCGTCACAAAATAGCGACGCATTTCTCCGTAGCCTAGAGAGAAGCGACCGATCAAACCCCCCGGATCAAACCCCCAGATCACATCTAACCAGAGGAAAACTCATGAGCGGACTAGGCGGACTCAATAAAGCACCCAACGGCGTTGTAATCGGCATGGTGCAATCGCAACTGCCCA
>Ga0209194_1001033_pt1 | contig 18818 bp, 22 predicted proteins | sample COGITO_mtgs_1004_FD_184787 | JGI IMG/M metagenome (GOLD analysis project Ga0209194, IMG submission 184787) | Pelagic marine microbial communities from North Sea - COGITO_mtgs_100413 (SPAdes) (version 2) | ecosystem: Environmental > Aquatic > Marine > Epipelagic ...
CAAATACCAGAGCAGATTGAAGCTTGCTTGCCTTGGAACATCACGCCAAAACAAGTGAGCGAGCGCTATCAAAAGCTGCCTATTCTTTTATAGATCAGATTAGGGGGGTACGTTAGACGGCGCTTACCTTTTTAAAAGGTGAACACTTTACTTCTAAAGTGTTCACCTTTTTTTATTTATATACAGACACTCCATTTGCCCCATTAATAGTTAAAGTATCTGTTGTTTTGGAATAAGTACCTGTTTGATTGATGGAATCACATCCAGGATCACTAGAACCTGAATTAAATAGATAAGTGCAAGAATTCAAAACATAGGTACCACTATTTTGGCTACCTAAAACAGTGAAATCACAATTACACTGTTCTCCTCCTTGAAAGTAGAAGGCTATAGGTATAACTTGGGAAAATTCGCCTCCCTCTAAACCTAAAGGGGCATTGCTATCCGTTTTATTCCATAAACTAAACAAATTCTTATCTGCTTGTGGAATATCATCTGATCCTCCACAAGCAGATAAGAACGCTATAAAAAATGTGAAAAAAATTAGTTGTTTTATACCCATATCTTCTGCACCTAGTCAGGTTGAATCACTTAGTATCAATACTAGGTTACCTTTCAAGCTTGGACAAATTATAAAATTCATATAAAGTGAATACTTTCCTATCAAAGTGTTCACTTTTTTGAAGCCGTCTATCAAAGTTAACTTGTAGTAATTTATAAAAAGCTTATCTTGTATCTCATACGATTATTAGATGGATTATGCTCAACTTCCGCCAAATGATAGTATTCCAATATCGGAGGAATAAAGGATGCAAATCGTCCTTGCGTATAATTATTTTCCCCATAGTACCCCCCAACAGGATTTGAATCTGAGCGAGCCCATTCCTCTATGCATCCTGTTTTTGGCATTTCTTCACCATCTTTAGCACCAAGCAAATGCCAATCTTGGTTGTTCTCAAGATGTTGTCGCAAATCAGCTATACATCTTCTTTTATAGGGAAATGGAGTTCCTTTTTCATCAGGATCGTCCTCATTCCTATCTGTTGTTCTGATCTGAATGACATCATCTAAGGCGCGAAATTCAAATGGTTTACTCTGTGCTGGTGTTGCTAATTTAATCCACTTACCTTTATCGCTTTCTAGTAAATTTTCTACCCTTTTTCTTTCATCATTCATTTTAGCCATCCCCTAAAAAAATCTATAAGCCACTATATAGATGATAGCTTTTTGGTCTTTATAGTACAGATGTCTTAACAAAATATTCAGACAAAGAGAGGTATCTAAATAACACTATTGAAGTAACCATAAAAATCGCTAAAGTGAACAGATGTCTACTGAACTGTTCACTTCGAGTTCGGTCGGACATGACTTCTGAGCGAGTTTGGTAGTTGGCTATTCAGTGTTATTACATCGCGATGTTTGTTTTCTATGAGCTGGCGGATAACTTCTATAGGATGAAGTTTGTAAAAGTCTGCCAATATCAAAAGCTGCTCTTTCTGCGACATTGAATCATCTCCTAGGTTGATGTGTGGTGTATCAAATCATATCTAAATCATCAAAGACAACTTGTGACATACGTCACAGATCAAAACAAGCAATCAAAAGTACTACCTCGTATACCGTTAGTTTGACCAAAGTCTATTGGCAAAACTTCGTTCTTCTGGGCTTAGTCGTTTACACCAATTCATAAATGTCTTGTATGGTAAATTCTGCTCACGGCAAAATTGAGCCGCAGGTAAATCGTTGTGATTAAACAGGCTAATTTGATCTTGCCAGAACACGCGTTTTTCGGTTTTATCAGTTGGAATGGTGTGGTTGCTCATATAATCTCCAGTTGTGCAGTAGGTGAGATTCAATTGCAACAGATTCAGAGGTGGTTTTCTATAACGTGCGTTGGACGGCGCTTACGAGACCACGGGTTTTAAGACATAATTATACGACTCTTTTGTAGCCATTTTAGGAGGTTTGGAAGGGGAGGTTGAGAGAGTATCGAAAGCGTACTTTTTTGAGACTTTTTTAAAATCAATGATTGCGTATGAATATTATAATTAAAGTGAACACTTCAGTAGACATCTATTCACTTTACTAGACTTTGGCTTCGTGGGCTATCATATCTATATGATATTTTTTTGGAGCGTTTGCCATGATGTCTTTTTATCAAGATACAGTTGAAGAGTTCAAAAAGAAAACGGGAGAAGACTATTCAGATCATATTTACCCAACTGTCGAATCGATACCAGCAGACTTAAAACATCTAGTTTCTACGATAAAAATGTATTCCGCGTCTGTGGAATTACTCAAAATCAGAAGCCTTCTACAGAAGTATGTCAAGAATGGTGTGGCTGTAATACCAGACGAGCACAAGCACTTTGTTGATGAAATTAAACACTACGAATACGAAGAGAAATTTTGGGCTAGTGTTGTTGTCAGTTGTTGATGTTCACTATGTGCATTTTGTCGGTTACTGGTGCCCCCCCCATATTCGCACGAAGGTGAACACCTCTATGTCAATTTGACTTGACACACTCAGCCGCATTGAAGGTGAACACTTTTGGCCTACTGTTGCGGCTGGTGTTCACCTTCAATGCGGCTGAGTGTTCACCTTCGTGCGAATATGCAGCGACACCTCTATCAAAGTATATTGTGTATGATCATTATTCATTTATAGGCATGGTGATCTTTAAATCAGTTTTGTAGATTATAGGTTCCAGACAGTCTAACGACTGTTTTTGGGTAGAAAGGTAGATAAAAATGATAAAGACATTAATTTACGACTCCAGAAAAAGCACCTTCTCAAAAATATTTTTAGAAAAATACGCGACTCAAAATCATTTGTGGTGTGTGCAAGTGTATTACACCCTTGGTCTGATGATTGAAGAGTATGAGATACTTCCAGAGAAAAAAGTACCATTCAGTGACTTAGTCACCTATATGCAAGAAACTATATGTGATTTTATTCCTGACGATGCAGAAAATAGTTATTTTCTGGTCAGCAAAATAAAGCACACGAAAACGAATATCAAGCGTACTGCCTCTCTTGCAGGTGCATGATTAGATCTTGCTCCGTTAGTATGCAATGCAGATCAAGACTGCGTGCATTAAAAGAGGTACATCATATTGAATAAGCCCCCTCAAGTCGAAGAGCGATGGGTCGCTATCATCAATCGAATTACGTTTCATAATCCTGAAAATGGCTGGACAGTGCTTCGAGCAAGCCCTGTTGGTGAGCAATATGTGCAAGAAACTGTGATTGTTTATCAAACTCAGGTTTTTGCCGGAGCAACCATGGAATTTATCGGCGCATGGATATTTGATAGCCGCTTTGGTCGCCAATTTAAAGCAACTCAGGCTCTAGAGAAAAAACCAGCCTCAGCCGCATCTTTAGAAAAATACCTTGGCTCTGGGTTGATCAAAGGCGTTGGCCCGAAAACGGCTCAAAAGATAGTAAAACACTTTAAAGGCGAAACACTTGACGTGTTTGATTCAGAGATAGAGCGATTAGTTGAAGTTCCTGGTATCGCTGAGAAAAAGCTCCTGAGCATCGAGTCTGCTTGGCGTGAGCACGTTGCAGTTCGAGATGTCATGATGTTTTTGCAAGAACAAGAGATCAGTACACTCTTTGCCGTCAGGATTTACAAAACATACGGTGATAATTCAATTGCCAAAGTCAAAGCGAATCCATATTGCTTGTCCGATGATATTTACGGTATCGGATTCTTCTCGGCAGACAAAGTAGCTCTTGCTATGGGCATCGCTGAAGAAAGCCCCATTCGCATTCGAGCGGCCATCAAGCATGTTCTTTCAGCAAGTCGTGATAAAGGCCATTGCTATCTTCGAGCAGATCAAATTCATGAAGGTGTGAGCGATCTCATTCATATCGACATAGAGCTTCAACTGCCTGACTATTTAAATGAGATGATGCGTGAACACCAGCTCTGCACGCGAGATATTCCAACCGATGGCAGTTTCATTACTGGATACTATGCCAAGTCGCTGTACTATGCAGAAGACTACGTCGCATCAAAGCTTAAGCAGATGAATACAACCTATGACCTCGATGATCGCCAACTTGAGCAATTGGTACGCCAAAACTGCCAAAAGCAGCGCATAAGATTGAGTGATGAGCAAACCAACTCTGTGATTGGCGTTGCACAACATCAGGTCTCAATACTCACTGGCGGGCCAGGTTGTGGTAAGACCACAACAACCCAAATAATCGTTCGACTGTTGGAAAACCTGCAAAAACAAATTACTCTTGTAGCCCCAACAGGTCGTGCGGCCCAGCGCATGAGTGAAGTTATTGGACGTGAAGCTAAAACAATTCATAGGCTTCTAGAATGGCGAGGCGGGCAATTTCAGGTCAATGAGGACTCACCACTCAAAACAGACTGCTTGATCATTGATGAATGCTCCATGCTTGATATCAGTCTTGCCGCTTCTTTGATGAAGGCAGCGCCAGAGCATTGCCAAATCCTTTTCATTGGGGATGCTGACCAACTGCCCTCTGTCGGCGCAGGCAATGTACTCAAAGATATGATTACATCAAATGGCATCCCTTGCTTTCGACTCACCCAAGTTTTTAGACAAGCTCAATCATCATCAATAATTCAATTTGCTCACAACATTAATGATGGAATAGTCCCACCGATCAAATCGCCATTCAAACATCCTGAAGCCTGGACTGATGGTGTTGATTGCCTATTCGTAGACTCAGATGAGACAACAAAAGCACAATTGAAATTTATCAAACAAGCGTCGTATTTCCTAAAAAATGCCAATGTAGAAATAGAGGAACCTGAAAACCCCTTTGAGTTCAGAGTACATGAACGTATTCAATCAGCACACGAACCAGAGTTCCAGGTGCCAGAGCAATTCCAGCATGTGGATTTAAGCCTCATCGAAAAAGCCTCAACAACATCTGAGCAGCTCAAAGCAGTGCTTAGAAAAGTACACCCTTGGTCATCACTTCATTATCAGCTGACCGCTGTGGATGTTGTCGTACAAATGGCGTTGTATTGGATACCTAAATATTTAGGCATTGAAACTGAAGTTCAAATTCTCACACCAATGATTCGAGGCTCACTAGGCAGCGCGAACCTCAATGAAATTATGCAAGAACATGCCAACCCACCAGAGCAGGGTAAATATGAAATACGAATAGGCCAACGAACTTTGAGAAGCGGTGATCGTGTCATTCATCGAAAAAATAACTACGACCTTAATGTATACAACGGCGACATTGGCCATATTGTTGATGTTGATCCAAATGATCTCACGTGTGAGGTCGAATTCATGCCAGGTAATCGGCTGGTCCACTACAAAAGAGAAGACATGGTGGAACTCGACTTGGCCTATGCGATTACAATCCACAAATCTCAGGGTAGTGAATTTGGCGCAGTCATAATCCCTGTGCTAACACAGCACTTTAAAATGCTGCACCGAAATTTGATCTATACAGCATTAACCAGAGGGAAAAAGTTTGCCTCTTTCATTGGCACCAGACGTGCCATGGCAATGGCTGTGCATAATCAAGACACCAGTGAACGTCAAACTGCATTAGCCGAGCTTCTCTAAAATCAGGAGAATACCTACAAGATGGTCAATAAGAATCAAACAGCATTGACCTAGCACTGTAAAGTAGGGGTTGTGATACTCAGTATTTGATGTGACATTCTTATTAACATTACAGAATTGACGTTAGGGAGCAGGCCATGCACTTAGAATGGAAACGGAGCCATTAAGCCACATCAATCAGGTTAGATATAAGTTGTAGCTTAATGAACTTGTACACCACAATAAATTAAAATAATTTTTTTAGCGACAAGTCCGATAACCTCGGTTGTCGGACATTACTTAATTCATTCGAGTCCAATGCAGCTACCCAGCCCCTCTTAAAAGAGAATATTGTCGGCGGGGAGGATGAAATGCTTATAGATCTATCAGTCAAGGATTTTATAAGTTTTAGATATTGATTTTAAGTGCTTATTAGCCGATTTAGGTCTTATTCAAATGTGAAATACTCTAATCTGTAGTGTTTCAAATATTGCTCTGAATTACAGTGTAGGAATGAATAAAATGGCTTTAGATTCGATTAGTTATACATAGAGGAATCTAAAATACCTCCTATCAAAACTGTACATTTGTACAAATGTACAGTTAGTGGTATTATGTATTGTACGTAATTATTAATAGGAGGATTATCAATGAGCCGTATCGTTCTTGATGTTTCAAGCCAAGAGCATCATAAAATAAAATCTCTTGCTGCATTACATGCAAAATCTATCAAAGATTATGTCCTCGAAAAAGTATTCGCGGATGACCTTGACGATAAAAAAGCAATGGAAGCATTGCAGGCTTTATTATCTGAACGCATTAAAAATGCTAAAGAAAAAGGTAGTACAGGTAAGTCTTTTACCCAAATCGTGCAAGACACCATCAACAGCAAGAATGAGATGTAATGCCAATATACGAAACCAGCTATGAAGCTGAACAGGACTTGCAGGGGATTATTGACTATACCCTTGAAATGCACGGTATTGACCAAATGAACAAATACATTAATGCACTAGATCAATGTGCTGAAAATATGGCGCAAAGCATTGGGCAATTTAAAGAGGTTGATGTGCTCGGTGACTCTGTTCGAGTAAAGCTTTGCCAACATCATTATATATTTGGACTTATGAGAAATAGTCAACCATTTTTAATCCTCGCCATCCTTCATGAGCGAATGGATTTAATGAATCAACTAAAAAATAGGTTATCATAATTACCGCATTGAAATGGCTACACTAAATATGCCTCTTTTCAGGCCATATTAAAACTCAATCTTAAACACAGCGCTATCTTCTGGATTTGAAGACCGTCTGTCATAAAGCTTAGTCGTTGCAATATTACTATGCCCAAGCATTTCTTGCACCTTTGTAATATCAGCAGCATGCTCTAATGCATTGGTTGCAGCTGTAGCTCTCATGGCATGGGCACCGATATTTAAAATCTCACTCAACAAGCCTGCTTTAAGCGCATAGCTTCGCACCATTTTATAAATGGCATCAGGTGTGAGGTGTTTCATTAAAATTTTATTGGTATTATTTTTAATTGGACGAAATAGCGGCGAGTCCGATGTTTCAATTCTACAGTCCATACCTCGGTAGGCATTCATAAGCCTCATGGCTGCTGGATGGATTGGCACATAACGAATAGTGTCACGCTTACCGTGCACCACAAAGTGCGCAATGCCTTGTCGCTGCTCCACATCTTTGACTTTGAGTTTGCACAATTCCTCACGTCTTAAACCGTGATATAGCAAAATTGCTAAAATGGCGCGATCACGAATACCTTTCAAGGTATTGTCTGGTGGTGCTGTTAAAATCCTTTTTGCTTGAGTATTACTCAGCGCTGGGGTCTTGCCTTCATTGGTGCCTTCTGATGGTCTTTTCACGCCAGCACATGGATTGTATCGAATAGCATTCACATTGCACAGGTGATTAAAAAGCGCGGAGAGGGCGGCTATTTTTCGTCTGATCGTGGCCGCTGACATGTCCTGGCGCTGCAAATAATCTCGAAACGAAATCACATGCGCACGAGTCACATCTCGAAAATCTTCTAAAGCCGTAATGCCCGAAAATTGTTGAAACTGCTGCACGTCTTTTAAGTAAGCACGTTTTGTGTGGACATTGCGGATGTTTGCAAACCATTCTAGCTCTGAGGGCACATCTTCCAAGCGCTCAAAGGCGTGGCGCTGAATGTTGATCTGGGATGTATTTTGATGTTCAGAGAGTCCTTTCATGGTAAGAGTGTAGTATTGATAACCCATATTATCAATACTAAAGTTCATAACTTATTGAAATAATTAGACTATTAATGGATGATCATTGGTGTGTTGATACAGTAAGTAGTAAATGGTACTATAGTTATATATACTATAGAGAAGGATTGCCCGTCGCATGAATGCATACATGACCAAAACGTTTAAAAAATGGGCCGAACATAATAAGATCAAAAACAAAAGTCTGCGTCGTTGCCTTGATGAAATAGAAAATGGCAGTGCTGATGCAAACCTTGGTGCCAATCTTTATAAACAAAGGGTCGCCCTTCAAGGACAAGGCAAAAGTGGGAGTCATCGAGTCATTCTCGCTGTAAAAATTCGTGATAAGGCATTTTTTCTTTATGGTTTTAGTAAAAGCGCTCAGGACAATTTATCAACAAAAGAGTTGAAAGCCTACAAGCTGATCGCTAAAAAATTTCTGACCATGAATGAAGTTGAAATTCAACATCATATAAACAGTAAAGTGTTAAGCGAGGTGACATCATGAAAGAATTATCACCAATGGAAGCAGCCCTTGAGATCGCACAAGATTTTTGCTTTGATAAAGCAACCATGAAACAAATCGAGGATTTAGCCATACCTGAAGTAAAACCATTAACCCCAAAGCAGATTCTCAAAATACGAATCAAGGCCAATTGCAGCCAAGGTATCATGGCAAAATTTTTAAACGTGAATCCTTCTACGTATCAAAAATGGGAAAGGGGAGAGGTCATACCAAGCGGCGCGCCATTAAAGCTTTTGAATTTAGCATATGGAAAAGGAATTCAAGTGCTTTTTTAAAGTTTAATTACTTTTAAGATTGGAATGTCAGTAATTTAGATCCGATCAGGAACATTATCGGCCCTATAGGCTTGCCTTTAAAAATCAAGAATTGAGTCCAACATTAGTAGACCACATCAGCTACTTACCAATCCATATTATATTTACTTAACTCGGTGTCAAAAAGTCCTGGTAGGGATCACTATTAGTGCTGGATATAGGAAACAATAAGTTCATGAAATACTAACGTGAATATACGATTTTTTGCCAATCTTTTGTAGTTTTAACCCAAACATCCCCTGTAGAGATATCGTGAATTTGAGACGACAACTCTGGACTTTCTTCTTCATCAATCTTTTGACGTTTTTCTGGCGTTAAGCCATCAACTGTTGTGATGATGACATAAGTACCCTTAGAAGTTTTTATTCTTACGTCTGGAAATTTATTGTTTACCATATCTATTGTATTAGCCACTATATCACCTCATATTTTATATCTGAATTGATCTAAACGATAGCTCACTTTCGTGCATACAAACATTGATGGTATTTCCCTAAAAGTAGTCGATTGAGTCTTATAAGTCGTCTCAAGACTAGCTTATAAGACTCTAAGTTTCAAGGCATAGTTTTGAGACATTTTTAAGGCTATTTCGGGTGATTAAATAGAGTAGGGCTCATAGGTCTCATAAACCTACGTTTTTGAGACTTGTGTAACAAGATTTTCTAAAACCTTTAAAAATTAAAGAAAAGAACAATACTTACCAGAGCAATGTCACTTTAACTCTATAGGTCTTTTATGAGTAACGCCGCCCTGCAATCTTTTCAAAAAATGCTATCTCTATCTGAAGAAGTGCAAAAGGGAGTAGCTTTTAATAGAATAAAAATTACGTTAGGGGGAATCACTAGAAATGATGTCTATATGGCATTTGTCCCAAAAAAAGAAAATAGCGCCATATGGGAAGGAATGATGACTTGGGGGCAAGAAAGCATAGGCTTTGAAATAAAAGAAAAAGATGAAAAAATTGTTTATAAGATAGAAAAAAATCTCCCTGAAAACATACAAAAAATAGATGTAGAAACTTACCTAAACACCTTTATATCTAGGTCTGTTCTACCAAAGTTGCGAACAGTAAAAAGAAACAAAGGCAAGAAACAAAAAGGAAGTCAAAGTACCTGGCCTCATCCAGCTCTGCATGCACTAGTATTTTCTAGAAAAGAAGATGCTTATCACGAAACTAACATTAACAAATATCCCACCTACTTCAACGCCAATTTTTCAAAATTTCTTCTAAAGGCTGGTCTTATGGGAATAAGATGTAAAGCATCACACCCACCAAAGGTTAAAGACTAACAAATGCTTTAAGCTCTCTTTCGTTAACTTTTGGACTTTTTGGAAAACCTGAAATAAAGCCTTCCGCTAAAGGGCATTCACAAGAGTCTGATTCGATGCCTATCCACTGAGATGATACATAAGGAATAGCTTTTAGCTCCCTACCGCAAGAGCAATGGAAGGGCAAGAACGCTTTCAGCGCCGGGTACATTCTCAACCATTTATCTAAAGATACTTCTGGATACCACATAAATACTCACAATAAATTAAAAACTCTGAATTGGCCAAATGGTATCACGACATACGTTAACTACTCTAGATGTCTTGCGTAAAAACTAAATCCACAACAAAAGCAGCATCTTATAAAATCAACATTAACCATTTTGTATCGTGGGTGGCAAATAGAATTTTAACTAACACTTTCTTTCTAAGGTGTAAGAGACATTTGGCATCGACATACCTTTGATATCGTTTATAAATAATTGACATTATGAACCAATATGGTTCATAATGAATCCTAAAGGTCAATACGAACCATAGGAGCCAATTATGAGCCAGCAGCAGACAGCAGCCTTTACGGTTAGAACAAATGAAGAAAAGCTAAGCACCCTTGATGAGCTTGCTATGTCTCAAGAAAGGTCAAGAAATTTCGTAGTCAACGAAGCTATTGATTATCTTATTGATTTACATAATTGGCAGAAAGAAAAAATTGAATCTGGTCTAAAGGATGTTGCAAACGAAAATTTTGCTACTGAAGATGAAGTCACTCTCACATTAAACAAGTACTTGCCCAAGTGAAAAAACACCAAGTCAAATGGACTCGTCAAGCCCTGGATGATATTAGCGATATTCAAGAATACATTGCTATTGAAAACCATGAGGCGGCCTATAAGGTAACCTGCACTATACAAAACTCCATAGAAAAAATAAGCCTCTTTCCTAAGATTGGAAAAAAAGGTCGAGTCAACGATACGCAAGAAATGGTCGTGCCTTCCATACCATATATTATTGCCTACACACACGATGCCACTACTATTTACTTACTTGCAATTATGCATACTTCTCGAAAATGGCCTGATTTTTTTTAGAAAACCACTCACTAAGGATAGGAATTGGATGAGCTTCCAAATAGAATGGGTAGAGATACTAGCTATCATCGCAGGGCCAATACTTGCAGTTCAAGCTCAAGTACAACTTGATAAAATCAGAAGAACTAAGTCAACAAAAACAGATATTTTCAAAACATTAATGGCAACAAGAGCTACAAAAATAGACCCTAACCACGTACAAGCTCTTAACCGAATCGATTTAGAATTCAAAGATGAAACTGTATTAGAGTATTTGAAGCAGTACAAAAAAAAACTTAACAACTCACCAAAACAACCCGATAAAAATAGCTCTAACGATGAGATTCAAACTTATCAATCAGATCAACGTTCATGGGAAAAAGAATGCCAGGATATATTTATTAATCTTTTAGAGTCTATGTCTAAAATTCTCAAATATAAATTCAAAAAAACAGATATAGAAGATGGGATTTACTACCCTGATGGCCTTGCTAGAATAGAACAAGAAAATCAGATGCTACGATGGACGGCTATCAATTTTTTTACTGGTCACAATACAGCAAAGTTCGGAATCGAGCACTTCCCACATATAGACGAAGATAAACAAATAGACCCTCTTGATTTGAAAAATGCTATCTCGTTTATTTCAAAAAATGGATATATACCTGTTAAGGTTATACATGAAGTAAATCAACATGATGCCAATAAAGACAAGTAATATCAATTCACTAATGTGTACGATCAGGTCTGAGTACTACACCTAACTGGACTATATAATGCTGATCAGATAAGTCCGGTGGTATCGGGGGGGATCGGCTCCCCTATGTGTCAGCCAACTTGTCCCACCTGATAAATGTATAAATTATCAATAGGGCGGTAAGCGAAATGAACCAATGGTACGTTACTCCAACGAATTCAAACACTCTATTATAGCTCGAATGTTGCCACCAAATGCTCAAAGTGTTGCCGAGATACAGGTAGAAACAGGTATTGCGAATCAAACCTTGTATAGTTGGCGTAAAAAAGCGCTTGATGGCGGTAAGCCGGTCGTTAACGGTGATATACCTGCAAGTGCTTGGAGCAATGAAACCAAATTCTGCGTCTTACTTGAAACTGCATCGCTTAATGAGCATGAGCTTTCAGAGTATTGCCGTAGCCGAGGTTTATATGTAGAACAAATACAGCAGTGGAGAGTTGCAGCAGTGGCAGGCCAATCAAAAGATGTTTTAAATCATCGCGAGCGAGAAGAATTTAATCAATTAAAAAAGAAAAATAAAGCTTTAGAAAAAGAGCTTAGACGAAAAGAAAAGGCGCTAGCTGAGACTGCAGCGTTATTGGTGCTTCGAAAAAAGGCGCAAGCCATTTGGGGGGACGGCGAGGACAATTAATAGTCCTCGCTGACCGTCAGATGGCCGTTGAACTCATCGCAGAAGCCAACCAAAATGGTGCTCGACTTGTGCGTGCTTGTGAAGAATTTAAAATCAGTCGTAAAACGTATGGACGATGGCAAAAGCAGCTGCGTACAGAGCACCATTTACATGATAAAAGAACTCTGGCGCGCAGCCCTTCGATTGCGGGCCAAGCGCTGACTGAGGAAGAAGAGCAAGCGATATTAACAGTATGTAATTCATCTGAATATACAAGCTTGCCACCAGGACAAGTTGTTCCACGACTTGCGGACAATGGTATCTATATTGCTTCAGAATCAAGTTTTTATAGAGTGCTGAAAAAGCATAAGCAAAATAACCGTCGTGGTCGTGTTTCACCGCCTAAAAATAGGTCTAAACCAGATGAAGTGATTGCAACAAAACCAAACACATGCTGGTCGTGGGATATTACTTTTTTGAAGTCAAACATCGCAGGATTATTTTACAAGCTGTATATGATCTTAGATGTTTTTAGTAAAAAAATCACCGGTTGGGAGGTGCATCATAATGAAAGCGCTGCACATGCATCGGTGTTAGTTGAGAAAGCGTGTCAGCGTGAGAACATACAACGTAATGAATTAATTTTACATGCAGATAATGGCAGCCCTATGAAAGGCGCTACGTTGTTAGCAACTCTGGAAAAATTAGGTATTGCACCATCGTACAGTCGTCCTTCAGTGAGCAATGATAATCCATATTCTGAAAGTTTATTTAAAACATTAAAATACTCGCCAAAATTTCCAGAAAAACCATTTGAATCAATTGAACAAGCGAGGCAATGGGTGTATGATTTTGTGCAATGGTACAACGGTCAACACAGGCATAGTGCAATAAAATACGTGACGCCTAACGAGCGGCATACTCAACAAGACGAGCGCATTTTACAACATCGTAATACAGTGTATAAAGCAGCGCAGCGGCGTCATCCGAATCGCTGGTCAGGTGCCACCAGAGACTGGTCTAGGGTTGACTCAGTTGCGTTGAATCCTGATAAAGATGGTGATAAAAAACGAGCGCGTTAGTCAATTAGGCTTCGGTCGGTTGCTGTCGGTCATGTCTGCAAGCGACATGAAATCTTGGCAATGCCAAGCTGGATCGCAGAAAACTTGTTTTCGAGAAGAGCTTGTCATTGCCAAGATGGAATGTAGATTAAAAGACTGATCACAGCAGCTGGTCGAAGCCCTTAACAGGCTTTGGGAGAGCAGCCAAAGGGAATAACAATCTAGAATCAGGGACTGATAGTAAAATTAGATGGGACAAGTAAGCTGACAGACTCCGAGTGCTTTTATCTTATGAATCATATTCCACTCCTTCATACACTCCCTCCCTGGTCAACAGAGAGGATGACATCATTTTAGTGATGATGTTAATTTGAAGGGGGCCAAAATTATTGGCCGCAGGGGGGGGCAGTTTAGTTGGCCATTAACATGCAATTCTTGATCGCGTCATTCATAACGCATTTCAATTGAAACTGAAAGGCGATAGTATGAGAAAATTAAAAAACGGCTTGGCTGAAGGTGAACACTTGGGCTAGGACTTAAAAAGGATGAGGGCGAGGAGATGAGGTGTTCACCTTCAATGCGGATGGGTGTTCACCTTCGTGCGAATATGCAAAAGGCGGATTAGTCAGCTTATGAATTTTTACTCCAGTCTTTAGCGTTATTTTTTTTGCTAGCTATTATTTTTTTTTCTAAAATAGCTGCTTCTTGCTTTTCTACTGCTTTTTCTTGTATTGTTTTTGATCTATGAACTAATATCTTGTACACAATAAAACCAATTAAGTATTGAACAAAGTGATATTTAGTCAAAGAACCCAACATTTCAAAAATAATTATATTTTGAACAACCCAATAAATAGAAAATAATATAGACAGCCATTTTTTAAAGGGTTTACGAACAATTATAAATCGTAAAAGTAATGGAAAACCATAGGGATGTCAAAAAGTCACCTTGACGCTATAAGTAATCATAGCACCTCATTTTAATAGCCTATTGCCGTTAAAGTTTTCTACATTTCACCGCCTTAGTTGATGCAGGTTGGCCTGATTCTTGGCTCAGGCATTGCCATTTAAATTAATACCGAAATTGCGTTCGTTTTTCCCTTAAATGTTCGATCCAATCCTGGTCGAGTTCGCCATAGAGCAAAGCCGACTGTATATTTTGTATGCAATGTTTTAAGGTTGTACCCCATGCCTTTATGGTCTGTTTCATTCGTTTTGAGAGATAGCATAACTGATCAATCATATGTGCAATCTGTAAGCATTGGTAATAATTCTTTAAGGCCTGAAAAGATGTTCGAGAGTATTTATGTTTTAATTTAAAGCCATTATTTTTTTGAATATTAAAGCCTTCGTTTTCAATTTTTTGTCGAATTCTACCAGAATTAATGAGCTCTCTTGCTTCCGATTGCTCCTTTAAACTCACATTGGTCAAATATTCAAAACGTGTTGTTATGACTTCACCATTACTCGATATTTTTTCCTCTCGACATTGAACCCAACTGAGACTATGGTCGTGGTAGTCAAGGTCGGCGATCCAAGTATTTTCGTGCTTAATAACCCAGTTTTTTATTGTTTTATTGACTTTGAAATTATTGCGGATATTGAGCGGTAGTAGATCATGAATGTCACGTCGAAGTGACTTTAAATTTCCATCTTTATAGGTCACGATATAACGCCAACTGTTGTCCTTGCAAATCTGAAAGAATGGCGCGCTCGGATAGAGACCATCAGCAATAATGCACACTGGCAGCCGAGGAAAGTAGGCTTTCATTTTTTTTGCAAGTCGTTTAAATGCATTAAGCTCGCAATCTTGTTTATCATAGAAACCCTTTGTATGACAGAGCCATTCGGTTGCAATGGAAATACAAAAGCCATTTGAAGCAACAACTTTTGCTTCAAGAACAGCATGAAAATAGTGAGTGGAGGTCTTGACTGTAAACGCCTTTTGCAGGGACATGATATGGAGCGCTGTGAATGCTGATCCAAGATGCTTATTTAAAGCCTTATCCAAGGCTTTAAAGCCATGAAGACTTTCATCGATGAGAGCTGATGCACTCTCCACGATTTGACCATGTTCTTTTTTTAGATTGTTAAAACCAGATTTGGTCAACTTAAAATAAGTATGAGTAGTGCACAAACAGTCATCGCAATGTTTTTCAGCAAATGAGTGTGTTCTGGTCGCATCCACGACGATTTGAATGTCTCGCCCAAAGAGTTTAAATTTTTCAAATACTTTCTTCTTAAGTAGTTGCTTCACTAGCTTCGCTTTAAGTCGTTCCAGCTGATTTGAATCAAGTGTCTTAAACACGGCGTTCACTGTGTCCATATGCGGCAAATTCATGCCAAAAATCTTTCGATAATTTTGAGAAAATTGACGCTGTTGTCTGAATTTATTGTAACCATTACGAGATTCTTGTTTGAAGAGGAATAAACAAATACTGCCGAGAAGAATGCAACCGATGCTATACCGAGACCGACTTCTCGGGTCGGCGACAGAATCGAGCTGTGCCCAAAGGTCTGGGAAGTAGTGATCAACTGTTTTTGATAACTCATAGAGCACCTCAAAACCATCAGGGGTGGCGGATCGCAGGCGAGAAAGTCGATCTCTTTTGATGTCACTTTGTGTTTTTTTCTTGCGAGCGTTGAATTTGCTATTGCAGTTTGATTTCATTTTGGCTAGTATCATCCTTGATGTATGACATTGATTTTTTGCGAAACCTATGTTCATACATCACTTCTTAAATAGCCAGAAAATTATTTTTCGCTTCCCTCTGCAAGCCCCATTTCTCCATAGCTCTCATTTCACGCTGAATCGCTGGTTACCTAGATCATCATGGCGCAGTGACCAGTGTCATCAAAGATGATCGAGCGTATTTAAACGATTGGCCAAGCCATTGACGTCCACGCTGATGAGAACATTTCAGTTGGTCAGCGGATCGCAGCGATAATGAACAATGGTTAGGTTTTACAGATCAGTCATTGAGCTTAGTCGAATGAAAAAAAACGGATCAATCATGCTATATTGATATAATTAGGTACTTGAATTTAACATGAGACAAGTAAAAAAAGAAGCTTGGAAAGCTGTCGCGTGACTTTTTAATTTTGCGCCAGCGGCTGTATAGTCGCTGGCGCTATGTTCATCCTTTTCTCGCATACAATAAGCTAAGGTTAACTTTTGAAATAAACCAACATTAAAGGCTCTCTTTATGAAAAAAATTCTCATATTTGTGACTAACCATGCCACTCTTGGCAAAACCGACGATAAAAATGGGACTTATGCACCTGAAATAACCCATGCAGTGCATGAGTTTATCACGGCTGGCTTTGATTATGATATTGCGTCAATTAAAGGAGGTAAAGGGCCTTTATATGGTGAAGAAGCTGACGATGAAGTGAATCAAGATATTTTAAAAGACGACAAATTCAAAGCTAAAATGAGCAATACTCTTAGTGTTCAAGAAGTAGATCAAAATGATTATGCAGCGGTGTTCTATCCAGGTGGTTTTGGTTTATTATCTGATCTTGCTCAAAATGCTGAGGTTGCAAAGATTACAGCGAAAGCATATGAAGCCGGTAAAATTGTAGGCGCTGTTTGTCATGGCCCTGCAGCTTTGTTGCCAATAAAGCTTTCCAATGGAGATGCACTCTTGAAAGATAAACAGGTGACGTCATTTACTCATGAAGAGGAAATTGACTTTGAGACAATCTCAAAAATCCCCTTCTTACTTGAAGAGTCATTGACTCGTAGCGCAGGTAGTTATGTCAAGAAAGGCCCTTGGACTCACCATGTTATAACTGATGGTCGATTAGTGACTGGACAAAACCCACAGTCAGCTCATGGTGTTGGTCAAGCGATGGTTTCACTATTACAAGCTTGAAGTAATGTTCAAAACCAAAGTTAACTTTTTGAGCCAAATTCGTTAATATTTAAGGTAAAGCACTTATCGTCTGTAGCTATTAGCCCCTGATCCGGGCTGTAAGAATAATGGACACTTTCAAGATCTGCTTTAGGGTTTATAATATTAACGATATAACCACTTTCGGCGGCATTAATGATCGTAATGCGTCGTTCTGTTTTTTTGATAAATTCAGTTTTTTTCTCATCATAAATAAACACAAAACCTGAAATACGACATAAAGCGTTTTTTGCATACAGTACCTCACCGACTAAATGTCGACGTGTGGACTTTTCATATAAAGACCTATACATCACATGAATTTTTTCACCAACTTCAATTATCATATTTTATTCCCACAGGTCTTGATCCATATTATGAACCCGACTCATCCACGACAAGCGTCGTTATTTAAGTAGCATCAATCTTCATCATAGTCTTCATTGCATAAAATGCACGTTTGTATACAAATTCTGATTGTATTTTTTGCCTTTGTTATAATATACCCTTCCCCATAGCAGGCGGAGTAACACAGAGTAAAGTAAAAGGCGAAATACTTGAACACCTAAATTCATAACGCTATGGGTATAGACTGCACATTACTCATCGAGTACCATTTGAAATCCACCAAAGATAAGCCTGCTGCCATCAAAAGGCATTGGATTGTTGTCCTGATTCATTCGCTCATCGTGCATGACTTTTTCCATACCACTGTCACGAACTTCTTTAGATGGCCACACTACCCATGAAAAAACAACTGTTTCATTCTCTTTACACTGCACGGCTTTTATAAATGAGGTAATCTTACCGTCTGGCACATTATCCCCCCAACATTCAACTAATTTCTTTGCGCCATGCTCTTTAAAGCATTGAGCCGCTTTTTGTGCGTGCTGAATATATTTGTCTTTATTGTCGTTTGGAATTGCAGCGACAAAGCCATCTATATAATCCATCATATTCTCCTTTTTAAAAAGGTAATTGTACTATTTTAGTTTTTTACATTTTTCATAGCTAATCTACTTATAAATCTTTAATATCATATCTGCAAGGTTAAAAAAATCACAACAACTTAGATTGGCTTTTTCGTACACCTCACCAACATAACTTGGTATAAATATAGTAAATATGTGGTGCAAGGAATAGCTAAATCCTAGGCGCCAGCGACTATATATTAAAAAGTTGGCTTAAAACTTCGGGCGTCAGCCATACGCCACCATCTTCGGTAGTTTTCATTCTTCATGGTATCACTGAGTTCATTTTCATTTAAAAACGGGAATACTTCATCGATTGTTTTGATTTCAATTGGATTCAAACGATGATAAAGATTGCATGGGCTTAGCTCACGGGTATGTTGAAACCCGCTCGCAGCAAGTAATTCTTTTAATGTGTGCAGTGTGCGTTTATGAAACTTTTCAACCCGCTCCGCTTTGTCTGGTACGATCAAACCTCTTTGCCTTCCCACATCTTGCGTGGCAACACCTGTAGGGCACTCGCCTGTATGGCATTTCATAGAC
>Ga0209194_1001043_pt1 | contig 18689 bp, 9 predicted proteins | sample COGITO_mtgs_1004_FD_184787 | JGI IMG/M metagenome (GOLD analysis project Ga0209194, IMG submission 184787) | Pelagic marine microbial communities from North Sea - COGITO_mtgs_100413 (SPAdes) (version 2) | ecosystem: Environmental > Aquatic > Marine > Epipelagic ...
TCGGTCGCAGCCGGTCGGCCTTTTTGTCATGCACCGGCGTCTCATCGTCTAATAGCGTCTCTACGAGATCGGCAATCTTTTGAGCCTCTACCAACCGGCAGGCGTTGATACCGGTATCAATTGACTCGTCGCCTTTCTGTTCTTCGCTCACTTCAACCGTATATAGCTGAATCTCTGGAGTTGGCACTATTGTCTCAGTGCGATCTGCTTCGAGCCGTTGATGCATTTGCCCGAGTACAGGTTCAAACACCTGATTAAGCTGTTCCATCAGCGCGTGATGAGTACGGAAACTCTGACTCAGCTCCACTGGCCTATCTTCGCCAGGATGAATATCCGCCTGCCAGCGTTCAAAAACAGTGGTATCAGCGCGGCGAAAACCATAAATAGACTGCTTGCGATCGCCCACAATTGTCAAAATTGCGCCATCTGTTAGCCGCTTGAGTAACTCTCCTTGAATAGGATTCGTATCTTGAAACTCATCAATTAAGAATACCTGCCAGCGCTTTGCATAGTATTTCTGCACGTCTGGATCTTCTAACGCTTTGAGTGCCTGCACCTCAAGGTCGGTATAGTCGAGAATGCGCTGCTGGTACTTAAGCTCAGATAAAGACGAACGAACCAGCATGAAGGCTTCTTTAATCGCTGGTCGCATCAGTTCTGTTTGATCGTCATAGCTGTTGTAAACCAACGCTGCCAATGATTCGTTGGTGGCTTTAGCGATGCTCTTGAGCGCGTTAATAGCGTCTCTAACGCCGTCAAAGCTTTCTGCATCAGACCAGTTCTTTTTGCTGCCCCCTTTTAGTCCGATATCGCAGATTCCCTTCAGGTAACTGAGATCGCGCGTACTCTTAAAAGCAGTTGCGCAACTCAGCGCCTGCTGACGAGCCAGCTCTCGCTTGTCACCGTCAGGGCCAATATGAAGGCTCAGCGCGGTGTAAGCCGCCGTCCACGCTGGTTTTTCAGGAATCGCTTCTAACAACAACTTTCGAAAGCCTTCTAGTTCGGCTTGCCAGTCTGAGGGCGATCGCGACAAAGCTGCCTCAGCCGTTAGCGGATCCTTTAACAGCGCAGCGAGAGTGTCACGCATTCGCGAGAACGGCACATGCTCGTACAGTCGCTCAGGCAATTGCGCTAGCGCTTGAGTAAAATACTCGGCCTGCCACAGCGCTCCGGCTAACTCATCTTGAACCACAAAATCAGGTGGGACGTTTGCCTTATCGGGGTGCTCCTGGCAGATGCGGGCGGCTAATGCGTGAAAGGTGCTGATCTGTGCGGCTTCTAGGCTAGCGAGAATGTCTGCGCGGTCGCCCATTCGAGCCACAACCGCCTGACGGATGCGCGATCGCAGCTCCGTTGCGGCCTTGTTTGTAAAAGTCATGGCCACGATTTGCAGCGGCGTATAAGCCACAGCCGACTTGTCTTTAGGCTTGAGAAAATGCAAATATCGCTCGGTCAGCATGTGCGTTTTGCCCGTCCCAGCGCCAGCAGTGACCGCAACGCTACCAGCCGCAAAAGCCGCACTTTCCTGTTCTTCAGTCAGTCCCATGATTGTTCTCCTTTCTCGCTAAGCGGCTTCCTTGACGACACAATGGATCAAAATCGCAATACCGGCAGGCTTCGCGTTTCACATCTGGCTGCACCGGATAGTGGCCTAAATTCAAAGCTGTTTTGCAGTTTGCGATCGCAGCCGGTAACTCATGCTGAGGCGCTTTACTCGATAGCGTTAGCACTTTGCCCTTAGTTAAAGAGAAATACTGCGCCGTCGTGACGGTTTCACCTGGAAACATCTCCGAAGCGGCGACATCTTGGTATAGCTGCAGCTGCAAATCGATACTGGCCTTGCCATTCGAATCCTTTAGTCCCTTTGGCCGCTGGCTGCTGGTTTTATAGTCAATCAGCACCAGTCCGTCGGGCGTTCTATCAATGCGATCAACTCTTCCCGTGACCTTAAACCCTTCCCATTCTCCTTTGAACTTTCTTTCGAGCGCCACCGGCTCCGCGCCTTCCGGCCAAAAATCAGGCTTTCTTAAAACGGTTAAGAGCGCGCGTAAGTGATCTTCGCGGCGCATCTCCCAAGCTGGCAAAGTCGGAAAGTCGATCTTGTTTTCAGCCTCTAAGAATATCTCTCTTAGCAGGTCAGGATCGGTGAGCGATCGCTCAGGATTGGCTTGAACCGCCTGCACTAACAGTTCAACAACTTGATGGTACAGAGTTCCTCGCAGGCTAGGACTCAAATCACTATCAGCCTCTGCCGAACTGCCCAGCTTCAGCACCTTTTGGGCGAACCACTTGAACGGACATTGCCCTAGATTAGTCAGCTGAGAGACGCTAAATGTCCAGTCGCGATAGTCAAAAGGAATGCCAACGATGCCGTCGTATTCATCAGCGCTCAAAGCGCTTTCGCGGCGCTGCTCTATCTGAAAAGCTCGAACTGCCTGAGTGAGAACGGGATCGGATGCTTCTGCCGCCTGCCTATCTGGTTGTCTGATATAGCAGCGTCTTAGCGCTTCGAGACTGGCAATCGGTGGCTCGGGCGGCTCGCTGATCTGTAAGCCCATTCTTTTCAGGTAGGCGCTGGGCAGCTGTTCGCTGCGATCGCTGAGCTTTGAGTAAGAAAAGGTAATTTGCCGGGTCGCCGTCTGCAGCAGATAGTAAAAAGAGAGCGTCTCCTGATGAAATAGCTCTACTGCGCCAGGAAGACAGATGCCGTGATCGCGCAGTTGCTGGCGCTCGAAGAAATCTAGCACTGGGTCGTTGCTAACCGGCGGTGGCAAAATGCCTTCGGCCATGCCCATCACAAACAAATGCGAGTACCGTGCCCCTACGACTGAAGCGGGTGAGTGCAGCTCTACGCCGCCGCGTCCTGGCTGCGCGGGGACGCTTAGACTTTCTAAAAGATCTTCTAGCTGCTGCCTGAATTCTGGCCAAGAGAGCGTTTCAGCTTCGGGCTTAGATAGCTCGACTAGACCCGTTTGCAACGTATTGAAGGCAATACTTTCTCTCGCCCAGCGAGCGCAGCGACGGCGCAGGTCAAAGGTCTTAAGCAGGCTCTGCCACCAATCTACCCAGGTATCGCGGCGGCGGGTTTGATTGACCCGAGCTAACGCCGATAGATCTAGGCTCAGACTTGCTTTTGCGATTTCGCGCCATTGCTCAAAGCCTTCAGGATGTTGAGATCTGGCCACTGACCAAAAGCCGCTGTCGGGATTGCTGCACAGCGGATGGCTCAATAGCTTTGCCGTCGCTTCGAAGGGAAAGCCGGCATCCATAACGTTTAGCAACTGCTCTATCCAGTTGCCTAGCCGGGTTGTGAGCAGCGGCGTGCTATAGAGCGCTCGCAGGGGCAGGCTATACTCCCACGCCGTATCAATAAGCTTGGGGCCATAGGCTCTTTCATCTCTAGCAAAAATGGCAATTTCTCTAGCAGAAACGTCTGCGCTAAGCAGCGCTTTGACCTGAGCTAGAATGCCGCGAGCTTCTGCGTCGAGAGTCCCGTAAGCATAAGCACTAACCGCCTTGGCGTTACTCGGCTGCGGTTCGACATCTGAAGAAACCGGCTGAAGAAATGTTTGGCAAAGCTCGATGCCCGTAGCTGAATGAGTGGCGATTTTATCCTTGGTGACTGACCATCCTTTTTTCTCCAGGAAATTGACGGACAGTTGAACATCAGTAAATAAAGAAGTTTCACCTACAGGCAGAAAGACGATGCTCTCATCTGCCGCCAGCTTGTCTATCCAAGCCAGCTCGTCTGGTCGGGGCTGAAAGTAACCGTAAACGAGGATTTTTTGAGGGCTTACATCTATCTCAGCCGCTCGCCAGTAGAGTTCGCCTTCATCATAGAAGCCGGTTTTACGGAGCGCCAATTGGTATTGCCGCGCCAGCGTAATAAGATTGAGTGCGCGCGCCGATAGGTTGTTTGAATTGCATTCTAGGCTTGAGCGGCTTTGTAAAAGCGATCGCACAGCGGGCATAAAAGCCCTCGCTGCTCCCAATAAATCGGCAGGCTGAAGAACATCTTGAACCGTCTGGCGAAACAGCTTTTGAGCTTGCAGCGGTGGGGCCATGACCTGATCGTGCTGCTCAAGGGCTTTGATCGCGGTGTCATGCAGCGGCTGATAGCGGGCGGCGATCGCTCGACTTGCCTGGCGAGATGGCGTGATCACGCGGTAGCTGCGATCGCGCGTCTGCGCTGCATTCTGCTGTGGATAAAGGTAGGTGCTAACAAAACGGGTCATACAGATCTTCTTTTGAGCTTCTATCAGCTTTCTTATCCACCGCGATGATTAGATTGCAGAGCGTTGGGATGTTTACTAGCTGGTAGTTGTTTCCGATGCTTAAGCGCATGTTCCGGATATGTATCAATTTTTCCCGTTGTGTTTGCGATCGCGACTGTATTGAAAGGATCTTTTGTAAGGTAGCGCCAAGACCGCTTTACCGATTGATTTTCCAATTCTAGCGATCGCATCCTTTTTACGACATTTACTAAAAATCTAGCTGTCGATATTACAGCTAGTTCGAAATCTACCTAGCTGATGACCACGGTACTCAGTGGACGGATGTCTTAGTCCCCTTTGGCATCCTCAATCTACAATTAGTTGAGTCTACGCTCGGCTGCTTTTAGGTAGCCAAAACTGAAAAGTGGTTCCTCGATCTAGCTGACTTTCTACGAAGATTTCACCGCCTTGTAGCTCTACAAGCTGGCGGGTGATGGTGAGGCCAATGCCGGTGCCGCTGCGATGCTGCGATCGCGCCGCTTCAGACCGCCAAAATCGCTCAAATACGCGGGGCAGCTCACTAGCCGATAGCCCGCAGCCTGTATCGGTTACCGCCATCCAAACCCGCTCACCGGCTGACCAGGCTTTGAGGGTAATCGTCCCTTGCTGCGTGTGGCGAATGGCGTTGCCTAGCAGGTTGACGAGGATTTGTTCGGTGCGATCGCTATCTGCCCACACCTTGGGCAAATCAGCCGGACAGTCCAATCGCAGCACCGGCCCTTCGTCCATGATTTGAGTCTCAAATCGTTCTGTTAGTTCATCGAGTAGCGGCGGTAGCAACAGCGTCCGAAGCGAAATGGGTAAGCTGCCCGATTCGGCCTTAGATAGATCTTGCAGATTGTTGACCAGGCGCTGTAGCCGTTTGGTCTCCCCGAGCAATCGTTTGCGGATGTCGGGCGTGGGCTGAATGCGATCGCTATCCATCTCTTCCAAATAGCCTCGAATCACCGTCAAAGGCGTTCGCAGCTCATGCGAGAGATCCGTCACTATCTCTCGCCGCCGCGCTTCAGCATCTTCTAGCGCACCGACCATCTGATTCAAGCTTCTCCCCAACCGCGCTAGCTCAGGAATTTCGCTAGTAGGTACGCGCTCGCTCAAATGTCCATTCGCCAAGCGATAGGCCGCCTGCTCAATTTCTACGAGAGAATGGTTAATCCGAGAGGCAATCCAATAGCTCAAGAGTGCAGCAATGATAATGCCAACGGTTAAAGCCAGCAAAGTGCTATAGTTCCAGGCCCAATCGAAGCCTTGCACTAAATCTATCCGAGCTTCTTGAATAGAAAACCCGTCGCTTTCTAATCTATCTAGATGGCGTGAGAACAGATGCGCCGAAGAGAGATTGCTAATCGCTGCGAAGCTCAACAGTCCTAACAACAGCACTGACAGATGAGAAACAAACAGTCGATAGTGCAAATTCAGTCTAGGCATATCGCGCTTCCACAGAGGATTTATTTTGAGGATTTATTATGCTTAAATTGGCTTACTCAGGCGTCTTCAAACTTGTAGCCCACGCCAGTGACGGTTTTAATAAACATCGGCTGAGCCGGGTTAGGTTCCACCTTTTTCCGCAGCCTAGCGACTTGAGTATCCACCACCCGGTCATCCCCAAAAAAATCATCTCCCCACAGGCTCTCAATCAGCTGGCTGCGCGTCCAGGCTCTGCCGGGATGGCTCAAAAACGTCGCCAGCAGCTTAAACTCTAGGGCCGCTAGCGCCAGCGTCTCAGCCGGCTGATCGTCCAGCAAGCGCTGGGCAGTATGCTCATCAATATTCAAGCTAAAGTGGGGGCTTTGATACACCTGCGTGTTGACCGTTTCGCGCAGTCTGCGGCGGAGCAGCGCCCTGACTCTAGCCACTAGCTCAATTGGGCTAAAGGGCTTCACTAGGTAGTCATCTGCGCCCGTCGAAAGGCCAATCACCCGGTCAATTTCTTCCCCTTTGGCCGTCAGCATCAGCACGTACGGATCGACCTGGCTAGGATGATGACGAATGCGCGTACAAATCTCTAGCCCATCTAGCTTACCGGGCAGCATCCAGTCCAGTATCACCAAATCAGGCTGGGTGCTCTCAAAAGCTGCGATCGCCAGCGCCCCGTCACCGCAATGCTGGCAGCTAAAGCCTTCCTTTTCGAGGAGCTGCTGAATCAGATGCGCAATTTCGATCTCGTCTTCGACAATCAATATCTGCTTATTCACGCGCTCAAAGCCCCTCGTATCAATATATCCTTTCTAAAATACCGCATTAGAAAACAGCTATAAAAGAAAACTGACACAGCTTTTGAGGCTATCAGCCATATTTCTGACACAGGCTATAGGTACATTGATTACATCTTCAAAAGAGGCCACTTGTTATGAAACTGATCAGCGGACTGGTTAGCTCTCTCGGATATCTTGCTGAAGGGTCACTAGAACTTTTTAGCCCCAATCATGACTCATACCCCACCGTAGGCATACAGCCCTACAGCGGCGAAGCCTACCACCCCTCAAAAAAGTCTCACTATCAAGACCCGGTTGCTAAAATCCCACCGTCTTAGTTACAGACATTACGCTTAAATATTTCAGTAAAGCATTTCAAACTTCATACCTTACGCCAGGGCACTCATCGCAAAAAGATGGATGCCCTTTTTGTTACCCTTTCTCCTATTAAAGATGGCTCAACAGCTGTTTCAGGGAGGCTGGAAAATATTAAGTCTCACGCGCTAACGTGACATCAATATCTGCTTTTCTATCAACTCCGAGGCTAACGCTTTCGAGGCCAATAGATGACAACAAATGCTAGCTCTTCAAATCTTTCAATACTGAGATCGAGATTGCACTCACCCTGTTGATCAGTTTTAGGTAACCGCAACAAAATCAGTGCTGGACAAAGTATCGGTAAAGTCATTAACCGCTGCTAACAGTTCATCTTCGACGCTAATTTGAGTGGTTGTTCCAATCATGTTGAAGCTCAAAGCCTCAAAGGTTAATCCCTCAGCAAGGCCAAAAACATCATCACCAAGATCAAAATCATAGATGGTGTCAGTGCCTTCGCCAATTGCTAGCACAAAGGTATCGTTGCCTAGCCCCCCGTAAAGCCGGTCATTGCCCGCGCCACCGCGCAGCAAGTCATCGCCCGCGTCTCCCCAGAGCCGATCGTTTCCTTCATCGCCGTAGAGCTGGTCGTTGCCACCTTTACCGCTGATGCGATCGCGCCCTGCGCCCCCATACAAAACGTCGTCCCCACCCCCCTGGTCTTGATCAGATAGATCGTTAAGATCGCCTTGCAAAACGTCATCGCCAAACTCACCGAAAATCACATCATCGCCGAGTCCGCCAGCAGCCAAATCGTCTCCGCCCCCCGCAAAAATAACATCGTCATTCTCTTCCCCTACGAGTACGTTGGGCGCTTCATCTCCGACAATATCGCCGTCGAACACTAACTCTAGTTCTGGGATAGGCGCTAGGTAATCGTTGTAAATCCACCGATCGAAGAATGATTCTAACGGCAGGCCGCTGACAGCTTCGGCAACGCCGATGAAATCTTCGGTGATAACATTACCGCCCTTATAAGTCTCGTAATAAGTAGAAAGGATATCAAAAAAATCTTCATCGCCCACCTCTATGCGCAAGTCGTGCAGAGCTAGCGCGCCCCAGTCATACACGCCCGAGTTAAACAGATCGTCGGCAGGCGGTTCGCCAGGCGGCACCAAGCCATCAAAATTGCCTTCTACAAAGTCATAAACACCTGTTACCCACTCATCTAACGCCGCTGCTCCTCGGCTGTGCTCAATCCATAGCCCCTGAGAATACGTGGCAAATCCTTCATTCAGCCAAATATTGCTCCAGTCGGCGAGTGCGACTTCATCGCCAAACCATTGGTGAGAAACCTCGTGAGCAATCGTCTTTTCTAGAGAGTCGCTGCCCAGGCTATCCGCGCCAAAAATCGATAGTGTTTGCGTTTCTAGTGCGCTGCCCGTCTCAGTATTCATCACCACCGCGCCGTACACCTCAAAGGGATATGGCCCAAAAACACTGCTAAAAAAGTCCACCATCTCCGGCTGCAGGTCAAACAGCGCAAGTTGGTCGTCAGGCAGCCCTTCGGCAAAATAGTTACGGATGGGAACGCCCGCTTCTGAGACATCCGTTTCGATATTGAAGCCGCTGGCAATGTTCACCGTTGTTAGATAGCTGGCCATTGGGTCTTTAGCTTCAAACACATAGGTTGCGGTATCGCCGTTATCGATAGTCTGCGTAAGGACTCCGTTGGCTGCGACTTCAAACCCGTCAGGTACGGTAATTTGAAACTTATAGGTGGCCCGATCAAGCGGATGGTCATTGACCGGATAGTAGTTGGCCGCGCCGTCTGGTTCGCTCAAGACAAAGCTGCCGTCGCCAAACGTAACCCAGCCCGTCGGCACTGGAATCGCGACAGAGGTAATCTGTTCAGGAGAACCGCTGTAGGTGACAGCGGTTGTGAAGGTTTCGCCTTCGGCTAAGGGCGCTGCGGGCGTGACGGTGAGTTCTTGCCCCTCGCGGCTGAAGCTTGCCGCCTCACCGTTGACGGTAATGCTGGCAATATCAAAGCCAATAAAATCTAAGTTAAAGCGGCTCAGGGCTTGAGTAGCCGTAGCTTTAAGCGTCGTTGTGCCCGCTAGAGTGCTGGTAGCTACGTCTGAAACATCTAGAGAAATATCGTATGTTTGAACATCGTAGCCACCGTTACCAAAACCGGGATAAAGCGAATCTCCAATGCCTGAAGCGCCGGGAGTCGGAATAGGAGCCGGGGTCGGGATGGGGTCGTAGATGGTGTCGGCTAAGAACGTGTCGGCTAAGAACTTAATCAGATCGTTCAAACTACTGATGATAGACATAGGAAGATGCTTTAGAAGGGGGCAGGCACCGAGATGCCAGAGCAGAGTCTATCGGCACAAGTCGATAACGTTTTGTCTTTAGATACACCGTTTCAAGCTATGCGATAGAAGATACCTCTTGCGAACCTGCGCTGAACATGGTCCTAAGCTCTTTTGGACCACCACCGCTCGGGCCCACCGATTTCAAGAGCGTGCCTGAACCCCTTTCTTAATAGTTGAGGCTGAGAGCAATGCTCCGCTACTAAGATGTATTCACTAGACGAAACAGTAGAATCTCGCCTATAAATAGAATATGACCGATGAGTCACATGTTGTGCAATAGTGTCTTTATGCCCAAGCCGACGTTTTTCAATCTATCTGAGCAAAAGCGACAGAACATTACTAAGCTTGCGATCGCAGAATTTGCCAGCGCCAATTACGATAACGCCTCTATCTCAAATATCGTAAAGCAAGCAAGAATCGCTAAAGGTAGCTTCTATCAGTACTTTGAAGATAAAAAAGACCTATATTTATATCTAGTAGATTCAGCCAGTGCGCAGCGGATTGAATTCGCCGAAGCAGCACGTAAAGCAGATAAATCAAAGCAGAAAAGAGATTTCTTTCGAGAACTGCGCTGGCGATTTAATATCGTCACGCAATTTTCATTGCAGCATCCTCAGCTCACTCAAATTATTAACCGAGCGACTTATAGCGATAGCCCAGTAAAAAAGGATGTTTTGCAGCGTTTGCAAGCAGCCTATAAAAAACCGATTCATGATTTGGTCAAACGAGGTATTGCCAATGGTGATTTGAGAGCTGACTTAGATCCTGATTTGGCGACCTTCATGATCTTGACAGCTGTGACTAATCTGCGATACTTCATTCCCGAAAAGCTGGAAATAGACACCGAAGCACTGACAGAGAGCGTCGAGACGGTGCTAGATATACGGGACGTAGAGCGAATTTATGACGGACTCATTCAGGTCTTGGAGCGAGGCATGGGCTGCGCTACAGCCTAAGGTAGTTTCGACTAATAAACATACCAGTACTAGATACCTAGAATCCTAAACGATTAGGAGATCGCGCCATGCCCAAAGGTGTATCATAAATTGCACTCTTGCAATGAAAGAAGTGCGAGCAGTCAGTCGTAGAGTACTGCGAGCAACTGGGCATTCCGGCGACGGCTGATGGATTCGCCCGGCACCTACAAACAATGCTGATAGAGCGATCTGCTAAGGTGGATAGCAAATTGAAAGGTAATGACCAGCTATCTGCTAGTGAAGCAAGCGATCCCGTTCTCAAGCAAATGCCCGCAGCAGGATTCAAAAACGCCCGAGTTACGGTAATACTTGCAGCCCAAGACAAACCGTCACGTAAACGGCCTCACTCACTGGTTTTGTCAGTTCCACGCCCTCTGGAATCGCTTGAGGCCCCGCAGTTCTAGCTAATGTGGATGAGCCTCTCTAGCCAGAAGCAACTGCTGGCTAGAGAGGCTCGTTCTGGTTTCAGCGAGCGTATGAAACGCTGCAAGGATTGATATCAGAAGTAAGACTATTTATTGGCTCATAGCACTCTCCAATTGCAGTTTTTAAGTTGGCGTTTGAGATGTTCTATGGTGTCATAACAACTTTAATGCAGTTGTCCTGCTTCTTTTGAAATATTTCGTAGCCCATCGGGGCTTCGTCCAATGTCAACCGATGAGTGATGATAGCGGCTGGATCAATCTCTCCTTTTTCAATTTTCTCCAACAGGGATGGCATGTACTTTTGCATGTGGGTTTGGCCCATTTTCCAAGTTAGCCCTTTGTTCATCGCGGGTCCCATCGGAAACATATTCAAGTAACCGGTATACACCCCAGGTACTGATAGATTACCGCCTTTGCGGCAGCACTTCACCATCTGCTGGAGCACATAAGGATGCTGCAGTTGTTTATCGAGTTTTGCAGCATCTTTGACCGTATCTAGTATCTCTGCCATGGTGCCGCTGCCGTGAGCTTCCATGCCAACAGCGTCAATGCAGCGATCGGGCCCCATACCCTGAGTCATTTCCATCAGCTTGCTATAAACTTCGTCAGCATCAAAGCTATCGATAGTCTCTACGTTGGCGTAGCTTTCCGCTAGGCGCAGCCGCTCGGGGACGTGGTCAATCGCAATTACGCGGCCAGCACCTAGCATCCAGGCGCTTTTCATCGCAAATAGACCAACCGGCCCACAGCCCCAAATAGCAACTGTGTCACCCTCTTCTATCTCGGCATTGTCTGCTGCCATGTATCCGGTGGGGAAAATGTCAGAAAGAAAGAGAACTTTCTCGTCAGGGAGGTCGCCTTGAACCTTCAACGGACCTACATTGGCATAAGGGACGCGCACATACTCAGCCTGTCCGCCAGAAAATCCACCCGTAATATGTCCGTAGCCAAAAATGCCAGCGGCGGCATGACCCATTTGCTTCCGGGCTAGGTCTTCATTGGGGTTGCTAATATCGCACAGCGAATATAAATCTCGCTCGCAAAAGAAGCAGTGCCCACAAGAGATAGTAAAGGGGATAACAACGCGATCGCCCTTCTGCAAATTAGTGATAGAAGCCCCCGTCTCCACCACTTCGCCCATAAACTCATGACCCAAAATATCGCCTTCCTGCATCGTGGCCACCTTGCCACCATACAAATGCAGGTCCGAGCCACAAATGGCAGTTGCCGTCACCCGGATGATCGCATCTGTAGGATCCTCAATAGTCGGATCAGGCACATTGTCTACCCTTACATCTTCTTTTCCGTGCCAGCGTAATGCTTTCATAGTCAGTTGTCCTTGTTGATTAATAGGAAGTGGGGGTAAGTAGTGATACCAATATGTACACAGTAGTTTTATCGTGACCCAATCCTTTTTCTCTCTTCCGTAGGCTAGACAATAATCTCTACATATAGCAACAGACGCCTACATTCGTCCGCCCACGAGCGTGCGGCTGTTTTAAGGTAGGTTCCGGCAATATTCATACCAGACATAGTTGACGAAGCTTAGTTGACGAAGCTTGGATTTTTCGGAATTAATTATGGGTATCTAATACTGGTATATTTACTGGTCGAAACTACCTGACGCTCCTTAGTTGTTCTCGGAAAACAACGGCTGAAACGACGTGAATCCGTTGATTGATGACCAACAACCTATACGAGGTTTCAGTACTTACAGCGTTTTAATGCCTAGAGTCATTACAGCGTTTTGATTCTAAGAATCATTAATGAGCGCTAAGTACTCAGCAGGCATGCTGGCCTGTTTAACGTAACTCTTCTGAATCTATACCTTACGGATCAGTTAGCAACGGACCTTTTACGGCTACCATGTGACCATACGGTCATATGACTGGTCAGTCATCTTGACATCTGTTTAACATTGGTAAGGGTATGTCGCAGAAAACAGTGAGTTCTTCAGGGGCAGAGATCGTTCGAGAACCGAAAGAAGCGCTGGTTTTGTCAGGGCAAGACCTGAATTTAGTCGAGCCTGATCAAATCCAGCAGGTGGAGTCAAAGCAAAATCGCCGTAAGTTCTCCTGGTGGATGCTCCCAGTGCTGGGTTTGGCGCTAGCGGCGGGTGGTCTTTCTGTCTATCGGTTGCAGGGTAAGAACAGTGAAGTTGCGACGGTAGCTGAACGGGCTCCGCTGAGCGTGAGAACGGTCGCGGCGGCGGAAGGCGATATTCAAGCTTGGGTGTCGAGCGAAGGAACGGTGCAGGCAGTGCGGTTCAAGCACCTAGCGTTCGACGTAGATGGCGATATTACCTACTTAGCCAGTCAGGATGGGCGTAGTTTGAGAGCGGGAGATCCTGTACAGCAGGGTGAGCTACTGGCGCAGATTGACGATCGCAGTCTGCAAGCCGACGTGATTCAGGCAGAGGCATCGGTGAATGAGATCAGGCGACAGCGCGGGGCGGCGGCGGCGAGTGTAGCGCAGGCAGAAGCAGGCGTGGCTTCGGCTAGGGCGCAAGTAGCACAGGCAGAGGCGCAGAGAAGTCAAGCTGCTTCATCGCGCACGCTGGCGCAAACGGAGTCACAGCGGTATCGGACGCTGTATGAGCAGGGAGCTATCTCCAATAGTGAATTAGATAATCGAATCAACACTCTTCAAGATGCAGGGGCGCAGTCTCAGGCGGCTGGTGCCCAGGTAAGGTCGGCGCAGGCACAGGTGAGTACGGCTCAAGCGCAGGTGGTTGCAGCTCGGCAGCAGTTACAGGCAGTCGATTCACAGATTGATACGGCGCTAGCAAGGCTAGAGCAGGCAAGAATTGCGCTGGAAGGCACTCAGCTATATGCGCCGTTTGATGGTGTGGTGGCCTATTTGAACATTCGAGAGAATGAGTATTACTCGCTGCAGTCTGTGTCTTCTCAGCTAAGTAACTATCAGGAGCTGCTGAACAGAGTGCCGATTGTGGTAATTGATCCGAGCGACTATGAGGTGATGGCGGAGCTGCCTGCGGCATCTGGAGAAAGGATAGAATCTGGCCAAACCACCCTAGTCACGCCAAATACCAGCCAGCTAGCGAATGCTGGCAACAGTCTTACTGAGCGGGCTGAAGCTAGAGGCAATGTTTACTCTGTGACGCCTGCGGTGAGGCCTGGCAATCGCTCTATTGACGTCACTGCTCGAATTAATAGCGGCTTTGAGAACCTTCAGCACGGCGAAAGCGTAACGCTGTGGGTGGCAGCAGAAGAGAAAAAGGATGCGGTAGTGGTGCCCTTAAATGCCGTCGCCTTCCGCAATCAGGTGCCTTACGTGTTCGTTGTAAACGAAGAAAATATCGTAGAGCAGCGTGAAGTGACGCTTGGAGTCGAGGGCCTGAATGAAAGAGAGATTTTAGACGGTGTAAAACCGGGCGAGCAGCTAGTAACAGAGGGCCAAAACGGTTTGGTTGATGGCGCTGAAGTCCGAGTGGTTGCGTCTGATTTCACCGCAATGGGAGGGAAGTAATCCATGACTAAGATAAAAGCATCGCCGTTTACACAGTTCTTTTTCTTAAGGACTGTTTTTGGAATTTTGCTGGCGATTTTGCTGGTGGTGGGTGGACTGCTCGGCTACAGCTCAATGATTAAGGAGTCAAATCCGGATATCGAAGTGGCGATCGCATCTATTACCACAACTTGGGTCGGCGCAGATCCTGAAACCATTGAACAACAGGTCACCAACGAACTTGAAAAAGAAATTAAGTCAGTTGAAGGACTCAAATCATTAGACAGCGCTTCCTTCAGCGGATTCTCTCTAATTAATGCTGAGTTTCGTACCGATGTAGACGTAGATCAGTCTATTCAAAAGCTAAGAGAAGCCGTTGCCAGAGCCGAACCGAATCTGCCTGCGAACGCCGAGCAGCCTGCCGTACGGCAAGTTTCTGTGAGCGATGCCCCTATTCTTACCGTTGCCCTCTTTGGCAATCTCGATCCGGTCGTACTTTCACAGGCCGCCGAGAAACTACAAGACCGCATAGAGAAAGTTGCAGGCGTCACAGATGTGAACCTTAGCGGTGCCCGCGATGAAGTGGTTCAAATTCAGCTCAATCCCAATCAGCTCGCTTCTTTAGAGCTTTCTCCTGCTACGATTGCCAATAGAATCCGTGAAGCTAATTCTGATGCGCCTCTCAACGAAATCCAAAGCGATACGATTGGCTCCCAAGTTCGCTTCTATGGTCGCTTTCGAGACGTAGACGAGCTTCGCAGACTGCCGATCCAAAGAATCGACGGACGGGTAGTGCGCTTATCAGAAGTGGCTAGTATCCGCAGAGAGCTAGAGTCTGAAGATAGCCGAGCCGCAATCAGCGTGGGGGGTGAAGCTTACGAACCGGTTGTGAGTATGTCGGTCAAAAAGGTGCCGGGACAGGACACTATCAACGTCATCGAAAGTGTCCTGACCGACATAGAGGCCGCGCAGAGCGATCCAAACCTGTGGCCTCCTGGCATGAGCTACCGCGTCACGGCTGACGACTCAGAGTTGATTTGGGATCAGCTTGGCAGCTTGTTTGTGAATGTCCTTCAGGCAATGGTTGCCGTCTTCGTCATTCTGTTTATCGCCCTCTCCTGGCGAGAAGCGCTAATTGCCGGACTCTCTATTCCACTGACCTTTTTGGGCGCTATTGCCGTGCTCTGGCTGATGAGCCAAACCTTGAACAACATGGTGCTTATTGGCATGGTGCTAGCACTCGGCATTCTTGTAGACGTGTTCATTTTGATGATGGAGGGAATGCACGAGGCAATTTTTGTCTCAGGTCTTAGTTTTAATCAGGCGGCGCTCAAGACAGTGAAAACCTATGCAGCTCCGGCCTTTGCCGGCCAGCTAACAACCATTTTAGCGATGACGCCGCTGATGGCGATCGGCGGCACGATGGGTAAGTTCATTCGGCTGTTGCCACTGACTGCAGTTATCTGTTTGATTTTGAGCTTCGCGATCGCGTTGCTAATTGATATCCCGCTCTCTCGTTTTTTACTCTCGAATGTGAAAAAGGAACAGGCTAAATCTCGCGTAGATAAGCTGAGCGAGACGGCCTCAGAGAAGTTCTCCCGGTGGAGTTTGAAAACCACCGTTAGCAGCAAATCGAGAGCTAGAAAATGGATTCTGGGTGCGCTGGGCTTGTTTGTACTGGCCAGCATCACGATAACCCAGGTGCCGGTGACTTTTTTCCCAGAATCGGATAGTCGCAAGATTGGCATTGATGTGGAGATGCCACCGCAGACGACTTTGGCCGTTTCGCAGGCGATCGCAGACGACCTTGGCGACATCCTCCGGCAAAAGCCCTACATAGAAAGCGTCATAAAATACACTGGCCAGGGCAACACGCTAGTTAGCTCCGGCACCCTTCAGCCAAGCGACGGCAGCTACCTATCTGGCTTTTCAGTTGTTCTTTTACCGGAAGAAGAGCGGCCAGAAACTTCTTTTGTATACGTAGAAGAACTCCGCAACGAAATGACTGCCGCCGTCGAACGCTATCCAGGCGCGACTCTGATTTTGAATACAGAAAGCTCCACCGGAGCAGGCGATCCAATTCAGATAGAAATCGTGGGCAGCGACATTGCCGAACTCAGACAAATTTCTGCTGAAGTGCAAAGTACTATCCGCCAGATTCCGGGAGCCTCTGGCGTCCGCGATAACTTAGGAAATCTCCGGTCTGACCTAAAACTGCTACCCAATCGTGAGGAATTAGATTTTTATGGCCTAAGTGAAGATGAACTCACGACGCAGGCCCGCTATTACATGAGCGCCGTTCAGGTAGGAGACTTCGCGACTGGCGGCAACCAGGAAGACATTGAAATTCGACTCAGCACGGCGTGGCCTTCTCGCAACGGCGCGGTGGGTGGGCCTACTCGTCGCGATGAGCTGGGGCTGATTCGCTTCTTTGGCTCTAATCCTGACAAGCCGGTTATTCCTGCCGGGTCTGTAGTAAGCGCAGTGCAAGGAGAGACCGCACTTTCTATTACGCACTCAGGCGGCGAGCGTACCGTGAAAGTGTTGTCCAAAACATCTGGACGCACCGTAGGTGAAATACTGACAGACTTAGAGCCCAAAATTGCTGAAATGCAAAAATCTTGGCCTCCAGGCTACAGCTACAGTTTTGGTGGAGAAACCGCAGACCAGGCTGAAACCTTTGGCTCAGCGGGGCAGGCACTCGGCCTCGCTATATTCATGGTCTTTGCGGTGCTGGTGCTACAGCTCAACTCCTTCCGCCAGCCGTTCATTATCTTGCTGACGATTCCGCTCGCTTTGATTGGCACCTTTATCGGTTCATTCTTAGCCTGGATTCCATTCTCTTTCACGACATTCATTGGCATTATTGCGCTAGTCGGCATTGTGGTGAATGATGCGATTGTCATGGTGGACACCATGAACAGCTATCAGGCAGAAGGCATGACGGTACAGCAAGCAGCGGCGAACGGGGCCGCAGATCGGCTGCGACCTATCCTGACAACGAGTATCACAACCGTTATTGGCCTAATTCCCTTAGCCTTCAGCGATCCGACCTGGATGCCGCTGTGTAGTGCGATTATCTTTGGCTTGATTGCGGCGACAGGAACTGCACTGATTGTGATTCCTTGCTTATATTTGCAACTCACGCCGAAGACTGAGAATCCTGATTTGTCGCTGGCATAGAAAGAAGCGTTTATACTTGCTGCCTTTTAGTGTTTGCGATCGCAAACTCAGATGTGCGACCCCGCATCTAATTTGTACCGAGACCACGGCTTTGGCGATATGGCCCAAGCTCAACGAAAAGCTGGGCAGGGACTTGATTTGATTAAATCTCTCTTTAGAATGAAATAGCCCTGACTTTTTACTAGAGTCACGACCAAATTGACGATACCTGTAGGCTCTCCTTTCCTCTTCTTCAGATAAAAAAAGGATTTCTGCCACCAGCGGAGTTTTTTCACACAATAGGGAAGTACGAATGGCTTTATCTAAATCATATGACGGCGACCCAAGATAGAATTTCAACCCAGCTTCCTAAGCGTCCAACTCAACTAGCTGCCGGAGGGCCTCAGCCCAATCATTTCGACTGGGCCGAAGCCTGGTATCCCGTCCACTATGTAAAAGATCTGAGTAAAACTAAGCCGACCCGCTTTACCTTGCTCGAACAGGCTGTCGTGATCTGGTGGGAACCCCCATCGCAAACCTGGCGTGTCTTTGCCGATCGATGCCCTCATCGCCTTGCGCCGCTGTCAGAAGGCCGTATCAACGAAGCAGGACGGCTAGAATGTCCTTACCACGGCTGGGCCTTTTCGGGTAGCGGCGCATGCGAGCAAATTCCTCAACAACCCACAGAAGGTGAAGCCCATCTGTCCGACCGGGCCTGCATTGAGCCTTTGCCCACAAAAGTTTGTCAAGGGCTGCTTTTTGTCTATCCAGGAAAGCCAGAGAATGCCGAGCAGGTGAGCGTTCCTGCAATTGAACTGTTAGAGGCAGAGCCAGACGGTTGGGTGATGATGGAAACCTTTCGCGACTTACCCTACGATGCGCTCACTTTATTAGAGAATGTTTTGGATGCCAGCCATATTCCCTATACTCATCACAAGACGGTTAGCAAAAGAGAAAATGCTGCGCCTATGCAGATGAATGTGGTCGCGTCAGATAAGCAGGGTTTCCAAGGAATCTGGCCAGAAGGGCCACGCAAAGGCGAATTAGGAACTCAACACACTACCTTTGTAGCACCTGCATTGATGTATCACGATCTGACCTCTAAGCAGTTTGGCAGAACGTTGACGGTTGTGTATGCAACCCCCATCCGTAAAGGCGAATGTCGCTTGTTTGCCCGATTTCCGTTCAAATTCTCTTCAAAGCTACCGGGCTTTTTCATCAAGCTAACGCCTCGCTGGTATAGCCATATTAATAACAACCGAGTGCTAGAAGATGACCAAATCTTTTTGCATATACAAGAAAGGATGCTAGCGCAAGACGGCGTTGGCAAAGCCTCTCCAACAGAGAATCAGCTCTATGCTCAAACCTGTTATCTTCCGACCGCAGCCGATTGCTATGTCGTTGCTTTTCGCAAGTGGGTGAGCGAGTTCGCAGCCGATCCATTTTTCGGCCAAAGTCTATCTCCCGAGCTGCCTACAGAGGTATTGATGGA
>Ga0209194_1001048_pt1 | contig 18622 bp, 18 predicted proteins | sample COGITO_mtgs_1004_FD_184787 | JGI IMG/M metagenome (GOLD analysis project Ga0209194, IMG submission 184787) | Pelagic marine microbial communities from North Sea - COGITO_mtgs_100413 (SPAdes) (version 2) | ecosystem: Environmental > Aquatic > Marine > Epipelagic ...
CCTCGTCCACACCGCCGACGACTACGGCTACGAAGCGGAGCTGCTAAAAGCCACCATCAACGTTAACGATCGCCAGCGCGTGCTCACCATCGAAAAGCTTCAGCAAGTCCTCAAAATCTTAAAAGGCAAAACGGTAGGCTTACTGGGCCTTACCTTCAAGCCCGACACCGACGACATGCGCGATGCCCCCTCATTAATCATGATTGAGCAGCTCAACCGTCTAGGCGCGAGGGTCAAAGCCTACGATCCCATTGTCTCTCAAAGCGGCGTCAGCCAGGGACTTACTGGCGTCATCGTCGAAACCGACCCCGAGCGATTGGCCGACGGCTGCGACGCACTAGTGCTCGTAACCGACTGGGCCAAGTTCAAAGACTTAGACTACGGCAAAATGGCCAAGCTGATGAACGCCCCCGTGATGATTGACGGTCGTAACTTCCTCGATCAAAAAGGATTAGAAGCGCAGGGCTTCCAGTACGTAGGTATGGGCCGATAGACCGGCTCTAGCGATCGCAAAAATTCAGACCCTAACGGCCCCCGCTTGTTCACAAACGAGCGGGGGCTTTCTAGCGCGAGTAGTGACCATCGCTAGGTCGTGAGAGCAAGTGCAATAACCGACGATCAAGTACAGTAAGTAAGTATGATATTCTGATCTTGATGAGCTACTTTATACAAGCTTTAAGAGTATGTGCTCAAACTTTAAGGGTTTCTACTGTTGAGGTAACCCACCGAAAAGGATTAAAAGTAGATAACACAGCAAGGACTTCCCTATGTTTGGATTAGCAATCGCAGCAGTATTCGGTTCCCCCATTGTGATTCTAGCGGTAGGCTTTATCGGCGTTTCTCAAAAGAGAGCTGAAGACAGCAGAGCGCATATCATCGCGCCTTCGTCCGCCGCTAAAAAGACGGCTGCACAGTCTGTTCAGAAGACAGCACAGCCTGCGTAATGCGCTAGCGACACCACAGAAAATTAGAGGTAACACCCCCATTGGACGAGCACGCCAGTGGGGGTTATTCATTTAGAGTAGTAGAACAGCAATAAGGCTACGAATAATGAGTACGCTTCGGTATCAGATGGTAATCGTCTGGTCGGACAAAGACGACTGCTACCTGGTGCACTTCCCCGATTTTCCTGAGCAGGTCTACGCTAGGGGAGATAGCTACGCAGAAGCGGCTATCAACGGAGAGAATATTTTACAGCGCCTCAATTCTCCTATCGAACCCTTGGCTGAACCTTTAGCCGAATCATTCGTCAAACCCTTGGCTGAACCTCTAGTCGAACCCCTGGCCGAATCATCGGTCAAAGTAAGTTCTCCGGTCGTTGGCGAAACTGCGATCACTCCCGCTAAGCCATCGAGTCACAGCGCTACTAGCCCGTCAGAAGAAGCGATCGCCGATCCATCGCCCGTCCCCCAAAAGCTCACTTTCCCAGTGCTAAGAACCGCGCTCGTGAGCATAGCAACATCCGCAGTTGCAGCCGCAGTATTAACAGCGCTAGCTTTTGTCTCCAGAGACTTTTTGGTGCCAAAGCAAGCAGTTTCGGCAGCGCCCTCTGCTGAAGACTCGGCGGCTAGAACCGAAGCTAAACCGGACGCTAGCCAAGCGCCATCGGCGGCCAAAAATGATCCGCAGCCAGTAGTCAAAGCCAATTCCAAACCAAACGCCGAAACTTCTTCCTCTGCGGCCTTGCAGCTGACGCTGGCTAACTCCATTACAGAGACCAGTGCAATTTGGGCGATCGCCACCTACTCAGACGAAAGCCGCAACATTAACCTTATTGTCAGCGGTGCCGAGACAGGACTCATCACCATTACAGATCAGGGAAGCGGACAGCCCGTTCGAACCATAGAAGCTCATAACGATATAGTCAGAGCAATTGCGATCGCTCCCAACGCTCGTCAGTTTATCAGCAGCAGCGGCGACGGTATCAAAGTTTGGAACCTGCAAACGGGCGAACTGCTATATCACCTGCCATCGTCTGTCCCAGTTTGGTCTGTCGCAATCGCCCCAGACGAGAGCCGCTTTATCAGCGGTGCCAACGATGGCAGCATCACCGCCTGGGACTTAAAAACAGGTCAGGCGCTTTACAGCAATAGTGATAGCAATAACGCAACCATATGGTCAGTCGCCGTCTCGCCAGATGGCACATCGTTTGTCAGTGGAGATAGCGATCGCACCGTTCGTCAGTGGGATCTGGCCACCGGACAGCCTATAAAAACGTTCACCGGGCACCAGAGCGACGTACGCGCAGTAGCCATCAGCCCAGACGGAAAAACGTTAGCCAGCGGGAGCTGGGACAAAACCATCAAGCTATGGTCACTAGAAACAGGTGAACTGCAAGCGACGCTAGAAGGGCACCAAAACAACATCGTAAGTTTATCCATTAGCAATAACGGCGATACACTAGCTAGCGGCAGCACCGATACCACCGTAAAACTCTGGAGCCTATCCGACTACAAGCTTATAGAAAGCCTAGAAGGCCACTCCGACTGGGTTTTGGCTACAGCATTTAAAGCAAGAGAGCGGACGCTTATTACCAGCGGCAAAGACCAAGAAATAAGAATATGGGAGTAGCCGGTTAAGAAGCCGACCATCGCTCCAAAGCTCGCTGTCCGCCCCACCGCGCAACAATCTCATCGTCATAGTCATCGGCAAGACGAATAACGGTTGTTACCGAAGTTTTTAGCTCAATTTGATCGCAAGTAGAACCGACCAGGCTGTGCTCAAAAACAATGTCGTTTTCTTTATCGAGTGCAAACCGACCAAACTGAATACCATTGTTTTCGCGGAGCAGATAGTAGCTTAGCTCTGGCGTGATATCCACATCGGTCACCACAAAAGAGCGCGTGGTAACCAGCGCGTCGTTACTTTCCCAAGACATCACGCGAGTAGAGGCAACTGCCGAACCAATCGTTACGATAAAGAGGGGTTCGTCCTCAAATAAAACGGCAGCCTCACCAAACAGGTCTTGCATCCAAGGCACGATTCGGTTGTAACAGGCTCGCTGCGCGTTGCTCTCAAACTCCATAAAGCACTCAAAATAGAATCAATGTAAATTAAGCCTAACGCCGACGCTTAGCATTAACGGTTGTATTCTCTCACTATTTCCTCCCTCGCGGGTGACTCTATTCGCCTGTCGTCTCTCTACTAATTGCCAAACATATGGGCGAGATCTCTCCCAAACTGCATAACCTAGACGCCGAGTCTAAAGCCACGTCGACTCACGAGTTCGATCAGCTTACGGATGATTTGAGATATCAACAGGCGATCGCGGCTGTCTCAAATCTGATAGATAATTTAGATCTCTCAGCCCGAGAGCGAGTGAACCTAGACGCTGAGATTCACCATCTAGACGGCGTTTTACGCAAGCTAGAAACTCAGGTAGTGCATATTGCGGTATTTGGCATGGTAGGAAGAGGTAAATCTTCCTTGCTCAATGCACTAGTAGGCCAACCTATTTTTCAAACCGGGCCTTTGCACGGCGTCACCCAGCAGGCCGAAAGCATTCTCTGGCAGTCGGATGCCCATAAGCCCGACATAGATAAATCCAACATAGATAAATCCAACATAGATAAATCCAGCGCAATTGAGAACATCTACCGGGCAACGCTAGCCGGGCAGCAGGCGTCTAAAGTTGAGCTGATCGACACACCAGGCATTGATGAAGTAGGCGGCGATCGCCGACAAGCCATTGCGCAAAAAGTAGCCCGCCAGGCCGACCTTATTCTCTTTGTCATCTCCGGCGACCTCACTCAGTTGGAGCACACCGCCCTTAGCGAACTGCACCAGGCAGGCAAACCCATCCTGCTTGTATTTAATAAAGCCGATCAGTACCTGGAGAGCGATCGCACTCAAATCCTACAAACGCTTCAGTCCGAACGGCTAATCGACTTGCTTCCCTCGGATCATTTAGTCATCGCCGCCGCCGCACCCCTGATCAAACGAGCCACCCGCGCTGCCGATGGCACGATCCAAACCCACGTCGAACGAGGCCAGCCAGATGTTGCAGAGCTAAAGCTCAAAATCTTAGAGATTCTACAAAGAGAAGGAAAAGCCCTTGTCGCCCTCAACACGCTGCTGTATGCCGATGAAATCAACGAGCAGATCGTTGCGCAAAAACTAGCCCTGCGAGATCGCGCTGCCGATGACACCATCTGGAAAACCGTCATCACCAAATCTATCGCCGTTGCCCTCAACCCCATCACCGTTATCGATCTGCTCAGCGGTGCCGCCATCGACATTACGCTAATTGTCGTACTAGCTCGGCTATACGGACTAGAGATGACGCAAAAGGGCGCGGCCCAGCTACTGAAAAAAATTGCCTTTGCAATGGGCGGTCTTACAGCCAGCGAACTGATTGTAAGCTTTGGTCTTAGCGGCCTCAAAAGTGCACTAGCAGCAGCGGCGATCCCTACCGGCGGACTAACGGCAACCCCCTACGTATCAGTCGCGCTCACCCAGGCAGCCGTCTCTGGCGTGTCTACTTATGCGATCGCCCAGGTCACCAAAAACTACTTAGCCAACGGAGCCACTTGGGGAGATCAGAGCCCCAAGGCCGTCGTCGCCAAAATTATCAGCGAAATTGACGAAGACTCCATCATGACCCAAATTCGCGGTGAGCTATCCGCCCGGCTAGATCTCAAATCTCACTGGAAAAAGTAATTTCCAAAAATAAAAGCCCAGTCCGACTAAAGCAGACCGAGCCTCTAATTCACTCAACTAGCTGCGCCACAAACTACCTAGCCTGACCCGAGCTGTATTGTTCACGAGCTATTTGTTTACAAAGTCCGTTGGCCCCTCGTAGCCTGAGGCTTCAGCGAGCGTCTGCAAAGTCTGAGTTCCGCTTAAGAACTGGCCTTCCACTTCCCAAGTTGGAAATCCTGTAATTTCGGGCACCGACTGACACACAGCCGCCTGAGAATTCGCGCCATCCTCCGCGCATTCAACATAAGGAAACTGACTGTAGGCTTCTTTACCAAACAGCTGCTTCTGGTCGTGGCAGTGAGGGCACCAGTAAGCACCATACATCTTGGCATCAATATCGGTCAGATGCTTAGCCAAAGCGACTTCTGCTTCACCCGAAGGCGTCGTCACCGGTGGGCCAGCGGCACCGTCTGCTACCACCGAGCCGCCAGATCCAATCTGACCATTAGCCGCATACACCCCAAACGTGCCGACTAGCGCCACCATCGCAATAATTACCCCCGAGAATAGGAGCTGACCGCGATCAACCCATCGGCGACCTAGCACCACCAGGAAAAACATCGCCGTTGCCATCAGCGCCGACGCAATGCAATAAGGGCAAACGGCTTTAATATCCGTAGCCAATATGTACATCAAAAATCCGCTGAACACCATCATGCCAGTAGCACCGACAAACAGTAGCGGCCAAGTCCAGCCCTCTACTTTAGCGCGCTGCTTCTCATCGTCTTTTATCAGCAGCGGAGCCACCGCCAGCACCAGCATCGAGGCATAGGCCAAAAACCCAAACAGCGTCAGCGGCAGGCCAAAGATAGTCGCCCATTCGCTGTTAAGGACGCGATCGCACCCAGCCGCGCAAGCTGCGGATGAGTTCATTAACTTTGTCGCGGTTAGATAGCCCGTACCGGCCGCACCTACCGCCGCGATCGCCGCAATAATGGGACGCGACCAGCGATGAATCCAAAGCGTTTCCTGACGCCGACGTCTCGTAGCTTTCATAAACAGGTGCCCAGCAAACGGCCAAATTAACGACAATTAATCTTAGACAAAAATACCCATAAATGAGAATCGAGCTGTCACACATCTCCAAGCGTCACTCAGCAACCGTCGAGCCTACACAGCAGCGACCGAACGATTCCCAGCCTCAGTTTCAGCATGCTGCATCTCATTTTTCTGGGCAACCCCTTGTGCTAGCGCTGTAACAAACTGACGCACCCGAATTGGATCGACCGGCTCCTCAATCTTCCCTTTGCGCTTCAAGGAACTAGACACAATGACCCCATCCACATGACGCACCAGCTCGCCGACGTTACTCCAATTCGCGCCGCTCCCTACAAACACCGGTGTATCACCCGCAGCGGCCCTAGCTAGTGCCAAATCTTCCAACCGGGGCGGCATTCCAGTTGCCCGGCCCGACAGAATTATCCCGTCTGCCAAGCCTCGATGGATCGTATCTTCCACAGCAGTAGTCAGATTAGGCGTTCCTAGCGAACTTGCATGTTTAACTAGCACGTCGGCTAAAATCTTCACATCGCTACCCAGCTCGCGGCGATAGCGCAAAATATCATACGCCTCGCCTTCAATTAATCCCTGGTCAGTAGCCATCACGCCCGTGAGCACGTTTACTCTAATAAAGCTTGCCCCAGTGCAAGTAGCGATCGCCAGCGCACTTCGCGCATCGTTGCGCAGCACATTAATGCCGATTGGCAGCGTCACCAAGTGCTTCAGACGCTGCACAATCAGTGTCATCGCACTAACCACCGCCGGATCTACCTTAGATTTTGGAAACGGCGCATCAAAAAAGTTTTCAACAATCAGGCTATGTGCGCCCCCAGAAGCCAAGGCCGTCGCCTCCTGCTCAGCGCGAGCAATCACAGCTTGCAAATCGCCTTGCCAGCGAGCGGAATTAGGCAATGGCAGCAGATGGATAACGCCAACGACAGGGTTAGCCGTTTTAAAAGTTTGGATTAAGTCCACGGGGTTCTATCTCGGACTCGCAGTTCAGTCACTAATCAATCGGTCGATTTAATCGGCTTATCAGTTTAATCTGTCGGTTGCTGCAGTTACGCATACGCAGGCCCAAGTACAGCAGTTTGAGCCTCGATCTACCTTAACAGTCAATGCTAAGAGTTTCAGGCAAAGTTCTCCCACGCGAATAGACGCTCTAGCAGATGAAAGATGAAGGCTCTTGTCGATCACCTGTCAATCTTCTGCATACGGCTCGAAGCCTCATCCTTAGCGCTGTTTATTTTTCTCTGCCCGATTGTGTAGTTATGTTATGATTCTTGGGTAGAAGATTTGCTTTTTGCATTTGGGCATTCACAGGAGCGATCGCTACGTCCGCTTCGTGCAACATCCAAGACCTTCAGTCTAGAAAGCCTGAAAAGTCTAATCAAATTCAAAAAACCAGAGAGTATTTCATGGGACGCAAACCCACAATTGCGCTTTCGCACCTAGGTTGCGAAAAAAATAGAGTAGACAGCGAGCATATGCTGGGGCTGTTAGCCAAAGCAGGCTACGGTATCGGTGCAGACGAAGAAGGCGCAGATTACGTCATCGTCAACACCTGTAGCTTTATTCAAGCCGCTAGAGAAGAGTCGGTTCGCACCTTAGTTGAGCTAGCCGAAGCTAAGAAAAAAATTGTCATTACCGGCTGCTTAGCCCAGCACTTCCAGGGCGAGCTACTAGACGAAATTCCCGAAGCGGTCGCCCTTGTTGGCACTGGCGACTACAACAAAATCGTCGACGTCATAGAACGAGCCGAAGCTGGAGAGCGGATAAAAGAAGTCACCGAAAATCCAGTTTACATCGCGGACGAAACCGTCCCTCGCTATCGCACCACCTCAGAAGGAGTGGCTTATCTGCGAGTGGCCGAAGGCTGCGACTACAAATGCGCCTTTTGCATCATTCCTCACCTACGCGGGAAACAGCGATCGCGCACCATCGAATCCATCGTCGCCGAAGCTCACCAGCTAGCGAGCCAAGGCGTCAAAGAAATTATTTTGATCTCTCAGATCACCACTAACTACGGCGTAGATCTTTACGGCAAACCCAAACTCGCTGAACTCCTACGAGCTTTAGGAGCCGTCGATGTGCCCTGGGTCAGAATGCACTATTCCTACCCCACCGGCCTCACGCCCGCCGTTATCGACGCCATTCGCGAAACGCCGAATGCGCTGCCTTACCTAGACCTGCCTTTGCAGCACTCGCACCCCGCCGTGCTTAAGTCGATGAACCGTCCCTGGCAGGGTCATGTCAACGACGACATCATCGAAAACCTCAAAGCGGCGCTGCCCGAAGCCGTTTTACGCACCACCTTCATCGTGGGCTTTCCCGGCGAAACTAGAGAGCACTTCGAGCATCTCAAAGCCTTCGTTCAGCGCCACCAATTTGACCATGTAGGCGTTTTTACCTTTTCTGCCGAAGCGGGCACCGCCGCCTACGATCTGCCAAATCCCGTTGATCAAGCGACAATGGACGCCCGCCGCGAAGAAATTATGTTTGCGCAGCAGGATATTTCTTTCCGTCGAAACCAGGCGCAGGTAGGCCGCACCGTAGAGGTGCTAATAGAGCAGGAGAACCCTTCCACAGGCGAATTGATTGGTCGCAGCGATCGCTTTGCCCCCGACGTAGACGGACTCGTATACGCCAAAGGCAGCGCTGCCCTCGGACAGATCGTTCCTGTCACCATCGAAGCCGCCGACACCTACGACCTTTTTGGCAGCGTCGTTAAGGACTCAGCGCCATCTACAAACCCCTCTGTAAACCCTTCCGTTGAGCTAACACCTGCTGGCGCGTAATGCAGCAGCGCTCAAACGCCCATTCCTTTCAATATTTAGCACCCTAGATACCTTACATAGCTAGCCTCTTAGGAACATAATGACCTCTTCGTTTGCCGATTTAGGACTCTCTGCCAGCCGCGTTGATCACCTCACCAAGATGGAGTTTACGCAGCCCACAGAAATCCAAGCTCAGGCGATTCCCCAGCTCATTAGCGGTCACGACGTCGTAGGTTTAGCGCAGACAGGCACAGGCAAAACCGCTGCCTTTGCGCTGCCAATACTCGAACAAATCGACCCAGCGAAATACCATGTGCAGGCGCTGGTGCTCACCCCTACTCGCGAGCTAGCGATGCAGATCACTCAGGCGATGGAGGGCTTCAGCACCGACCGCAGAGTCTATGTCACCGCTGTCTACGGCGGACAGTCTATTAGGCAACAGCTCAGCCGCCTTAAAAAAGGATCTCAAATTGTTGTTGGAACCCCAGGTCGCGTTATCGACCTGCTAGACCGAGAGGGGCTAGTGCTCGACAAGCTGAGCATGATGGTGCTAGATGAAGCCGATGAGATGCTCAACATGGGCTTCATTCAAGACGTAGAAAAGATCTTAGGATACACTCCAGACGAGCGCCAAACCGCCTTTTTCTCGGCAACGATGGAACCTGCCATTCAAAAGCTTGCCACTCGCTTCTTAAGATCTCCTGTCACCGTCAGTGTCAAATCGCAAAAGACCACTACCGCTAGCATCAAGCAAGTCGCTTATGTAATTCCTCAAAGCTGGAGCAAGCCCAGAGCGCTCATGCCCATTTTAGAAATGGAAGATCCAGAAAGTGCCCTGATTTTTGTGCGAACTAGACGCACCGCTGCCGAGCTAACCCGTCAGCTTCAAGCAGCAGGCCACAGCGCCGACGAATACCACGGCGACTTGAACCAAAACCAAAGAGAAGGGCTTTTGCAGCGCTTTAAGCAGCGGCAGGTTCGCTGGGTGGTCGCTACCGACATTGCGGCCAGAGGAATTCACGTGGATGACTTGAGCCACGTCATTAACTACGAGCTGCCCGACAATTTAGACAGCTACGTGCATCGGATTGGTCGAACTGGGCGCGCTGGAAAAGAAGGAAGAGCGATCGCCATCGTCAAACCGCTAGAAAAGTACAAAATTACCCGAGTCGAAAAGCACTTCAACAAGCCTGTTGAATATGCTCAGATTCCAACTCAAGCTCAAATTGCCGCTCGCCATCTAGAAAAACTTCAAACCCGCGTTAGAGAAGCCGTTACCAGCGAACGCCTCGCCTCCTTCCTCCCCATCGTGTCGCGGCTCAGCGAAGAATACGATATTCGCACCATCGCCGCCGCCGCCCTACAAATGGCCTACGACCAAGCGCGTCCTGCACACCTGCGCACAGAAGATCACGCATCGAGCGAGAAAGCAAAGCCAACGCCCAAACCCAGACTTTCTAGAAAAGCAAAAAGCATAGATGCCGCACCTGACCAAAATGATGCGGTTCAGGGCAGGGCTAGAGAATCAGCTAACAGATAAAATCAAACGGCTAAATCTATTCAACAGAAATCGATGCATAGGAAAGGTTGAGTAGCGCAATCACACTGAGAATATATTTGTGTCTCCTATCAAGAGAGCACAGCGACTTGTGAAGCTACGCTAAAACTATGTAAAAACCCATACAGATTGTTTACGTAGGTAGCCTAATATGAGTGCAATCTACGAGCGTATCTGCGCCACATCTACATTGCGCTCGTATTAGTTAAACGTATCCATTATTTATCAGCAAGGCGACCGGAGGAAGCGCTGGCCTATGTTAGTCATAGTCATGGAAAATCAGCTCCTTTCTCCTGCGGCTGTTTGTAACAACTGCCCGATGGCCAGCCAAAGCGGCTTACCTAGATGGAAAAAAGGACGGCTGCGCTGCGGTCGTCCTGTTGAGCGAGCTAATAAAAAAGAAGCCGATGCGGCAAACGCTCAAGCAGATTGCCCAGCAGCTGATAAGGCCATGGGTTCACCTTTAGAATTACCTTCCCAAAAAGCCTGCACTCAATACGAATGCGCCATGGGCTTCCGCATTGCCGAACTATCAGAGCAATCTGTCTAGCCCTGCAAACACGCCTTTTGCAGGGCGTTCGACCCAGTAGGGATAAGCTATGCTGTGAATATCAAATAATTTCAGGAGTTTGCGATGAACAGTACTGCAACCCCCATAGATAGAGCGTTTGCAGCCCTAGCTTACGTCATGCCGCTAACCTCTGCTCTAGGCGCAGGCATGTATTTCTTGCCCTTTTTGCAAAGTTCGGCACCGGCCCTAGCTAACTTGTTAGGACTGGTACTGCTTCCACTCAGCCCGCTCATTGCTATAGAGAGCAACCCTATCTTGGGCTTAGGTATTTTCATTCTGCTCTTTGCCTTTGTCATCCGAGAGCCAAGAATTAGCCGCTTTATCCGCTTTAATGTCTTGCAAGCGATTATGGTGAGCTTCATCATTTCTATCGGAATGCTTATTCTGAACTTGCTAGGAATCACGCAGCTAGCCGTTGTTGGCGAAGCGCTGCTGAATGTGTTCTTCTTAGGCGGAATGGCCATCGTCGTTTATGGCGTCGCCCAATCAGTGCTGGGCCGCTATGCAGAAATTCCATCTATCTCGGATGCGGTGAACATGCAGATACCTAGCTAGGTATCGGTTTTCTAAGGCTAGGTTTTCTCAAATCTTCTTAGAATTCCTAGTTCTGCCTTCCTAAAGCGCTAGCTCCTTTGAGCTGGCGCTTTTTCACTATCTGTAACCGGGTCTATCTCCCGATTGGGCTGAGCGTTCTCGGCAGGGGACTGGGGTTTACGCTTTTGCACCTTCTGCTGCACAAAATTCTCCAGGCAGCCGATGCCTTCTATCTCAATGCGAATGCGATCGCCCACAACCACCTCGCCCACCCCTTCTGGCGTTCCTGTTAGCACCACATCTCCTGGCAGCAGCGTCATCGTCTGGCTAATGTAAGCCACCAAATACTCCGGCGAAAACACCATATCGGCAATCGTCCCCGATTGCGCAGGTGTCGCCGCATCATTCACAAACGTCCGTACGTGCGCCCCGGCTGGAATCTCTTTCACAATCCAAGGGCCTAGCGGGCAAAACGTATCGAATCCCTTCGCCCTGGTCCACTGGTTTTCCTGCCGTTGCAGATCGCGAGCTGTCACATCATTCGCAATCGTATAACCCCAAATTTTGTTGCGCGCCTCATCCACATCACAGTCTTTAGCGCGATCGCCAATCACCACCGCCAGCTCACCCTCAAAATCCACTCGTTCAGACTGCGAAGGATACAAAATCGGTGAACCCGTCGCGGTCACCGCCGTTGGCGGCTTCATAAACAGCAGTGGACGCTTCGGCACTTCATTTCCCATCTCAGAGGCGTGCTTAGCATAGTTGCGACCTACCGCAATCACCTTAGAGGGCGCACAGGGTGCAAGCAGCCGATAGTCCTCCAGCGCCAATTCCAGCTCTGTAAGCTGACCGTTCCGCCAAGGAGAAGCATCTAAAACCCGCACTCGGCGATCAGGCTGAAGGATCCCATAGTGAAGCTGACCAGATAGCGATCGGACACGGACATAGCGCTGCGACATAGGCACACATTAAAAAGACTGTTAGCTCGTTTTGTTGGTATGATTGTAAGCCCTTGCTTTTCACCGCGCCATCTTATTCAGAATTAGTCATCCGAAAGCTACCCGGAGAACTGAGCTGGAGAGCTGAGCTGGCGTTTAGATAAAAGCCATTGACCACAAGGACATCCTTCTAGAGAACTTATGAATACGCTTTACGAAACCATGTACATCCTGCGTCCCGACATTGGCGACGAGGCTGTTGACGAAGCCATTAGCCGCTACCAGGACATGCTCAAAGAGAGCGGCGCAGAAGATTTGGAAACGCAGCACAGAGGCAAGCGCCGTCTCGCCTACGAGATTAACCGCTACCGCGAAGGCATCTACATTCAGATGAACTACGAAGCGCCCGGTACGGCGATCGCACCCATGGAAAGAGCCATGCGCCTGAGCGAAGACGTAATTCGCTACCTTACCATCCGCTTCGAAGTGCCCGTAGAAGGTAGCGAAGAATCGGGTGACATTGATGCCACAGAGAAAGCCTCTGCTGCACCCTTAGGTTCTTAAGCCTCACTGCGATAGAAAAGACGAAAGCAGACCCACCTCTAACGATTTGGGTCTGCTTTTTTGTAAAAGACAAAGACAGGAGAGGCCCCTTGTACCAAAAAGCACATGGCACCTCCGTCATACTGTGGTTTTGCCCACCCCTACGTAAGTGGTATATATCCTGACAAGCCCTTATTTATCCAGGCACATCTCTTCTAGGTTCTTTCAAACAAAACCCTAAAACACCTCGGCAGGAGGAAGGTTTGCACGTGACTCAGTTAGCTAGCGGCAACGGTTCGAATACTCAATCCGAGATTGCTAAACTCAAAGAGGAGCTAGCAATGCGCGACCAATTAGTGCAGCAGCTATCTCAAGAACTTTTTCGTCTGGTAAAAGGTAACCAAGATTTTTTACCCACGCCAGAAGTCTCCGAGCAGCATCAGCAAGAAGTGCGATCGCTCCGCGACCAAATGCGCAAACTCGAAGAGCAAGTTGCCTTCTACCAAGAGCAAATTGAAAGCAAAGACGAAGAAACCCATCAGCTTCGTCAAACCGCTCAAGAGCTAACCGACCGAACCCGAATGCTAGAGCAGGTCGTACAGGAGCTGCCCAGAATCTACAAAGAAAAGTTTGCCGAGCGCATGTCTGCGGTTAAAGACCGCGTTGCCAAAATTCAGCAGGAAAATCGCGAGCTACAAGCCGAACTACAAAGCACCAGCTACCGCCTAGCCGTACGCACTAGAAAAGGCAGCAGCCACTTAGACCTACCCACCTTTCCCAGCGAAATGCTAGGCGAAAAATCAATGGCCAGTTTTGCCAAAGCATCAAGCTTAGGCCAAATAGACTAGCCGCTCCCGGATTACCAAAGCGGCCAGTGAATTAACAAAAGTAGGGCTAGCAAAACCGCGAGTGCATTTCGCCTGTTTACTAGCCCTATCGCGTTGCATTGTGATCTCGCGAAGTGCCAAAAGCTACAGATGGGCATAATCAACTGACCCTATTGAAAAACCAAGCCACACTACAGTTAACCGTGTGTAGATAGTTAACAACTCACAGCAGCGCTCTGCAACTGGATGATTAGATGGATGAATTGATACCGCTAGAGCTAGTGCAGGACATTGCCCGCGAGTACGGCTACTGGGCAGTATTTTGCGGCATCCTGCTAGAGAATATGGGCATTCCTATCCCTGGCGAAACCGTCACCTTAGTCGGCGGTTTTTTGGCAGGTAGCGATGAGCTAAACGTTTGGTACGTGCTAGGTGCAGCGACAGCAGGCGCAATTATCGGCGACAGCGGCGGCTACTTGCTGGGCTACTACGGCGGCTGGCCGCTGCTAGTGCGCATTGGAAAAGTGCTGCGAGTCTCAGAATCCAGGCTGGAAAGCGTACGCGATCGCTTTAGTAATAACGCAGACAAGGCCGTATTGTTTGGCCGCTTTGTCGCCTTACTGCGCGTCTTCGCTGGGCCACTAGCAGGCATCACCAAAATGCCCTATCCCAAATTTCTACTTTGCAATGCCATTGGCGCAGCCACCTGGGCCTCTGCCATGGTGAGCCTGTCTTACTTTTTAGGCAAGCTCGTCCCACTCGAAACCATCATCAAGTGGGCCACTCAATTTACGGGGGCGGCGCTCTGTATTGTAGTCGGTTGGGCGGCGATCGCCTGGTGGTTAGAGTCTCGCCACGCCGCTGCGCAAGAGCAGTAAAGCAGGTACGAGCCGCTATGGCTTCACTTGATACTCAGACTCTATCGGCTCGACAGCGCCCTGACTGGCTAGCGCCTGATAAATCATCGCGGAAAGCTCCGCGCGAGTAGTTGGCCGAGCCGCATTAATTTGATCCAAATTTGGATAGTTCACAACCAAGTCGCCAGTGGTTGCCGCTGCGACCTTCTCAGTCGCCCAATTAGGAATGCTGTTGGCATCGGTGTAGCGCGACAGCGTTGGCTGCACATTGTTGGGCGGCTCTATGCCTAACCCAGTCACGAGCGCTGTCAGCGCCTGAGCGCGAGTAAGCGGCTCGTCTGGCTTAAAGACGTCGCCAGGAAAGCCGGTCATAAATCCGCCTTTAACGACTTCGCCAATAGACTCTCTAGCCCAATAGTCATTAGCAACGTCAGAGAACTCAAGGTTTGCTTTATTGGACGTTAGCGCAAACGTTCTAGAGACAATGTTAGCCACCTGAGCGCGGGTCACCTGCTCGTCGGGTCTAAAGTCCCCACTGTCAAAACCAGAAATTAAGCCTCGGCTGCTAAGTCCGTCAATGTAAGGCTTAGCCCAGTAAGTATCAGGAACATCGGCGAAACCAATCGGATCTTTTGCGGGTGCCAGCGCACCTGCAGAGGCGGTTACGGGTGGAATCACTTCGTCAGCAGGCTGATCAGTCTCAGTTTCTGGTAGCGCCTCTGCCCCGCTAGTAGTTGCAGCAGCGCCTGCCACGCCAGCAGCCGTTCCAACTGCGCCCGCTCTATAGTCGCTCCATAGGTTTCCACTAGAGTCTGTCCGGCCAATCCCCGCTCTTTCTCGTCTAGCGGTTGCGCGCTCAGCCAGTTCGGCTCGTGCGGAAGGCCGAACCTTCTCAGCATCTGCATTTCGAGGAATCACAGCGCCAGCATTCGAGCTAGGGCCTTCAGCTGTATCGTTGCCGGAGCCAAACTCAATAGGCGGACGGACTTCCTCGACAGCCGAACGACCGTTAGCCAGCGAATCGCTAAAGATGCTGTCGGCTCCCCCTCGGGTCAGGCCCCAGAACAGAACGCTGCCTAAAGATAAAAAGGCAACTAGCACCGCAACCATCTCATCAAAGCCAAGTGGGCTACTCGTACTAGCGCCAGGTCTCTCCTCTGGGCGACGGTCAGGATTGTTGGGGGGTTCAATAGGGGATTGGGTCACAGCTCTGCTCACTCACGGATAAGTTGAATTTTAACCAGATAGGAGAATGCACGTAGATGCGATCGCCCATCGACTCCCCAAAAATAGAGCATTACGGTCAAAAGATCAGCACTCTTTAGCATATCCCTTCATCAATGTTCATTGATTTCACCTCGTAAAACCTGTATACCTAGCCGCAAAGACTTTGTATTAGTGAGATCTGCTTAAGTCCATCCTTGCTAGAGCGAATAGCTACGACAGAAAAACAGAAGGTAAAAGCAGCCGTTGATCGCGTTTTAGTCTGGGACTTCGAGCGAGTAATTATGGCTCACGGTGCAATCGTAGAAAGTCGAGGAAAGGAAAAGCTAAGACGAAGCTACGAGAATTTTCTAGGGAAGAGTTTCTAGGCAATTCGAAGGCTACTCTTTTCTAAGCGGCAGAACCCAGTATCTCAGAGCCTTTAGAAGTCACCTTAAAATCATCCGCTTTGTCCGCTAACGCCTTTAGTCGTTCAATTCGATCTTCAGTTGGCGGGTGCGTCATAAACAAGCTCATTAAGCCTTTTTTAGAAAGCGGATTCACGATAAACATCGCCGCGTAAGCAGGATTGCCGTGAATTGGATTCTCCTGGCCGCTCGCTTCTAACTTTTCTAGGGCGCGGATAAGGGCTAAAGGATCGCCAGTAATCTCGGCGGCACCCGCATCGGCAGCATACTCGCGGGTTCTAGAGATTGCCATCCGCAGCAGACCGGCGCTGAATGGCCCAATCAACAACAAAAACAAAATTGCCAGCGGGCTATTACCCCGCTTCCCGACTCTAGCAACCGGGAAATACAGTGCGCCAAATGTCAGAATGCGTCCAACGTAAGTCAAGGAGCTAGCCAGCGTTCCGGCAACGGCCTGCGTCAAGGTGTCACGGTTACGCACGTGAGTCAGTTCGTGAGCGACAACCGCGTCTAGCTCGTCAGCCGGTAAAAGATCGATAATGCCTTCGGTGAGGGCGATCGCTGCATGATTTGGGTCGCGCCCGGTGGCAAAAGCATTCAAAGACTTGGAGGGCACGATGTATAGCTTAGGATTAGGAACGCCCGCGCGATCGCTCAACTTCTGAATCCGCTCAGCCAGCGCCGGGTTATCTTCAGGCGAGCTAGGAGCAGCCTTGAACGCCGCGAGCGCCGCCCGATCGGAGTTATACCAAGAGCCAAAACCAGTTAACGTTGCAAACCCTAGCCCGTAGAGTAGGCCCGTTTCATCGCCCACTAGCAGATAGCCAGCTAAGACGATCAGTCCGCCCAGTAGCGCTAGCAAAAATAGGGTTTTGAGCTGATTCATCCGAGCCATAGGAAACCTCACGAGTCGCTTAGGAAGTCCTTTCATTTAAAGCCATGAATTGGCTATAAATCGACCGTCGCACGATAGACCTTTGCCAATTCCCGAGGCTGAACGATCTCCACAAAATAGCGAAGCCGAATTATCTAAGGCCCTAGAAGGCCCTAGCCGAATTTAGAAAAGATATGCACAACGGCAGCCAAAACAATGAGCCATAGCCGCTGCGCTAGATTGCTAACGATGCGATCGCACAGCACAAGCTACCTAACCCATGACCAATCGGCTAGCCCAAAGCAGCAGTCTGTACCTGAGAAAGCACGCCGAGAATTGGGTGGATTGGTGGCCCTAGTGCGATGAAGCCCTAGCAGCCGCAGAGCGCGAAAATAAGCCAATTTTTCTCTCCATCGGCGACTCTAGCTGCCATTGGTGCACGGTCATGGAAGGAGAAGCCTTTTCAGATACCGATATTGCGCAGTATTTGAATGAAAATTTTCTACCGATTAAAGTAGATCAAGAAAAATGCCCCGATATCGATAGTATCTACATGCAGGCGTTGCAGATGATTGCCGGGCAAGGCGCCTGAAAAAGTGACCGCCGTAAAGTCGCAGACTCTAGGCGGACTCACCCAATCATCACAGCTATCAGCAGGCACCCTATCGCCAGCACTGCTGCCCGCGGGAATTGCGGCCTGCGGTAAGGCCATCGTGCCTTTTGATATGAGCAATCGGTTCCCTTGATTTCAGGCTTAGCTAAAGCCGCCGCCATATTCGAGCGATCGGACTATCTAGAGCTGGCCATATAGACAGTTCGCTACATTCAGCAAAATCAGCAGTTAGACCGAACGTTCTATCGGCTTAATTACGACGGAAAAACTGCCGTAGCCGCGCAGTCAGAAGACTACGCCCTTTTTATTAAGGCGCTGCTAGACGTGCAGCAAGCGAGTTTAGCATTCACTGACTATAGAGAAAATGCTGACGAATGGTTGCAAAGTGCGATCGCCTTGCAAGCCCAATTCGACCAGCAGCCAGGCACAGAGCAAAGCAGCTACCTTAACGCCATCGATGAAGATCTCATTGTGCAGGAGCGGGCCTATCAAGACAGCGCCGCACCAGGAGTACTTACTGATGCCGATCGCTTCTCTATATAGTGCGTACGAAAAATAGTGCCCACAAAAAAAGCCCTCTGTGTATTGCACAGAGGGCTCTCTAATCTATTCAGTTGTCTTTATTCGAATCTCTCAATCAAACCGTAATCGTCAGACTACGCGTTGATAGCAGGTGCTGTGAGTGCTACAGGTGCAGCTTCGCCAGCAGCCAAGTCGAGTGGGAAGTTGTGTGCATTTCTCTCGTGCATTACTTCCATACCCAGGTTGGCGCGGTTTAGTACGTCTGCCCAACTACCAATCACTCGGCCCTGTGAGTCAATAATCGACTGGTTGAAGTTGAACCCGTTCAGGTTGAAGGCCATCGTGCTGATGCCCAGAGCGGTAAACCAGATGCCAACTACAGGCCATGCACCGAGGAGGAAGTGCAAGCTGCGGCTGTTGTTAAAGGAAGCATATTGGAAGATCAACCGACCGAAGTAGCCGTGAGCCGCAACGATGTTGTAGGTCTCTTCTTCTTGTCCAAATTTGTAACCGTAGTTCTGTGACTCAGTCTCAGTCGTCTCACGAACCAAGCTCGAAGTAACGAGTGAACCGTGCATTGCCGAGAACAGTGAACCACCGAACACACCAGCTACGCCGAGCATGTGGAAGGGGTGCATCAGAATGTTGTGCTCTGCTTGGAAGACCAACATGAA
>Ga0209194_1001049_pt1 | contig 18615 bp, 15 predicted proteins | sample COGITO_mtgs_1004_FD_184787 | JGI IMG/M metagenome (GOLD analysis project Ga0209194, IMG submission 184787) | Pelagic marine microbial communities from North Sea - COGITO_mtgs_100413 (SPAdes) (version 2) | ecosystem: Environmental > Aquatic > Marine > Epipelagic ...
GCGGGACGTCTCCGGACGGTCGCTTAGTGGAGATTGTAGAGCTGCCTAGCCACCCGTTTTTCATCGCCTGCCAGTTTCACCCAGAGTTTCAGTCGCGGCCAAATACGCCGCATCCCATGTTCTTAGGCTTAATTGAGGCGGCTTTGAAAGGAAGTGAGGTCGATAGCTACGACATCTCTGCCGCTAGGGTTACTGCTGAAGTGAGTTTGTCTAAATAGCGTCCCGCTTCATATCCAGCTTAAAAGCCCGCCAGACGTGCGCAGCAAACTTTTAAGCAGAAGTCATGTAGTCTTACGTACTGCCATTTTGGCGATAGCTATGAGCAGAGAAAAGTTGAATAGCTGTGGTTCCAATATCTCCAGCGTATAATCCTTTTTTGGGTAAATCGTTTAAATAGGACGATATCTGAATACAAGGGAGCGTTCATACCGCTTTTCTCTACTATTGCTGGTCTAAGGCCAATAAAGAAGGGGCTGCAAGCTAAGCCTACAGCCCCTTCTTTAATTGCTCAATCTTAGAACTTACTCGAATCCAAGTAGGTCGAAGATCTCTCGGTCCTTAAGCGGTTCAATTTCAAGTGGCTCGGCATTGTCAATCATGCCTTTTGCTAGCTTCAAATATTCATCGCGGACTGCCTGAATTTCAGGATCGGAGTCTTCCATTTCGAATACGGTGCATTTCTTCAGGCGGCTGCGGCGAATGGCATCGACTGTTTTGAAGTGGGCGCGGGTATGAAGTCCGACGCGATCATTGTATTTGTCAATTTGGTCGGTGTCTTCGCTGCGGTTGGCAATGACGCCGCCTAAACGAACTTTGTAGTTCTTGGCTTTGGAGCGGATGGCCGCGACGATGCGGTTCATTGCGAAGATGGAGTCGAAGTCGTTGGCGGTGACGACGAGGCAATAGTGCGCGTGCTGCAAGGGAGCCGCAAACCCACCGCAAACCACGTCGCCTAGTACGTCGAAGATCACAATGTCAGTGTCTTCGAGCAGGTGATGCTCCTTGAGGAGTTTTACGGTTTGGCCCGTGACGTAGCCGCCGCAGCCAGTACCGGCTGGTGGGCCACCGGATTCGATGCACATGACGCCGTTGTAGCCTTCAAACATGAAGTCTTCGGTCTGGAGTTCCTCAGAGTGGAAGTCTACGGTTTCGAGGATGTCGATAACGGTAGGCACCATGCGCTTGGTGAGGGTGAAGGTGCTGTCGTGCTTGGGATCGCAGCCGATTTGGAGGACGCGTTTGCCGAGGTGGGAGAAGGCGGCGGAAAGGTTGGATGAGGTGGTGGACTTGCCGATGCCGCCTTTGCCGTAGACCGCGATGACGAGTGCGCCTTCGATATTTACGTTGGCGTCTTGATGGACTTGCAGGCTGCCTTCGCCATCTTCACCTTTTTTGACGGCGGGGCGGACGTTTGTTGTTGCTACCACGGAAATCTCCTTTTAGTTATGAATGATGAATGAGCTTCGGCTGCGCTCAGCTACCGATGAGTTGGTTGTTGGCTGAGCGTGGTTGAAGCCAAGGTGGGTTTGGGCTATTGGCCAATCGCGGCTTTGGCCTCGTAGAGGGTGTCTACGGTGATTGAGGTGATGTTGCGATCGCGCGCAAACTGCTCGGTGTTCCGCTTGACCTTGCCGCGCACAAAGAACGGAATCTTCTTCAGCTCGGCAGCGCCGTCTTCTGTCCAGCGAACAACGTCGCCAGGATCGGTGGCCATTTCCTTCGAGTCATCGCTGGCAATGAGCGGTTCGGCGACGGCGACGGCGGTTTCCTTTTCGCCACTGAGAATGGCCGCTGCGGGTTCGCCCGTCTGGTGGGGCGCGGTGTGCAGGTGGCTCATGTGGCCCTCTGCAAACTCGAAGTCTTCTTTGAACATGCCGATTAGGTGCTCTTCTAAGCCCATCATCAACGGGTGAACCCAGTCGTCGAAGATGACGTTTGCGCCTTCCCAACCCATTTGAGGTGAGTAGCGAGCAGGTACGTCTTGGACGTGAATCGGGGTGGAGATGACGGCGCAGGGAATGCCCAAGCGTTTGGCAATGTGGCGCTCCATTTGAGTGCCCAAAACCAGCTCAGGGGCAGCTTCGGCCACGGCTTCTTCTACCGCTAAGTAGTCGTCGCTGATGACGGCTTCGACGCCGTGCTGCTTAGCAACTTCGCGAACTTGGCGGGCGAACTCTCGGCTGTAGGTGCCAATGCCGACTAGGGTGAAGCCCAGTTCTTCGGTGGCGATTCTAGCAGCGGCGATCGCATGAGTCGCATCGCCAAAGATAAACACTCGTTTGCCGGTGAGGTAAGTCGAGTCTACCGAGCGCGAATACCAGGGGAGCCGTGAAGCGCCAGGGTTAGCAGAAGATGAAAGGCGGGCGGCGTCCCAGTTGCCCAGGGTGTCGTCCTGCGATCGCCTTAAGGCTGCGCTCACATCAATGCCGGCGACTTCGCCAATTTCTGTGAGGAAGTCGCGAGTCGCGCCGACGCCAATCGGTACCGTTTTAACGGTGGGCTGCTTGAAGCTGCGCTCTAGCCATTTGCAGGTTGTAAGTGCGATTTCGGGATAGAGACAGATGTTGAAGTCTGCGTCGGGAATACGCATCAAATCGTCTGGCTTTGCGCCCAATGGCGCGATGACGTTAACATCGACGCCAATTTCGCCGAGCAGCTTGATCACTTCTTGAATGTCGTCGCGGCAGCGGAAGCCAAGGGCCGTGGGGCCGATGATGTTGGCTTTAGGGCGAATGGCGGGATCGCGTTCGGGCCGGTCGGTGTTGGGGGGTGGGACTTGCTCAAGGAGGAGCGATCGCACCAAATGATAAAGCGTTTCGCTTGCGCCCCAGTTTTCTTTCTTGGAGTAGGCCGGCAGCTCTAGGCTGACCACCGGAACCGGCAAGTTCATGCTTTTTGCGAGCGAGCCGGGCTGGTCTTGAATCAGCTCGGCGGTGCAGCTTTCGCCAACTAGCATCACCTGCGGCTTAAAGCGCTCGTAGGCTTCGCGCACTGAAGTCTTTACCATTTCGGCGGTGTCGCCACCTAGATCGCGCGCTTGAAAGGTGGTGTAGCTGACGGGAGGACGGCGATCGCGGCGCTCAATCATCGTGAACAGCAAATCGGCGTAGGTGTCTCCCTGCGGTGCATGCAGTACGTAATGTACGCCTTCCATGGCTGTGGCGATGCGCATGGTGCCGACGTGCGGCGGGCCTTCGTAAGTCCAAAGGGTCAATTCCATAGTTCAACGGTCTGTTATTGAGGGGTCAGTTTGGGGTGGCAAGACTGCCGGGAGGTTTGTAATAGCTGCGATAGCCGTGCTTAAACGCTCAGGCTTAAACGCTGAGTCGTCTGCGGCGCTCGGAAGATCGAACGAATAGCTCGGCCAAATCTGCCGCCTGGTCGTAGCCATGCAGGGGCGAAAAGACCAGCTCAATCGACCATTTGGTAGAGAGCCCTTCGGCCTCGAGCGGATTCGCTAGACCTAGACCGCAAACGGTAATATCTGGACGGGCGGCGCGACAGCGGTCTAGCTGCTTTTCTACGTCCTGGCCTTCGGAAAGTGCGGTGCCAGGCGGTAGCAAGTCAATCTCTGCGTCCATCAGCATTCGATCGATGTAAGGCGTGCCCACTTCGACGAGTTCCATGCCGCATTCTCTAGAAAGGAAGCGGGCGAGCGGAATCTCTAGCTGAGAGTCGGGGAAGAGGAAGGCTTTGCGGCCTTGCAATACTTCCTTATAGCGCCCTAGGCCCGTGGTGGCTCTAGCCACTGAAGGCGCGATCGCCTGCTCAAATTTCTCCTCTTCTACGCCCCAAGCTTCAGCCGCTGTTTTTAGCCAAGCCGTGGTGCCTTCTATGCCAAAAGGGTACGGCGAGGGCAATAGCTCAGCGCCGCGCTTCATGAGTAGGCGTACGGTTTCACTTAAAAAGGGCTGAGCAATTAGCATTTTGGTGCCTTTGCCCACGCTGGGAAGATCGGATGCTCGCCGCGGTGGAAAGAAGGCGACCGGGCCAATGCCAAGCTGATTGAAGAGGCGCTTGAACTGGTCTTCTACAACATCGGCTAGGCTGCCGACGACCAGCAAGGCGGGTTCTTCGGTTTCTTTGGCTGGCAAAACAGGCACCATTGAACCCAGGCAAGCATCTTCGCCCTGAGTGAAGGTGGTTTCGATGCCGCTGCCTGAGTAGTTGAGAACTCGCGTTTTGGGGAAGTAGCGGTGGTTTAGCTTTTCTGCGGCCTTGGCGAGGTCTAGCTTGATGACCTCTGAAGGGCAAGAACCCACCAAGAACAAAGTACCGATGTCGGGGCGGCGATCTAGCAGCTCTTTGACGACGCGCTCTAGTTCATCGTTTGCGTCGGCGAGGCCCGCTAGGTCGCGCTCGCCTAGAATTGCGGTGCCAAAGCGCGGCTCGGCAAAGATCATGACGCCTGCCGCCGACTGAATTAGGTGAGCGCAGGTTCTAGAGCCAACGACTAAAAAGAACGCGTCCTGCATCTTGCGGTGCAGCCAAACAATACCAGTCAGGCCACAAAAGACTTCTCGCTGGCCGCGTTCTTTGAGTACGGGTAGCTCTTGAATAGGAGCGGACGGGCTAGGTTTTTCAGTGGGGATCTCTGTACAGGGCTGTAGCGCCATAAGTTGCTCTTCTCATTCGTCAGAGAAAAATCTTTCTGCCCGGTTCCTTGCTTGAAGTATTAGGGCAGAAAGTTTTCCTGTGCAAATATCATAGTCACCCGTCTCTATGTCCTTCGATTCCTCCTATCCTTTATTTACATTCAGCCACTAATGTTCACAATGCAGGTTTACATAAGGCAGCAATTCCAAATAAATTCTGCTGTTTGTGAGGGGTTAGGCTAAGAAGTCCTTTCGTTTCACCGGTTCGTTCCATCGGCTTCCCTATTGCCATGCGCCGGCTTCGCATTTAATCAGCTTGTCTAGAATGGCGGTTTGTTTGGCGCTGCCGTTTTGTCTGATTTGAGCTTCGGCTGCAACGTTGAGCAGCTCCATCTCTAGGCGTTTGCGGTAGGCTTCTTCTACGGTGTTGGGCTTTGGGACGCTTTTATCTATTTGATTGCGTAGGTAAGACTGTGATAGATCAAAGTCGAGTTTGGCGGCGAGCGACTGAATGACGTACTGCTGTTCTGGGCGGGCGATCGCCTGCCAACTGTCGATAGGCTGCACCAGAAACCCGGTTTTAGTACCGCTGTGTAAAGGGCGCTGTAGCCAGGCTTCTACGGTAGAGATAGGCCAGTCTGTGGTGGCTTCATCTACTTTTGCAAAGGCGTGGGCTTCGGCGTAGGAGATGCTGTTGTCTTGGTTGTAGTCGGCGGAAGAGACGGGGTTGCCGGTGCGATCACGTCCGGTTAACCCAGCAAAAAAGCTAGAGCTGTAGTCCTTGTAGTCTGCTTCGTTTACGGCTGGGGTGCAGCCGACTGAAGGCCGAGAGGCGACCGTAGCAAAAAATCCGCAGCGGGTTTGCAGGGCAACGGGCTGCTCAGGATCGCCATCGACGTAGATTAGGTTTGCGAATGCGCCAGAGTAGCACTGCGCCATCATGGTTACAAAGGGCGTGTCTGGGTCGGCGGGCAGTTTGTCTAGCCATCCGGCCATATCTTTTACGGAGATAAAGGCTTCTTGCCACAGCAATAGCCAGCTGTTATCTTCGTTTTCTGTGTTGTGCGCGCCGTGCCCAGTGAAGTAGAAGAAGGACGGGCATTTCTTTGGGGCTTCAGCAACGGCCTGAAACCAGGCTTCGGTATTGCCCTTGGTGGCTGCGCCGTCAAGATTAGGAATTTCGGAGGCTTTGAACTGCTCGTCGTCGTCATTATCTAAATATCGTACGGTGGCTTCTCCGCTGTTGCCGTTGGCAAAGAAAAGATTGGCTTTGATGGGATCGAGGTTGAGGAAGGAGAGCGATCGCTGAAAATACAGGACGTTTTTCTCTAGGGCAATCTCGTTGTAGCTAGGTGCACCGCCGCCTGCAGCTACGCCAAAGTAGGTTTCTACATCGGTTGGCAGCGTAATAAGTGCTTCTGGCTTGAGGCTAGCGGCCTGGGTTCGGGTCTTGTGTAGAGCCGGAATTGTTCGTTCTATGGAAGATTGCATGGACGTTGGCAGAATTGCTATTACTTTCGATCCGCTACTCAACATACGTGTCTGAATCATGGCTGGGACGACGGAGAGACTAGCTAGCGCGACGCCTAAGGCAACAACAGGTTTAATAGAAGGCTGTCTCATTGATGCTTCAATATTTAGACGTTTAATATCTAAGTTCAATCTCACGGCAGGATGCGTGAATTGATAGCGGTTCAGCCGTTTCCGCCATCTTTGCCGAAGGTGTATCCTAGCCCTGCTCCGACGATAGCACTCAGGGTTGTTCGCGCCCATTCCTTATTCTGTTCTGACGTAGTCTCGCTGTTCAAGATGAGTAAACAGTTCGTTACCGCCATAAATACCAATACAATCACGGCGCTATGAGTAAGCAAATCTTTCCACCGACGAAATTTTCCGTCGGCTTCTAATTCTCTCAAGCGCGATCGCTCTTCCACTTTGCTGATCACAACAACCGTGTGGGCAGGGTCGATATCACCCAACGCACGCACTTTGTTGTCTTTCAGGTAGTCTGCGGTGGATCGGGTCTCAATCGGCATTTTTTTAATGCCCTGACTCTGTCCTTTTTGGCCTTTTCCGCTTTGGCCTTCTGTCTCTCGGCCTTCCGCAGAACTAGCAGGATCATTTGACATAGGCAAGCCTGATTACGTGGTGACAATTTGCTTGATGACTTTGTCATCTTCAACAACGGCTAAATTACGGCCCTTCTTCTCTTCTTCTTGAGAAATACCGTAAAGCGCCAGACCGGTACGCAGAACTTCTGCCATATTTTTACCCGATTCGCCGGCTAGCTTTTGCAACAGTTCGTAAGCTTCCGGCGTTAAATCCAGATTCAATCTTTTTTTGGCTTTAGCCGTTGTTTCTGAATTGATTTTCTTGGGACTCTTAGACATGAATAAACGGGGTGAGTGGACAATAAAAAGTTAGAAGACGCACCTTTCGTAGATATTCCATGACGATTGAGTATCTGTGACGCGTCTACTCAAGCAGATTGCCCATATACATTACACAATTGTACAAATTATGTACATCTTTTATGTAGTCTATAGGCCAATTTTCATGCAAGGCCAATTTTCATACAGCCCCTGATATTTTCCTGAGCCTTCGCCAAAACTGGAAAGTGGCCAACGCAGTTGCGTTGGCCATGCATCTGATTAGGGGTTCTCATGACTGAGCGAGCATCTCAATAATGAGCGTATTGCCCTGCCGACACACCACTCTCACCTGCATCCCAAGCTCGTAAGGAAAGCTTTGATGACACCTAGCTCGCCAGGAAATGCCCTGAAATCGAACTCGTAAGAACGGGCTATGTTCGATGTTGTATTCCACCGTTGCAACATCTGTCTCGATTGGGACTTGTGGAAGATCACCTGCTGTATTCAGGCTGATTTTTTCCACAACATGCTTATGGCTTGCCACCTGCTTATGATCTGCCAACCGCTTACTATTAGCTAATTGCTTAATCGGGTTGTAAAACCTTGAAAATTCCAGCATGAATAACGCCTCCAAAAGAGAACTGAGTATCTATTACTCAAACAATACACAAATTTTGTGTAAGCTGACGCATTCTTTCAGCACTAATCGACTATTTAATCAAATTACTAACCAAACAACTCATGCAAATAGGCTTCGGATAGGGGGCTTCGTATCCTATCCGAAGCCTATTTGCATGAGTTGAATAAATATAAAGTGCGCATTTTTTGCATATAATGTAAACAAATAAAATATGTGAAGATATATTGTTTTTTGCTGGTGTAGCCTCAAATGCATTATCGCTATGCTTCTAGCGCAGTTCAGAATCGCTTGTCCATCCACTGCTGTATGAAAGTGAAGAGTGCAAGTAAGAATCAATAGACCTGTGACACTGAGTATGAAAACAGCTAAAACGTTGCGATGTCTACAGAATGCATATCTCTTAATAAGTAGTAAATACGGGTGGTCGTGTGTAGGGTCACTCGCAGATTTGAACTGTCTAAGAACGCACTCATGTAAATAAAAAGGGAGGAAAGAGTGACAGATCGCAATGCTTTCGAGCGGATTTGGCGTTGGCTAACCGCAGTAAAACAGACCGATCGAGACTTTGAAGGGTTTTTGGCAGATGCAATATTCTTCAACCCTGATGGCACTTTTTCAGCGTTAGACTTGGTCGGAATTGACTTAAGCGACGCGAATTTACAGGGAATTAATTTCTTAGGCTGCAAGTTGGAACAGGCCAATTTTCAGGGCGCAGACCTGCGGCGTGCGAATCTTGAAGGCGCGAAGTTAGACGACGCTGGATTGAGCAAGGCGCTGCTACAAGAGTGTAATTTAAGCGGCGCTCGGATGCAGGGAGCGCGATTAAACGGTGCAGAGCTCAGCGGTGCGAGGCTCAGTGGCGCTGATTTAGCCCATGCAGACTTTCGGGGGGGCGAATTGCATCGGGCTAATCTAATTGGTGCCAACTTAAACAAGGCTAATCTGGATAATGCCGATTTGCGCAACGCCGTGCTGACGTCGGCCTCTTTGGTCAGCGCAACGCTGCGTAATGCGAATCTTAGCCATATCGTGATGAGGCTATCTAGTTTGCAGCGAGCAATTCTAACAAAATCGCAGCTTCACGGAGCTGATCTAAAAGGAGCCAATCTGATTGGGGCTGATCTAAGCGAGGCGAATCTGAGCGGGGCGGATTTGAGCGGTGCTGACTTCTCTCATGCGCAGCTTTGCGGCGCAGATTTACGGGGTACATACCTGCGTCGGTCTAATCTGCGCCATGCCAATCTTCAGCAGGCAAAGTTGCGCCGCTCGAACTTAAATGCAGTTGATTTGTCCTATGCCAACTTGAGCCGGGCAGATCTTGCCGGAGATAATCTGCGCTCTGCAAAGCTAACTGGCGCTCGGTTGACTAACACCATTTTGGTAAGCGCAGATATGCGCGGTGCAAATCTTCGGTGGACGAATCTTCAAAAAACTAATCTGCACCGGGTTGATCTTAGGGGTGCGAAACTTCAGGACGCAGACTTGAGCGATGTGAATCTCGAAGGGGCTGACTTAAGAAGTGCAAAGCTGATGGATGCCCGTCTTGACCGGGCTGAGCTGTCTCGAGCTACTCTAATTGGGGCAAATATCTCGGGCGGGTCTTTTCTTAAGGCAATTTTACTCGGCACCAACTTAAGCAGCACCATCGGGAACCGAAGTCGTAGGGGCAACCTGACTAACTGGGAGGGTGCTAATTTGAGTCGTGCCAACTTGAGCGGTGCGGAATATAAAGCAGCCCTTTTTTGCTCAGCCGATTTACGTAGCGCGGATCTTAGCAATAGCTATCTGGGCGGCAGTGATTTTTCTAACGCTATTTTGCTAGGCGCAAACCTGGATAATGCCAAGCTGCCTAACACTTGCTTGATCCGAACGAGATTATCTACGGCGTCTCTAAACGGGGTCGACCTGACGGGAGCTGAGCTACCCCATGCTATTTTGCTGCGAACGGATTTGAGGCTAGCCAGCTTTAAAAATGCGAATTTGAGAGGTGCGATTTTGACCGAAGCGGACTTGCGCAGTGCCAACTTGCACGGCGCTGATTTACGAGACTCCAAATTTAGCCGAGCTGACCTGCGCTGTGTAAAGTCGATGACGGATTCAGCGGTTCGGTTTGACAATGCCATTTTCGATCATGCTGTGGGCCTGACTGCACAACAGCAGACTGAGATTGAGTCTGGGGGAGGTTGCTGCAATGGGATTTCTGCTGATAGCTATCCCAATGGCTTTACCTGGAATGATGTGGTCGATCGATTATTTGATTTAGAAGTCGGAATCAAGAGTTTTGCAGAATACGTTTTTGATATTCAAAAGGGTTTAGACCAGCTTAGAAGGCCAGATGGTTTGCTAGATGAAGTCCCGCCAGCGCCAGAGAAGGTTGAGCATTTAGAGCAACTGGTTCAAGAGATGACACAGATTACTGCGTCGTTTCAGGCTGACGTTGAATGGCTCAACGAAGATCTCCACAGCCTGGATTTAGATTTGACAGCAATAGAGCTGAGAGAAGAGTACGAGAACATCAACAACCAAATTCTCAAGGTTAGCTTGTACAAGAGAGTGGTTCAAGAGATTTATATTGATCTGCCTGGGTTCATTGAGAGACCTTTCGATGGCAGCTAGAAACTTAGTCTGCGTTGGATATTAGCGCTTGCTTTCTGATCGTTATTGCGATCCCCGCGCTGCGTTTGCTGGCACAACCTTTTACAAGACGACGTGGCTTCGTTACATCTGGCATAGGCTATTGGCTAATCCTTTAGCAATCGCACTCATCATCTCTACATTCAAAGTCTCTATGCGATCTGAAGCTTTGTGATAGTGCGGATTTCTTAAGTCTGCGGTGTCGGTGATGAGTATGGCTGGATAGCCTTTGTCCCAGAAAGGTGCGTGGTCGCTGCGGCGGGTGGCTGGAAGAGAGTTGCCTTTGCTTGTGACGGGCAACCATTGGCAGGGTGCGCCAGACTTTTTGAGCTGACGTTTTAGGTTGAGCATCTTTGGAATGGTGGAAGCGTTGCCGATGAGGGCGATGAAGTTACCGGTATCTGGGTAGATGCGACTAAGGGCAGGAAGTGGATATTTTTGCGATCGCGCCTCATCCGAAAAATAACCCAACATCTCCAAAGACAGCATTAAATGCAAAGGTCGCCCTTCAGCCTTCCACGCTCGCGCACAGGTCGTGCTCCCGACAAGTCCATATTCTTCTAAATCGAAAGCGACTAAATAAACAGACCGGCGAGGCTGGGCGTGCGCTAATAGTTCTGCGAGCACTAATAGAACCGCTAGACCGCTGGTATTGTCGTCCGCGCCGGGTGAGCCGGGCACCGTGTCGTAATGTGCGCCTACTAAAATGGGTGCAAGCTGAGGTCGACTTCCTAGAACCGTCAGGCTCCAGTTGAAGTGCTCTTGTCCTTGAGCAAAAAAGCTTTGAGCGCTTACTTGGCCCCAGCACCCTAGCTCTTCTTGGATATACTGCTGTGCAAGCTGATGTTTGGCTTTGCCCAGGTAGGGATCTCTAGGGCCAATGAGCGATCGCAAATGGCTTTCTAGCCGCGCTGAAATTTCCGAAATTGACTTTGCCGATGTCACCACACGCGCCTTTGTGTACGATTTCCCTATCTACATGTTTACAGTAACCAGGCATGGGCGACGTGAAAATAGGTGAACACAAGCGGAAGACGCCAAACGATATGTCTAAGAAGAAGATTGGTCGGCCGTTAAATGATCTGACGAGCACGAGTTCTACCCGCTATCATGGTCGGCTCTCTAAGGTTCGTATTCACATCGAGGACGGTCGATTTCATATTTTAGGGTTGGGCGCCTGGCATGCCTATTGGCGCGATCCTTATTACCTAATGCTGACGGTTCCTTGGCAGGGGTTCTTTGCGATTACGGTGGGGTCTTATGTGCTGGCAAATGCGATCGCTGCTTTTCTCTTTTATCTGGGTGGGCCAGAGACAATTCTCAACTCGGATGGCTCATTCTTGAATGCCTTTTTCTTTAGCGTGCAGACGTCTGCCTCTATTGGCTATGGCGCGATGACGCCGGGAACCGTTTATGGCAATGCGCTGGTGGCCTTGGAGGCGATTGTTTCTATTTTGGGCATTTCGGTGCTTACGGGGCTATCCTATGCCCGATTTGCTCGGCCAACGGCTCAGGTGTTATTTAGCCGGGTGGCTGTAGTTGCCCCGTTCAACGGCACGCCGACGCTGATGTTTCGAGCGGCCAATGAGCGGCGCAATCAGATCGTGGAGGCGAAAATGCGGGTTCACCTGACGCTAGATGAGCACAGCGATGGGCGGATGATGCGACGGTTTTATGAAATGAATTTGCTGCGCGATCGCAATCCTAGCTTTTTTCTTACCTGGACAGCGCTACATCCTATTGACGAAAACAGTCCCCTCTATGGCCTTACTCACAAGGATTTGGTTCGCACGAGCGCTGCTTTGCTGGTGTCTTTGAGCGGAATCGATCAGACGGTGAACCAGGCGATTCATACTCGGCACAATTACTATGCGGGCGACTTGAGATGGAATCAGAACTTTAAAGACATTCTCTACGAGCTAGAAGATGGCGATCGCTACATTGATTTCGCTGACTTCCACGAGGTGGAATAGATTAAATCGAACGAGATTAAATCGAACGAGATTAAATCGAACGAGATTAAATCGAACGAGTTAAAACTTGATTTACCTGAACTGAGCGCTGCATAAAATCAAAACCTGAATGCTTCAACTTAGACCCACTTGCGAACACTGCAACAAAGCCTTGCTGCCAGACTCTATCGAAGCTTTAATTTGCTCCTACGAATGCACGTTTTGCACTACCTGCGTGGACAACGTATTAGGCCACAACATTTGTCCGAACTGTGGCGGTGGTTTTGTGCCTAGACCGGTTAGACCTGCCAAAAATTGGAAAGGCGATAACTATCTTGGCAAAGACCCGGCAATCTCTAGCATTAAGCATAAGCCTGTGGATTTATCTGCTTATGCAGAAATCGTTGCCAGAGTGAATGGGGTGCCTCCAGAAAAAAGATAGCCTTTGAACGATTAGGCTTATTTTGGGGCTTATTTTTACTTTTTAGGCGGCGAAAGCACTTTTTTTTCTATCCGTTCATTGATTTGGCGCAGCGTATTTAAGTCCGGCATGGGTACATCGTGCTCATAGCCTGACCAGTTCTGTGGGCTGGGCTTCTCTAAAAAGTTAAAGGCTTGCCGAAAATCAGCAGGGGTTGCCTTGACCGGGGCGCTGAAGTGACAGGGAATAATCTGCTGAAAATCCCATTGGGCAATTTTGTCTGCCCAAGCGAGTACCGCCTCTGGCCCCCGGTTGAAGATCAGCGTTTGTAGAATAGGCGCGATCAGGAGCTGCCCGTCTCGTCTGAGCTGCTCGAAGGATTCATACCATCCAGGTTGCCAGTCGAAGGGGTAGAGTCCGAAGTAGTTCTTTTTGGAGCGGTCGGGAGATTTTGCCGCGTTTTTTAGTACGCGCTTTAGCGTCGGAACATCTAGCTTTTGAGGCTGGAAGTAAAAGGTGAAGAGTGCGATTCTAGCCCAACCCTTGAGTCGATTTTCGGGCGTGTCTATGAGCGGATCTTGGGCGCTGTCTCTGGCGTGGAAGATGAGCGGGAAGGGGTCTTGCTGGACGACGACGGGCGGTTCTAGCGGGATGGAAAGAATCGTGTCGATGGCGAGGAGCGATCGCGTCTCTCGATGGAAAAAGGCCACCTCTGTATAAGGCTTAACGCTTAGCTCAATGGGCCCGACAATGGCATAGTCGAACTCGTCGAAAAAGGGCGTTTGGCTCGCATCGTAGGGTAGAACGTAGGTGCGTTTGGCCGGAAAGCCCAGCCAGCTCATCGGCAAATCGAGTGGAAAACTCCACTGGTTGGGCGCGACATATACCTGCGACTTTTGAAACTTTTGCGCAAAAGGCCCAGCGAAATACTTATGTTCTACGCCAGTTACCGTTGGCAGCACGACGTACTTCACTTCGCCATGCTCGGCCTCTAGCTCGCGCATCATTTGTAGACACTCGCGAGTAGGCGCTACTGGAGAAAAGGCCATTAGTCCGCCTTCTGCCAGCTTTATTACCGTCATGCGAATTGGCACAATTACATAAAAAATGCCCTGCACTTGCTCAAATAGCCAGAGCTTGCCGGGGATAATCTCTCGCTTAAGGGTACGCCGATGCCCGTAGGGATAAATAGGGACAATAGGCCAAAGCGGCCAAGCCCTATCACTTGGTTTGCCTACCGTCAGACTTTTTGGCGCTGAGCTATGGGGCGTACGGCTACTCAATCGAACCCTTTCCTGACGACACAACAGACACAACATAAGCGCTCTTCCGCAGAAAAGCGCTCTGTTGGTTACCTATATTAAACGGCTAGCAACCTGAAGCCGTGTTACAAAAGAGAGATTCTAAGCTGTCATCAGCTCAATATTAGAGAACGAAATCTCCATGTTGGGACCGTCTTCTGTTTCTACCGTTCGCTTTTCTAGAATGGTGTAGTCGCCTACTTGCGTATAGTCGTCGGTAAAGTTGCTCAGCCCCTGCTTCTGCTCACCCGTCTTCGGGTCGTGGTACACAGAGTCGTAGGTGCGAGATAGGTAGCCGCTGCCCGTGTCGTAAGATCCGTGAGTGTTAATCGTTACGACAACGCCGTGAATATGGCGATGCACCATTGTAAATTCGTTGTCTTTCACCTTATAGGCATCGCCTTCAGCTTTTCCACCTACCGCAATTTTCATTGCGCCATCGTCAGCTTCGCCTTCAACGCTAAACGTATTCTCGCCGTGAGATTTTTCGAATGGGCGGCTAACGCGGTGAATCGCCACTTCCCAAAGCTGATTTTTGATGACTTTTTGAGCGGTTTCGTCTTCGACGCCAAAGACTTCAGCGGACAGGTCTTTGTTTACCTGCGCGGTTCCAGTAAAGGTTTCGTCGCCTAGCTTTAGCGTGACATCCGTCTTGTAGCCTGGAAAGTTCTTATCCCACGTATATCTGTTTTCGTAAGCGGCTTTAACGAGTTCGCGGGCGGAGACGCCACGGGCGGAAACTTGAGTAGCGGTCATAAGGAGATCCTTTACTGTGAGATACGAGGGCTGAAAGTTGTAGCTAGGCCAATTTCAGCTAAGCCAATTCTAGCTAGGTCAATTCCAGCGATATAGATTCGATCTTAGTGCAGATATCCCTATCGTGGGCACCCACTGGGAGTACGGCTTTCTGCTTAGCCTTTTATCCTTGTGAGCTAGTTTGAATTTGAGCTACGTTAACTTTCCACTGCACGCAGCGCCCCCATTCCTGCTGCCGAATCCAGCAGAATCGATCTAGATATCGCTCTAGTACAAAGTCTGGTAAGTCTTTGGGCTGGTCTTTGAGCCGGATGAAGCTGCCGGGTCTGAGTGCTTGCGTTATCAAGTGAGTGTTCATCAGCGCTACTGGTAAGTTTGTGGGAAATCGTCTTGATATAGTTCACTTGTACTATTAAGCTTCAATTAAATCAAGGGCGGTTGTCTTTTCTCGTTCCGTAATTGCTCCTGTATCCCTATGATTTCCTCTATATCCCTGTAATTGCATCTATGCTCGGCTATCTCTTACCAGAATTCATTCTGTCTTTTTATATATTTCTTTGGCTAATAAATATCCAAAGAATGATAGATGTTTGCCTTCGCTGACTTTCTTATGGTGTAGAGCTAGTAGCACCGGAGAAGATGAATGGCAGGCAAACAGAAATTTCATAAAGGCGACAAAGTTGAGTGGTCTTCTGGTTCTGGCACGGCAACGGGCGAGGTGCAAGAGCACACCACTGAGGAGACAACGGTGGATGGTACGAAGGTGTCTGCTTCGAAGGATGATCCGCGATACTTGGTGAAAAACGATAGTACGGGCAATGTCTCGGGGCACAAGGCTGATGCGCTCTCTAAGTCTTCTGGCAGCGCTAGCTCTAGTGGTTCGAGTTCGAGCCGTTCGAATTCTTCGGATGAGTTTAAGAAAGGCGATCGCGTTAAGTGGAACACTGCGCAAGGTGAAACCACTGGCACGGTTAAAAAGAAGCTAACGTCAGAAACGGATATTAAGGGCTACACCGCTAAAGCGTCTGAGGAGGAGCCTCAGTATTTAGTAGAAAGTGAGAGCACGGGCAAAGAAGCCGCTCATAAACCTGATGCGCTAACGCACGCATAGACTAGCCTGGGCCTATTACTGGGCTATACGCTGAGCCTAGTAATAGGCCCAGTATCAAGCTTGGTGCTGTATAAGAATTGATGGTCTGACTGAGGCGATCCGTGGAGCTTACTAAATAGATGGAGCGTACTAATCTTCTTTTAGCGCTGATGCGGCTAGCCGGGTAGCGTAGAACATAACGCCAACAGTCGCTAAGAGTCCGAGTGCCTGAAAAGCTAACCTTTGAGGACTCTGACTTTGATCTAGCGTTAATATGCTGGCTCCGACGGTGCCAATGTAGACGTAGGTAAAGATGACGGGCAGCATTCCTAACCAGGAGAAGAAGATGTATTGCCAGAAGTCAATTTTGGTTAGGCTGAAGCCGTAGTTAAGAATGTTGGAAGGCAGTACGGGCGATAGCCGGGTGAGCAGCACGATAGTCCATCCCTTTTTGGCGAACACTCGATCTAGCTTGTGAAATCGGCTGTCTGCATTGATTGCCTTTGTCAGCCATCGCCGTCCTACGGTCTGGCCGATAATAAAGCAGGCCGCAATGCTTAGCGTGTCGGCGATAGAAGCACTTAAGACGCCTTTAGTTAGGCCAAACAGGGTGCCTGCTGCCAAAATTAACACGATATTAGGAATGCCAAAGATGGCGGCCAAAATGTAGATGGCCATAAAAACGGGGACGGCCCACTCACCCTGACTCGCTATCCACTCGTTTGCCTGCGAGATCGTGGTGGCAATGGGCAGATGGACGATAAGGGCAACTAAGCAGCTCGCGGCTGCGACGCTGGCCCATGTTCGTTTTTTACGGAGGATCAAAGTCATTTCTCGGCGTATTCCTTTGGGCGACTTTGAGCGCTGAATCTCTGGCTTTGACTTTTCAGTTTTGACCATAGATTGGCTCACGTCCGTGATAACACCCTAAAAATAGCTGCGGCAGGAGCATTATGCCACTGAGCGTAAAAGATCGCTGCTGGCAGTAGAAATCGTGATTTATGTTACAGACGTAGAAACAATTGCTTATGTGCCGTAGTAGAGGAATGAATGCGCAGAGAAGTGAAGGGCTAGAGGAATGAGGGGCTGGCGATTGGGCGGCGCGATTACAACCTGCTGACTATTCGTGGGCTGGGGCGTCTTCTCCCCAAATTTGGGTGAGTCGCTGGTCGCGGCCACAGCCATAGCGATAGAGCTTGTAGCGGACAGCGTGAGTTTGGTAGTAGTTCTGGTGATAGTCTTCGGCGTCGTAGAAAGTGGCGGCTGGCAAAATTTCAGTGGCGATCGCACTTCCTAATCGCTCGGCAATCTTTTCTGTGGAGTTGATGGCTTCCTGCTGCTGCGCCGGCGTTTCATAGAAGATGGCCGAGCGGTACTGATCGCCTTTGTCGCAGAACTGTCCTCTACCGTCTACCGGGTCGATGTTGACCCAAAAGGTTTCTAAAAGCTGATCGTAGCTGACCTGTTGAGGATCGTAGCGGACTTCCATGGCTTCGTAGTGGCCGGTGCCGCCGCTAGAAACTTGCTGGTAGGTTGGGTTTTCTAACGTGCCGCCGGTATAGCCGGAGGTCGTTTCGACCACGCCGGGAAGCTCGTCGAATGGTTTTTCCATGCACCAGAAGCAGCCGCCTGCAAAGACAGCGGTGGATAGATTCTCGTTGTCTGCGGCCTGATTGCCTTTGATGTCATTTTTGATGTCGTTAGAGTTGGCGTCTGTCGTAACCGGGACTGCAACAGAGGATTTTGTCTGCGCAACCTCTGTTTGATCTACTTGACTACAGCCGACTGCTCCCCAGCTTAATATCAAGACGCTGAAGCCTGCGAATAGCTGGGTCAGGAGTCGGTTTTTTCTGCTTGTCATAGTGGAGTCAATATTTAATCAGAGGAATCGCTGGGTAGCTGCCTTTAGGGCGAGCTACTTATTCAGTTTAGTGAGTGCTGAGCCGAAAGTGCGCTATTAGGAGAGCTATATTCTCTCTAGCCGCTCTATCTTTTGCTACATTTCTATGGCTTGGCTGTTCTGACGACCCTTATGACTTCGCAACTTCCGCTGCCTCCGGGCAATATGGGCTTTCCTCTAATTGGCGAAACCATTGGTTTTATTCGCGACCCTCAGTTTGCTCGCAAGCGGCAGGCGCAGTATGGCAGCTTGTTTAAGACCCGAATTCTCGGTCGCCCGACGGCTTTTTTTTGCGGCCCCGAAGCGAATGAATTTTTGCTTTCTAGTCATGCTGATAGCTTTTCCTGGCGGGGCGGCTGGCCTGGCACGTTTAAAGAGCTGCTGGGTGAGTCGCTGTTTTTGCAAGAGGGGACCGAGCATAAGCGGAATCGCCGATTGCTAATGCCCGCGTTTCACGGTCGGGCGCTAGAGGGTTATTTTTCGGTGATGAGTGCGATCGCGCAAACCTATCTGCTCAAGTGGGAGCAGCAAACCCAGCTCACCTGGTTTTTGGAGCTGAAGAAGTTCACGTTTGAGGTGGCTAGCGTGCTGCTGCTAGGTACGGCTCCTGACGAGCAGTTGGACGAGCTGTCGGGCTGGTTTACCGATTTGACGAATGGACTATTTGCTTTGCCGGTTCGGTGGGGGGCGACGCCTTATGGCCGGGCTTTGCATGGGCGCGATCGCCTGCTTCACTACATCGAAAATGCGATTGAAGAGCGCCGCGCTATTTTGGCCGACCCGAGTGCAAATCAGCCGCCTACAGATGTGCTAACTCTGCTGCTCCACACCGAAGATGAGGACGGCAACCGGCTGAGCCAGGAAGAAATAAAGGTGCAGTCGCTGCTGATGCTATTTGCTGGCCATGAAACGACTACCTCTATGCTGACGTCGATGGCCATGGCGCTCGCTCAG
>Ga0209194_1001055_pt1 | contig 18558 bp, 12 predicted proteins | sample COGITO_mtgs_1004_FD_184787 | JGI IMG/M metagenome (GOLD analysis project Ga0209194, IMG submission 184787) | Pelagic marine microbial communities from North Sea - COGITO_mtgs_100413 (SPAdes) (version 2) | ecosystem: Environmental > Aquatic > Marine > Epipelagic ...
CAACTTATCCGTTGAAAACAACCCCCGAATTGGCCCCAAACAATCTACAGAAGTCACCTTATATTTAGATAACGCCGTCGTCCGCGCAGAAGAAAGCCGCGAGAGTCTTTACGCTAGTATCGACGTCGTAACGGACAAAATTACCCGCCAGCTACGCAAATACAAAGCCAAGCGCTTGCAAAAAGATCATACGTCCGTTCGTTCTATCAATGTAGATGCGGCCATCAACACACCTGATATCGCACCAGAAAAGCTCTCTGATATCAGTGAAGTTATGAGCCATCAACCAGCTCTACCAGAAGATGTCGTTAGAACTAAATACTTTGCCATGCCGCCTATGACGGTTGCACAGGCCCAAGAAAACCTAGATCTAGTCGGACACGACTTCTACATGTTTCGCAATGCCGAGAGCGGCGAAATTAACGTGATTTACGAGCGCAACCACAAAGGCTATGGCTTACTTCAGCCTCGCCAGGGCTTTGAAAAGGCGCATCAGAATGGTTCTCAGGCGGAGGCGATTTCTAACGTAACGCCAATCGCCAAGGTGTCTTAGTCAGATCTCTCTGCCTATGATATATCTAGCAAAACACGGCTAACAAAATACACAGCCATAGTGGGCGATCGTTCAATAATTACGCTCGCCCACTACACTTTTGATCGCTCTAGCGATCGCTAAACAGCAACTATCAAGCTACGCTCAGCATCTTGTCTAATTCGCCCCTGCGCTCAAGCATATGTAGCTCATCGCAGCCGCCGACATGCCGATCGTCAATAAAAATTTGTGGAAGCGATCGCCGACCCGCTCTTTCTGCCATCTTTTCCCGAGCAGCCTCATCCCCATCGATGCAGTACTCGGTGTACTCTACGCCTTTACGATCTAATAAAGACTTCGCCCTAATACAAAATGGGCAGCGGCTCCAGGTATAAATTTCAACATTGGGTATCATTGTTCTTTCCTCCTTACTAATTCTGTTTGGTTAGGGCCTGTCCAATTTAAGCGATCGCCTAAAACCATCACATCAAACTAGCGCCCCTCAAGAGTCGCCGTAATCTCAACCGTAAACGAAGTATCATCAACGGTCACCACATCCTGGTCATAGAGCTTACGTCCTCGTCTCAGTTCCATCTCTCCATTAACAGAGACTTCACCGCTGCGGATCAGAACTTTAGCCTCTCCACCCGACTGCACCGTATTAGTAACCTTCAAAAATTGATCGAGCTTAATAAAATCGTCGGTCATGCAATATCTACTCAGCAATGCGGCTGCTCATACTTATAGCATCTGCCTAGGGTATTGCCGAGTATCCGCTTTAACCAGACGCTTAAACAAGCGCTGGCTCCGCCAGTTCCATAGCCTGAATAGCTTGCTGTGCATTAGCAATGGCGTCATGCTGCTGCGCTTCTGCCGTTCGAAGCTGGCTCATAACGCTAGCCGTAGCTTCCAACGTTTGGTGGAAGCCGTTAAGGCGTTCCTCAATCGACGGCAACAGTGACGAATAGATCTCAATTTGGCCCTGAACAAATCCAGTCGCAGCTTGCTGCGTCAGGCAGCTCATCACCACCTCTTCAACCGTCCGCTTACAAGCCTCACTCTCAGACTGCTGCTGCTGCTTAGTTTGCTTTAGCCCATCAATCTCGCCTTGAACCTGTGCAATTTCGGCTTCTACCTGTTGGATTTGCTCGCCCAGATTTTCTCTCAGCTTATCAATTTCATCCAGCACTGGCTCTAGTTCAGCAGCAACCCCTGTCCCTTCTGTGGCTAGACCCTGCCTACGTAGCAGGACGGCTCTGTGTTGGCTCAGCACTTCTTCTCGCTCTAGCAGATTTCGACGCTGTCCGACCAACGTTCGATTTAGCATGATATGTCGCTCTTTCTCCTCAGCGATCTCCGTTTCTAGCTGTAGTCGGTCATACTCATTGGCGCTTTCTATCTTGGCTTGAATCACATCAATGTCTTCTTGCTGTAGCCGCAGCTCTTCTTCTTGGTCTGCGACAAACCGAGACATCTTGTCAAGGTCTTGCTCTAGTTTAGTCACCAAAGACTGCAACTCATCCTCTGCCATCGCCTCCAAAGCGGCCACGTTTACTTTTTTGCTCAGCTTCACTTTATCGGTAGCATTCAGCAGCTCATAAACTTTCTGATGCAAATCAGTCTGGTTTTTAAGCTGTTCGGTCAGCAATTGATTTTGCTCTTGCTTTGCACCTAGCACTGCCTGCTGCTGAAGCAAATGTGATTGAGTCAGGCAAAGAGCAGCTTCGATTTCGTATAGCGATTGCTTAGCCTGTCCTAGCCCATCCATCTGTTCTGTCAGCACCGACTGCGACTCGCCAACCTCACTTTGCTTCTGCGTTAAAATCTGCTGATTTTCAGAGACTTCACTCCGATACTGGGCGATCATCTCGAACGCAGTCGCCACATTACCTTCTGCCTCTTCTACTGTCGTCGTTGTCGCCATCAGTCGAGCAATAGCCTCACGAAGCTGCTCAGACTGCTCATCGCTCAATCCGCTTTTTGCTTCCCCTTGGCGTTCTTCAAAACGCTGCATTTCTCCATTGAGGTGTGCCCATGCGCCCTCTAGCTCAGAATTCTTTCGGGTTAGCTCTTCGCGCAGCGCCTCTACTTCCTGCTGCTGCATTTCTACAGCTTGTTTTTGCGCATTGACTTGTGTCAGGTCGGCCTCAGACTGCTCTATCTGCTCTTGACGAGTCTCAATCTCCATTTCTCGCCGATTGAGCGCCTGACTCTGATAAGTCAAAGACTCCTTCCACTGCTCAATCTCTTCGCCTTGAGACTTGAACTTTTTGCTTAGACTAGAGAAATTTTGCAAAATACTGACAAGCTTGAGTCCAGCTTCCTGATGACGCTGCACCTGACGAGAGCTGTTTAGCTCGATCATCACTAACTTGCCGTCGCCATAGGAAGCATCGTCCGGTGCGGCGATCAGTTCTTCGCCGGATACACTGATCCACTCATGTTCAGAGCGCTGACAGGCAAGCAGCTTAAATTCTGCTTTGCCGCTACCGATAAATCCGCTCTTCTTTTGTGTCTCGGCTAGATAAAGCACGCTGGCATTCCCTCTATGTATGCTGGCCTGTTGGGGCTATCAAGTATGCCCAAAGTAGCGCTCAACCCTTCGGCAAAGGGGGCAAACTTATAAGTCGATTTTGATGAGTTAAATCAGTTTTAATAGCTTACCAACCGGCAAAACAACGACTAGCTTCCACTGTGTTGGGTTTCATCCTACTGATCTGCATCAACTGGCCTGCACTACTGGCCTGCACTATAAGTTCCCATCTGCCTCTCGTCGCTATCGAGCGCCGCTACGCATTTATCAACTAATGTTTAACAAATAAAACTACTCGGGGTACTTTGATTACATCCTTATTAAAAGGTAGCCGTTGTAGCCACACTGACTCACCGTTCAAAAGTGCGCTATTCTCTACTTCTCAGGGAATGATTGACCCAGTCAACACAACATATGCCTTAAGGCAGAGCTAGTGCGATCTAAACTGGATCTGAACTGATTGAGTAGACGATCGAATGGCGGCAGGTTGAAGATTATGAGCACAGTTTTGGTCGTCGAAGACAGCGTCGCCCAGCGAGAAATGATTAAAGACTTACTTAAGGGAAGTGGGTTAGAGGTCACCGCTGTTAGCGGCGGGATTGAGGCTCTAAAAGTCATCCAAGGGCGTCCTCCCGATTTAGTCTTGCTAGATATTGTGATGCCAGATATGAATGGTTACGAAGTCTGCCGTCAGATTAAGGCCAATCCAACGACTCAAAATTTACCCGTGGTGATGTGCTCTGCTAAAGGGGAAGAATTCGACCGCTATTGGGGAATGAAGCAAGGGGCAGATGCCTATATCGCTAAGCCTTTTCAGGCGACAGAACTAGTTGGAACCGTCAAACAGCTGCTACAGGGATAGAAATCTAAGAACATTATGGTTGGAAACCCTGACTTTCAAACGATATCTGGACAAGACCAAGCGCCTGAGCTTCAAGAGATTGGAACGCCAGAAGGCGAGCTACATCTCCGTTTTTTCATTACCGGTGAAGAGGAGTTCGCGCTACCGGCAACCGGAATTCGTCGCATTATTGAACATGCTCCCGATCACATTACGCCTGTTCCTAATGTCTCACCGCTGCTGCTTGGCACGCTTAACGAACAAGGACGAGTAATTTGGGTCGCTGATTTAGGTCAGTTTCTAGGGCAAGCAAAGCCAATGAATACCGATCGAGCAGAGATTCCAGTAATCGCGGTCGAAGACCAAGGCACCATGCTGGGCTTAGCTGTTCATCAAATTATTGGCACCGATTGGCTAGATGTGGATGAGCTAAAAGTAACGGCAACGCCTTCGGATGCAACAGCCCCCTTTCTTAAAGGAGAATGGCCTCTAGCTGCCGGTAAGTCTTTAAGGCTCTTAGACCACATCGCTATTCTACGGTCGGCTCGCTGGGTCGCTTAGCTTTTGTATACCAGCTCCCTAATCTCACGCTTTGTAATTTCATAATTCACAGCTTCAGCAAGCATCAGGACTTAGATCGGCAAGAGGAACGAACAAATGGCATCGGCTACTGACTACGCACAATCCTACCAGGCCGCAGAAAAAGCCTACATGCAGGGAAGCTACGAGGCTGCTGCGGCAGCTATTGATGTGCTGGCTAGCGAATATCCAACCGATCCAAGCGTGTTACTGCTGAAGGGACACATTTATTGCTATGGACTCAATCAATATGAAGTGGCTCAACAGCAATACAGATCGGTGTTGCAACTGTCCTCCGATCCAGAGTTTGTTGACTATGCCAACAATGGATTAAGCTACGCGGCGGAGGCGGATTCTCAGTCCGACGTTCAATCTGATGCGCAGCCTGACGGCTTTGCAGACGACATCGCGGATGACTTTGTTGAAGGCTCACCGATGCCGGATGAGTTTGATGATGATTTGTCTATCGCGGCTGATGCGCTAGAAGAGGAGAATGACATCGATGCTTGGCCTGGCCAAAGCGAGGTAGAGGCGTCCAATGGAGACTTGAACGGTCCAGACAACGATGATGTGTTTGATCAGTTTTCCGCGCCAGATTTAGGACTCGATGATGGAGGCTCTAGTGCTGCTGCGGCGTCCTCTGGTAGTAAAGATAATCCCTTCGAATTCTCCTCTGACGTTGACTTGCCATTGCATGAAGAAGCGGACGATGATAATCCTTTTAACGTTGGTATGCTTGACGCCAATAGCGAGTCTGATGACGAGTTTGAAAGCCAAGATCCGCTGGCTGCAACCTTGGACGATCCTTTTGGTTTAGATCTAGCGACAGAAGAACCTGCTGATGGCGTCACCACGTTTAGTAATACCTCAGCAGATTTTGATATGTCTGAGTTTGACGAAGCCTTTGGCACTAGCGGCAAACTACCAGACAACGAACTATCAGACAGCGAGCTATCAGACACCGAAGTGCCCAATCGTACCAGCAGTGACGAAACAGTGACTCTGCCTGCGGCCGATGAGGATGACGATAGCGCTTTTGACGCGTTTGCAGCATTAGATGACAATGACGATTTTTCGGGGGTTTCCTTTGAATCTGCGCCTGACGAAACACAAACAGAGGACAAAACGCTCTTTATGATGGAGCCTGATTCAACAGGCTCTTCTGCGACGGCTCCGCCCGTAGACTCTACGGCTGGGCCAACCTCAACTGGTCGCTCTAGAAGTTCCGCTGAGTTCTCTTTCGAGATAGATGACGAGTCTGATGTCCAAGCTTCTAATCTCAGAGACGATATGGGCGAGGCTGACGCTGAGCCAGCTCCATTTGCCGAGTCTTTCGATGATTTCGACGATTTTGAAAGCATTCCTGACTTTGACTTATCGGATAGTTCGGCTGGTTTTACAAGTCCTTCGATAGGTGCGATGCCTAGTCAGTTTGGGGCAATGTCGCAAGGGAGCGGGGCTTCTCTAGCTGGAGATAGTTTTGATGAAGATAGCTTCGCGGCATCAGAGACACCCGAGCCGATGCCTATTTTTAACAAGAAGGCCGTTAGCAATCCTAAGCCTCTCGAGCAGGGCATTTTGGCACCGCTAGAAAATGCTTCGATGGTGACCAAGCGCCTGATTGTATCTGGCTCGGCTGGCGTTGTAAGTGCGATCGCAGCAGCAGCAATCGGCCTAGTTATGCCAGCACCAGAAGCAGCTAAGCCGTCTCCGGTAAAAACTTTGGCTACGAGTAGTCTCATTGGCTTAGTTAGCTTCGGCAGCACATTTGGGATGAGCACCTTAGCCGAGCGTCGTACGCGTCAGACAGTTGAGGAACTGCAAAAGCGCTTTAGTCAGATTTCTAAAGGCAATCTGAATGCTAGGGCTACTATCTTCACGCAAGACGAGTTTGGCAAGCTCTCTGAAGGATTTAATCAGATGGCTAGCTCCATTTTTACAACGACAGGCGAAGCACAGCGTAAGGCGCAAGAGCAAGAGCAAGCAAAAGAAGACTTGCAGCGCCAGGTGATTCGTTTGCTAGACGATGTAGAAGGCGCAGCCAGAGGCGATTTAACCGTAAAGGCCGAGGTAACAGCTGACGTTTTAGGTGCGGTGGCTGACTCCTTTAACTTAACTATTGAGAACTTACGCGAGATTGTAAAGCAGGTAAGTGTGGCAGCTCGTCAGGTGAGTCAGGGTTCAACCGAGAATGAAGCTTTTGCGCGATCGCTCTCAGCAGATGCACTACGTCAGGCGGAAGAGCTAGCCGTAACGCTAAATTCTGTACAGGTCATGACAGACTCTATTCAGCGAGTAGCCGAAAGTGCCCGAGAAGCCGAAGAGGTGGCTCGCTCTGCTAACGAAACTGCGCTCAGGGGCGGAGAGGCAGTAGAACGCACGGTGGCTGGTATTCTAGACATCCGCGAGACAGTTGCAGATACCACTCGCAAGGTCAAGCGGCTAGCGGAGTCTTCTCAAGAAATTTCAAAGATTGTGGCTTTGATTTCTCAGATTGCCTCTCGAACGAACCTCTTAGCGCTAAACGCCAGTATCGAGGCGGCTAGAGCCGGTGAGGCCGGTCGAGGCTTTGCCATCGTAGCCGACGAGGTGAGACAGCTCGCTGATCGAGCTGCTAAAGCATCCAAAGAGATTGAGCAGATTGTGCTACAAATTCAGGGCGAGACCAGTGGTGTGATGACAGCGATGGAGGAAGGCACTCAGCAAGTAATTGAAGGCACCCGGCTAGCCGAGCAGGCAAAGCAGTCATTAGACGATATTATTCAAGTTTCCAATCGAATTGATGTGCTAGTTCGCTCTATTACGGCCGACACAGTAGAGCAGACTGAAACTTCAAGAGCTGTCGCTCAGGTAATGCAATCGGTTGAGCTAACCGCCCAAGAGACCTCTCAAGAGTCTCAGCGGGTGTCGGCTTCTTTGCAAAACTTAGTCGGCGTTGCTAAGGACTTGCTGACTTCGGTCGATAAGTTTAAGGTAAGCACCGATGAGAAAAAGTAAAGAAGGGATACTAGTTAAGTCTAGCTGATAGCCTTAGGTTTCCATCGATCTGCTTCATCGAGGCCACGGCTGAGCGAAAGACTGGCCAAATACTCTGGATTGTACAAAGGAGAACGCAGCTATGCTGCCTGAGCAACAACAGCGCATCATGGGCTATTTCATTGAGGAGGCAAAAGACCACCTCAATACAATTGAACAGGGGTTGCTCAATCTTCCGACCACTATCCAGGATAGTGAGAAGGCAAACGAACTCTTTAGGGCGGCGCATTCTGTAAAAGGCGGTGCAGCTATGCTGGGCTTAGAGAGTATTCAGCGGACAGCCCACCGCATGGAGGATTATTTTAAGATCCTCAAAGAATCGCCGGTTCAGGTTGATCGGACGCTAGAGACTATGTTTCTACGTATCTCCGATGGCCTAAAGGATTTGCTAGAACAGTTAGAAGGCCCTTTTGGCCTAACGCCAGATAAAGCTCAAGAAATTATGGCGGGCGTAGAGCCTGTGTTTGGACAGTTAGAAACGCACCTCGAATCGCTGATAGACGAGTCTAGTGCTAAAAATACAGCGGACAGACACGCAGCTTCCACAGAGAGCTTATCTAGTTTATCTACGCCCGAGGCTTTACAGACTAGCTTTAAATACGATGTGGCTGCGCTTCTGCGCCAATTGCTTTCCACTTTTAAACTCGACGATAACCTGAAAAGTCGAAAAGTGCTGCAAGAGATTTGTGCAAAACTAGTCGCCGTTGGCGAGCAGTTTGAGCTGACTGAATGGTGTGATCTAGCCGAGACGGCTCGCATTGCGGTCGGCGAACTAAGTAATGACTATCGCAAGCTAGCGCCTGTTCTTATCAAGGAAATTAAAAAAGCTCAGGAGATGGTTCTAACCGGGCGAGCCTCGGAGGTTGCAATCAGCGAAGCAATGCAGGCGCTGTTGCCAGAAGATCCGCTTTCTGAGGGGGGTCATTTAGTCAGCGCAGAGGCCGTACAGAAAACGGATAGCTCAGCTTCTAGCGAATCGACTGCTCACGAGGCCACTCAAGACGAGTTGGCCGATCTGTTTGGAGAATCAGACGATACTGAAGGGCTATTCGACAGTCCTCTAGATACGGAGAGTGCTGATGAGTTTGAAGGGCTATTTGACAGCCCTTCGACAGACGAATTATCAGCAGAGCACTCATCAGACAACTTTTTGTCAGACAACCTTTTGTCAGACAGCTCCTCAGGCGATGAAGAAAGCGCATCTAATTTTCAAACAGATAGCCATAGTAGCGAGCAGATAGATGAGTTATTTTCTGAGACTCCAGTCTCTGATGAGCCAATTCGTGAGCGAGCGGTTGAAGACATTGCCGATAGCGATCTAGGCCCAGTGAATCGCTTGAGCGTGGAGCTAGAGTTTGACGAGATTCCGTCAGAGCTGTCGACACTCAATCGCGATATGGAAAGTGAAGAGAAAGCGGATGAGTCTTTGGATGCGCTTCTAGCAACCGTTAATGTGACGGGTCCTGATATTGGCACTGAAGAACTTAATAGTTTGGCCGATCTATTTGATGGGGATTTGGAGGAGCTTGATAATACGCTGGGCGGTCAGGCATTCGTTTCAGAAGAAATGCGACTGAATCCGGAAGGCATAGATTCTACGACTGAGGAAGATTTGACGGGCCTCTTTGCAGAAGATGTGCCAGAAGAGGCGATCGCATCAACCCACGACGTAAGTGAGCTAGAGGATGAAGACTTATTTGGTGGAACACTTACTGACGGTGAGTTTGTTGCACTAGACGATAGTTTTATTGATAGTGCAGATCTAGACGCGCTTAGTATTTCGGCAGACGCGGCTGAAGAAACGATTGATGAAGGGTCTGCCAGCATTGCTGAGGAAGGGGAGAATGATTTTGGAGATTTGTGGAATGACGAAGACTTATTTGGAGAATCGAGTTTAGAGACTAGGTCCGCAGCGGAGCCTAACCTGCCAGATGACTTTGCAGAAGAGATTTCTTTAGATGACGGATCTACTGAGCTAGCTAAGCGTTCTGAAGACGTTGCTGAAGATGATCCATCTAACGACATGTTCTCGCTGACAGAAGATGTGTGGGCAGAAGCGGAACCAAACGCAGAAGTGCGATCGCAACCAAACTCTAACGCAGCATCTGAAGCAGGATCGTCTGAGCAAGAAACCGATGAACTTGACGATTCTTCTTGGGAAAATTCGCTAGATGAATTGGATTCGTTAGATGAGTTACCAGATGTAGACAGCACCGGTATAGACAGCACTGGTATAGACAGCTTATTAGAAGAATCCCTTGTAGAAGACTTAGAGGAAGAAGATGCGTTAGACAATCAGGCGAGTTCTGATGCTTACCTAGAGACAGTTCAGCGGCCTTACATACCATCTTTGACAGAAAAGCTGATCGAAGCCAAATCGGTTACGCCTCGCGAGCTAGATATCGAGTTTCCGACGCTGACGGGCGTCAAGCTCCAAGAAGCTGAGGAAGACATTGATAGCTTCTTTGTAGGCAGGGCGGATGCGGACGCACTCTCCGAAGATTTAGAAGCTGACAACCCTTGGGATGAGTTTTCGTCGGATCTGCTAACCATGCCCGAGGAAAGTGAAAACGATGATTTGAGCTTCGAGTCCAGCTTCGATGAGGAAGCACAGCAACATACAGCAGAAGATGCTTTGGAGATAGCAGCTCAATCTAATGACGCTGACTCCGATGAAGGTGATTTAGCAGAAATTTTCACTGACTCATCAGAAAGTCCTTTTGACGCAGTTTCTGAGATTGAGGAGGCAGGATCTGAGCTAGATGCGCTGTTGGAAGTTTCGGATGAGCCAGCGGGCGTTCCAACGTCTGAGATTGAGCCGTCGGATGCCCTATCAGACGACTTGTCTGACGACTTATGGGGAGATTTAGAAGCAGCGTCGGACTCGCTAGAAGCTCAGAGTGAAGGCTTAGATTTATCACTTTCTTATGACATATCTGATACAGCGCTAGAAGAGAGCGATGCGATCGCTGCTAGCGAGAGCGATTTTATGGACTCAGATTTTAGCGAAGCGGCTGAAGAAGCACTGCTCGAAAGCGCAGCCGGCGATAAAACAGAACCCGTTCGCGAGTTAGATGCGGTTGAGGAAGAGAGTGCAAAAAACACTTCTGAAACAGTCCTGCCGAATGAAGAAGAGCATATCGAGATCGACTCAACGCTCGAAGACGACTTCCTGACGATAGAACCCTCTACTAGCGACGCTAACGACCTAGATCTAGAGGCGAGTGGCAACACCGGTGCGTTATCAGAAGCTGATCTGTTGGACTTCGATACGGCTTTTGGTTTAGGACTAACAGAAACTGATGAATCATTAGATGAAGCCGCTGCTGATAGCCAAGATGAAGATTTACTCAATGCGCGAGATTTACCTACTTTTTCAGGTGATCTAAATGAGTTTTCAGATGCGGCAGATGGTGAAACAACCATTAGCGACATCAGCGGCCTGAGACTTGAAGATGCAGAGCTAGACAGCTTGTTGGGGCTAGACTTTGAAACAGACACAGGTGAGCAGGCAAGAAAAAAGTCGCTAGAAGATGACGGCCAAGCAGATGAGTCTATAGATAGCTCGGTTATTGAAGCATTCTCAGATATTGACGATCTGTTTGGGGAAGAAACGCTACCGGCTGAAGTTGATAGTCTTTCGGTAGCGCCGCAAAGCCATGTAGACGAAGATAACTTCTTTGGGTCGGCCAACGGAAATGCCAATGCAGAGATTGCTGATCAATCAGGGGCCGAAGACTTCGCAGACTTTGACGAGCTAGATTCTTTACTTTCTGAAGGGGCAGATTCGCCTATGGCAGGTGGCTTTAGTGAAGAAGCTACGTCAGAATCACCAATCGCCGATGCCGACAACTTTGATGATTTGGAGCGGCTGCTAGAGGATGGCGATGCCAGCGGCGAACCCCACACGAGGAGAATTACCACAAGAGCGCCCCGCCGCAGTAGCAATACACGCGAGCAAAATATGCGCGTGTCGGTCAGTCATTTAGACAATCTGAGCAACCTAGTAGGCGAGCTAGTAGTAAACAGAAATACGCTTGAGAGAGACCAGGAGCGGCTAAGACAGTTTTTGGACAATTTGTTGTTTCAGGTGCAGCAGCTAAATGATGTGGGACAGCGTTTGCGCGATTTGTACGAGCGATCGCTGTTAGAAAGTTCGTTGATGTCGAGCAAGCGTCCGACTGCAGCTATGGGTAACGCTGAGACGGCAGAAAGTGACCATGCGACGGGCGCTACGTTTGACGCCTTAGAAATGGATCGATTCACAGGATTCCATTCTCTTTCGCAAGAGATGATCGAGCTGATTGTAAGAGTGCGAGAGTCTTCCTCTGACATTGGCTACACGGTGGAGTCTTCCGACCAGGTGACTCGGCAGTTTAGACAGATTACAACGCAGCTCCAAGAGGGCTTGAACACCGCCAGAATGGTGGCTTTCTCTCAGGCTGCCGATCGGCTGCCGCGAGCAGTACGAGATATTTCATTGAAGTGTGGCAAGGAGGCTCAGCTAGTTGTAGAAGGGCAGGACACGCTGATCGACAAGATGCTCGTGGAGCACCTGTACGATCCGCTGACCCATTTGATAAACAATGCAATTACGCATGGCATTGAGATGCCAGAGACTAGAACTGCTGCGGGTAAATCGTCTGAAGGAAAAATCACGGTACGGGCTTTCTATCAGGGCAATCAAACTGTGATTTATGTCGCAGACGATGGTGGTGGAATTGACACTCAGTTCGTGCAGCGCAAAGCAATCGAAAAAGGACTCATTTCTCAGGCAGAAGCAGAAGAACTTTCTGACATTGAGACTTACGATCTGTTGTTTCACGCTGGGTTTAGTACGCGCGATCAGGCAGATGACTTTGCCGGACGCGGCGTGGGAATGGACGTAGTGCGAACTTCTTTGGCGGAGATTCGAGGCAGCATTACGATTGATTCTGAGCTAGGGCGTGGCACGAGCTTTACGATTCGCCTACCGCTAACGCTAAGTATCTCCAAGGCGCTAAGCTGTGTGAGCAATCAGGCGCGGATTGCCTTCCCCATGGATGGGGTGGAAGATATGTTGGATGTGCCGCGCGATCGCGTGGTCAAAAACGACCAAGATCAAGATTGCGTTCGCTGGCGAGATACGGTGCTCCCGTTCCAGCCGGTAACCGATTTGCTGAAGTTTAACCGAACGCTAGGCCGGGGCCGAGTATATGGAGGCAGCCAGGAAGACGACATACTTTCTGTGATTGTGCTTAGAAATGCCAATACCTATGTGGCCGTACAGGTCGATCAGGTGATTGGCGAAGAAGAGATTGTCATTAAGCAGTTGGAAGGGCCGGTGCCCAAGCCGCTCGGGATTGCGGGTGCAACGGTACTAGGCGATGGCCGAGTGATGCCGATTGCCGACGTGCTAGAGCTGATAGATATTGCCATGGGCCGGGTGCGCCGCGAGCCAGCGTCGATGATGTGGGCGCAAGATGGCATGGCTGCGGTGGAAGAAACGCCGGTGAAGAGCGAGCCGACTGTGCTGATTGTGGATGATTCGATTACGGTGCGCGAGCTGCTGTCGATGAGCTTTAACAAAGTGGGCTATCGGGTGGAGCAAGCACGAGATGGGCAAGAGGCTTGGGATAAGCTGCGCTCTGGACTGCCTTGCGATTTGGTGTTCTGCGATATTGAGATGCCGAGAATGGACGGGTTAGAGTTGCTATCGCGGATGCAAAAAGATACGCAGCTAAAGCGAGTACCCATTGCGATGCTGACTTCGCGCGGGGCCGATCGTCATCGGCAGATGGCCGTGGACTTGGGTGCGAGCGGATACTTTACGAAGCCTTATCTGGAAGAGGCGCTGCTAGACGCGGCGCAGCGGATGCTGAATGGAGAGAGTTTAGAGAAGGGTCGAGGTGGCTAGAGGCCCCTGTCCCCGCTTTGGGTTCATAAGGTTTCGCCCTATTGCTTTTGCGCGTTCCACCTCAGTTCTACGTTAGGATCGAGGGGCAGATTTTCCCTTGGGTTCCGTATGGTTGTTGCTGTGGCTACTCGTGACTGGCGACCGGTCGTTCGCGCTTTGGAAGCGGTGCTAGGTGAGAACCGGGTAATGCGGCGCAAAGAGGAGCTGCTGGTGTATGAGTGCGACGGGTTGACGAGCTATCGGCAGCGGCCCGCAGTGGTGACGCTGCCTCGGACTACGGAAGAAGTAGCGGCGGTGGTAAGGCTTTGCCACGAGCAGAACATTCCGTTTGTGACCAGAGGCGCAGGGACTGGGCTTTCTGGAGGGGCGCTGCCGATTGAGGAATGCCTGCTGGTGGTGACGACCTGTATGGGTCAGATTTTAGATATTGATTATGACAATCAGCGGGTGGTGGTACAGCCGGGAGTAATTAATAAGCAGATTTCGCAGGCGGTGGGCGGCATGGGGTTTTATTATGCGCCTGACCCGTCGAGCCAGCAGGCTTGCTCGATAGGAGGAAACGTGGCGGAGAACTCGGGCGGGGTGCACTGCTTGAAGTACGGAGTGACGACGAACCATGTGCTGGGGCTAAAGATGGTGCTGCCAGATGGGGAGGTGGTGACGGTAGGCGGCGCGGTGCGAGAGCTACCGGGGTACGACCTGACGGGCGTGTTTGTAGGCTCGGAGGGGACTTTGGGCGTGGTGACTGAGGTGACGCTGCGAATTTTGAAGTCGCCGGAGGCAGTGCAGGTGATTTTGGCGGACTTTGAAAGCGTGGAAGCGGCTGGGGAAACGGTTTCGGACATTATTAGCGCGGGCATTATTCCAGCGGGGCTGGAGATGATGGACAACTTTAGCCTAAATGCGGTGGAGGACGTGGTGGCGACGAACTGCTATCCGCGCGATGCAGTGGCCATTTTGCTAATTGAGCTAGACGGGTCTCCGGCGGAGGTGGTGGCGAGCGCTGAGCAGGTGGCGGCGCTTTGCGAGAAGAACGGAGCTAGATCGCTAACTCATGCGACGGATGAGGCGGAAAGGCTGCGGCTGTGGAAAGGGCGGAAGGCGGCGTTTGCGGCGATGGGGAAGCTGAGTCCTGATTATTATGTGCAGGATGGGGTGATTCCGAGAACGCGGCTGCCGGAGGTGCTGAGCGAGATTGAGGCGCTGGGCAACCAGCATGGGTATCGGGTGGCGAATGTGTTTCATGCGGGGGATGGGAATTTGCATCCGCTGATTTTGTACAACAACAACGTGCCAGGGGAGCTAGAAGCGGTGGAGGCTTTGGGCGGGGATATTTTGAAGCTGTGCGTGCGCGTGGGCGGCAGTATTTCGGGCGAGCACGGAATTGGGGCAGATAAGCGGTGCTATATGCCGGAGATGTTTAGCGTGGTGGATTTGGAGACGATGCAGTGGGTGCGGGGGGCCGTGAATAAGAAAGGGTTGGCGAATCCGACGAAGATTTTTCCGACACCGAGGACTTGTGGGGAAGCGGCGGCGCATGGAGTAACCGGGAAGTTTGCGGAGTTAGAGCGGTTTTGAAAGAGAATCGGTGTTTTTAGTTCAGCAGTTGAGATAGCTACGCTACAAAAGCATAGTGGTATGATTTTGTGGGGTTTTGGAAAACAAGGAACGAACTTTTGGCTGAAGTATTTCGTTCTGATGGGTGCGTAGTCAAAATCTTTAGCGATGACCACGATCCAGCGCATGTTCATGTCTCTTCTGCGGAACAGGAGATCAGAATTGATGTATCGGGTGTAGAAGCCGTAGTGCTCGACTCTGGAAAAAAGCGCAGACAAAGTGCAGATGCTAAGTTTATAAAAAAGTCGCTACGCTTAGTAAATAGCCGATTGGACGAAGTTAAAGCTGCTTGGGATTCTATTCGCCATGAAAAATAAAATTATTGATGTTCGGTACATTGCTGAATCTAGAGAGATTGAGGTGAAGTTTTCTAGTGGCGCGCGGTTGGGTTGTCCTGTGGATTCGTTGGAGATGCTGAACTGGACAGGTTCGAAGTTTGTTCCGGCTGTACGCCCTACTGATGAGCAGCTAGCTAACGTTAGGATTTGGGCAGGTGGCTATGCTGTTGATTTTCCTGATATTGAACAGAACTTTGATGTTAATGAGCTGATGGCATTATTACCAACAGAGGGGCAACGGGCGATCGCGGAAAATTAGGAGGCAGGCGTAGCTAACATCGAAAGCAGTTAGAAGACGCATTACGATCGCAGGGCTTCGATCCTGATAATTTGCCTGGGGTGCAATGAGATAACAGGCATGTAATGTAGCAACGTACCTACGCTTCATTAGGAGGTTGCAATGCACAGTATCTCCAGCCGAGAATTCAATCAGGATGTGCGTAAGGCTAAACGGGCTACGGAACAAGGCCCTGCCCGATCCAAAATCTGACTACGATGCGATGATTGCGGCAACTGCGTTGGAACACAGCTTGATCGTTGTCACTCGGAATGTAGGAGATTTTGAGGGAATGGGCGTTGAGCTGTTTAATCCCTGGTTTTAGATATCTTATGTTTTGAGAATTGACATGACTATCTGAATGGATGGATGGGTTTTAGTAGAGAGCTTATTGCTTTGGGTGATGGGGTTTCCGTAGCAAGTTAATTTGATGAGTGAAGTGGGAAAGCTACTTAATGAGTTGAAAAGTGAACGACTTGACGAGAGCGGGCAAGAACTATCACCGGCAAAGTACGGATAAGTGAACAAATAAGTTGTCCGGGCTTATGTAATAAGGCTGACTGTTCAAGAAAAGTTGGGGGGTAAATTAAATTTGTAGCGAAACAGACAAGTACATGCCTGACGCTGAGAGGGTTTCAAGCTCTTTGAACTTCTTTTGCAACGGCGGGAAACTCGATTCGCAAGAGCAACGCAACTTACCTCAAAACATCTCGGAGACACCTTTCATGACCACTCAAATTAAAGCAAAATTGCTTCAGCACTTCGCCGCAAAAAAGAAGGGCAACGACGGTTTTACGCTTATTGAGCTTCTTGTTGTAATTATCATTATTGGTATTCTGTCGGCGATCGCACTGCCTTCCTTCTTGAACCAAGCTAACAAGGCTCGTCAGTCTGAAGCTAAAACTTATGTTGGTTCTATGAACCGCGCTCAGCAAGCTTTCTACATGGAGAATAATGAGTTTGCGACTGACCTTCTCGATCTAGGCTTGGGCATTGCTGCTGAGACAGAAACTTATGAGTATGACATTACGCCTTCAACCGCTGAGCCTGGTGAGGCTGTGACTGCTAACGCTCAGCCCAAGCCTGTATTGGCAGTAGGTTCTGGTACATCGGCAGTCAAGGCATATGTAGGTGGTGTCAAGATTGGTACTGCAGCAGGTACCGGTGAAGCAACAACTCTTGGTGTTCTCTGCGAAGCTCTATCAGCTCCTATTAACGGCGGTGCTAATGGTGCAGAAGAGACTCAGAACCATGATGCCTCTACTCCAGGATCTCCGCAATGCGATACGACTGCAGATACAGGCTACAAGCCTATTCAATAGAACTGAATGTCAGGCACAGACCTTTATCGGATAGTAAAGTCTATAGATGAGGTCTCAGAAACTGCAATCACACAACTAATGTGGTTGCAGTTTTCTCTACATGAGTGTGGGTTAAAAGTATTTGCAACAACACTGAATTTCTAATGAAACCACTACAGAAGTTGAGAGTATCCTATAGCTTTGTTGCTGCTATTCTAGTGTGCGCAGCTTTTGTTCAAGTTAAGGCGTTACGTACTTTAACTTCGGAATCTCAGATACTCTCAACAACAACCTCTTTAAAGCCCTCTAAAGCTTTTGAACTGAAGGCATTTGCTAATATTCCTGATTTTGGGTTTAGAAACATATTAGCAAACTGGTCGTTCCTTAGCTTTCTAGAGTATTTCGGGGACAACGACAGTCGCAAGGAGACAGGCTACGATTTGAGTCCTGATTACATGAGGGTAGTTTTGAAGTACGACCCATATTACAGACCTTTCTATTTTTTCTTATCTGAAAGTACTACCTTTTACGCGGCTATGCCGGATAAATCTGTGTCTTTGACAGAGAAAGGACTAAGCTTCTTTGAAGACAACAAGCCTTCTGATAGCTATTACATATGGCGGTACAAAGGAATAGATGAATTGTTGTTTCTGAATGATAGTAAAGCATCACAGCAGTCTTTCAAGATGGCAGCTAGGTGGGCTACTGAATCTAATGATGTAGATAGCAATATGGTAGCTGCTCTATCTACGCAAACAGCAGAATTCTTAGCATCAAATTTAGACAGCTCTAAAGCAAAGATTTCTGCTTGGAGCAGTATCCTAATGAGTACTAATAATATGCGTGTTCGAAAACGTGCAATCAGAGAAATCAACGCACTTGGTGGCATAGTTTCCTTCGATGGATATGGAAAAGCTTACGTAGAGTACTCTTCACCAGAAGAATTGCGTACTGCCGATGCACCTAAAATGTAAACATAATTGCTTCCGGAACGGTCAAAAGTGTCAACGTTTAGTACATTCAACTAACCTAGTTTATAAGTGTAGGTGAAACTATGATTTCGGTCTGTCGAGATAGCGACCAGACAATTAAGGTAGATGAAAGACTATCCAGATTTTCATACAATAGTGGCTTCACTTTCGTAGAGCTATTGATCGTTATCATCGTCATCGGTATTTTGTCAGCTATTGCCTTGCCTTCTTTTCTAAACCAAGCAAAGAAAGGACGGCAATCTGAAGCGAAGGTCTATATTGGTTCTATGAATCGTGCGCATCAAGCTGATTATCTAGAGAGAGGAACTTTTACCACTAATTTAGGTGACTTGGGTATTGGGATTGCTACAGAAACGTCTGCTTACATATACCGCATTACCCCAGGTGTAGCTACCGGTTCTGGAATAGTAAATAGGGCGATACCTAGTGATGGTAGTTTTAGTAATACTCCAGATCTTCAGTCAACATTCTCCTCATATCTTGGAGGTGTAAAGGTAGGCTCTCTTACAGCAACTGGAAGCGCAGTGGGCACTATGTCTGTGTTATGCGAAGCTCTGTTTCCTCCAATTAATCCTGGTGGAGACCTTGGTGACGTAACAGAACCTAGTAACTTACT
>Ga0209194_1001058_pt1 | contig 18456 bp, 28 predicted proteins | sample COGITO_mtgs_1004_FD_184787 | JGI IMG/M metagenome (GOLD analysis project Ga0209194, IMG submission 184787) | Pelagic marine microbial communities from North Sea - COGITO_mtgs_100413 (SPAdes) (version 2) | ecosystem: Environmental > Aquatic > Marine > Epipelagic ...
CTAAAAGAAGCATGGGTTCCCATGTCTGGTGCATCCGAACGGGTGCAAGCGTTAAAACCTGTAAACTTCGCTTGGAAGCTGGACGGTTCTCGCGTCGATGGCTTCCTCGCACACGAACTGCAGGAAGTAGTACCCGAAGCTGCCACTGGCACTAAAGACGCCATGATGGATGAGGAGTATGAAGTCACTCCAGCAGTACACGAGGACATCATCATCCCAGCGATTGAAGCTGTTGCAGAAGTTCCTGCGGTTTATGATGCTGATGGTACACTTGTCTCCGAAATGGTTCCTGCTGTTGAAGCAGAGGCTGAACGCACAGAGCAACAACTTGTTTCTGAAGCGGTCATGGGTACACGTTCAGTCCCTGATATGCAGGGCATTGACCAAAGCAAACTTGTGCCTCTGCTGACAGCAGCTTTACAAGAAGCACTCACTAGGATTGATGCAATGGAAGCTCGTCTAGTAGCCTTAGAGGGATAAGTAACCATGAGTAGAGACCTATTCCTAGATACAGTAGAGAATATAGAAGCTCCTGTAGTAAAACCCTTCTTTGCTGTAGAGCTTAATTTCTCCTCAGAGACTATACGTATGTGGACAGGTCAGGGTACGCTTGTCCTAGCTGATGGTACTGAGTGGTTTGGCTTAGGTCAACTACTGAATATCTCCTCTATTGAAGAGACCTCTGAGATGGCTGTTAAGGGAGCTACAGTTAGTCTTAGTGGCATCCCCTCAAATCTACTCTCACTAGCTCTCAGTGAGCCTTATCAGGGTCGTGTATGTAAGATATACTTCGGTACTCTATCTTATGGTGCTATCCTGCAGGAAGACGGTGCTTATATCTTACTGCAAGACGGTAGTAAGATACTCGTTGAGACTGGAGAGAAAGGCTTTAACGAGTTATTCTCTGGTTACATGGATCAGATGAATATCGAAGAGGGTAGCGACACATCTACTATTGAGATGGCTGTTGAGAATAAACTTATTGACTTAGAGCGTTCTAGAGTAGCTAGATATACCTCTGGATACCAGAAATCACTTTACCCTAATGATCTTGGGTTAGACTTTATCGAAGATTTACAAGACAAGAAAATACCTTGGGGAAGGAAAGCTGACTAATGATTAAGTATCAACAAGAGTTTCTAAGCCAAGTGCAATCTGAGGCTAAGTACCTAATAGAGTTACACTGGTCTGAGATCGCCCTTAACCAAGATAAGATTAAGTTAAACCCTGACTGGGACGCATACTATGAATTAGAGGGTCAAGGTAAACTTAAGATTTTCACTGCTAGGGATAATGGCAATCTTGTTGGGTATTTCGTCGTTATTTTAGGTAATAACATACACTATAAAGATCACTTATTTGCCAGCAATGATATTATATACTTACGTAAAGACTTCCGTAAGGGGTTTGCTGGAATACGTCTAATTAAGTTTGCAGAAGTGTGCCTAAAGGGTGATGGGGTATCTGTCTTACTAATTAACACTAAATCCCATAAACCTTTTGATAAGGTTCTGGAACGGCTAAAGTTCAAGCCTATTGAACGTGTATTTTCAAAGTTTATAGGAGACTAAAATGGCAGTATCCGCAATAGCAGGGTTAGTTTCCACTAGTGTAGCCTCTGTTTCTGGGACATTGATTTCAGGGGCTTTTCTGGGGGTGCTGTCAGGTACTTTTCTAGGCACCTTCTTAGTAAACACAGCCCTTGGTGCAGCTATGCGTGCCTTAACCCCTAAACCCTCTATAGGGGGGGACAGAGGTTATCAAACTACAGCTATCGGTACAGCCTTAGATCATCAGGTTATCTACGGTAGTATGAAGGTTGCTGGCGCTCGTATATACGACGAAACTACTGGCAACAACAATAAGTATCTTCATCGTATTCTTGCTGTAGCTGGGCATGAGGTTGAGTCTTTTGATGAGATATACGTTAATGACGAGTTAGTTACTCTGGATGTTGATGGTAACGTAACCTCCCCAGAGAAGTATGACGGTAAACTAAGGTTTAAGTTACACTTAGGTGCTACTGACCAAACAGCAGATGCTGACCTTGTGAGTGAGTCCTTTAACTGGACTACTGAGCATACACTGAACGGCATTGCTTACATGTATGTTCGAATGAAGTTTGACGCAGACGCATTTCCTAACGGTATCCCTGAGTTTACAGTAGTTGTTAGTGGCAAGAAGGTTTATGACCCACGCACTTCAACAACAGCATGGTCAGACAATCCAGCCTTGTGCATGAGAGATTATCTTACATCTTCTTATGGCTTAGATGAAGACACAGCTAACGTAGATGACGCCTTAGTTACCACCGCTGCTAATGTATGCGACCAGCTTGTAGGTAGCCCTGCTATTAATATTTACGCTGGTGGTGTGTACAAGATTAAAACTGTAGGGGATACTGACTTTACAGCAGTAGGTGCTGCTGACAATAACGTAGGCACTGTGTTTACAGCAACAGGTGTAGCTTTAGGTACAGGTACCGTAGAAACTGCAAGATACACATGTAATGGTGCTTTTACTTTAGCTATTACACCTTATGATCTAATTAACTCTATGCTAACTTCTATGGATGGTAGTATGTGGTATGCTCAAGGTAAGTGGCGTATAAAACCAGCTTACTGGTCTACACCTGTATTAGACTTGAATGAAGATGACTTACGCTCTAACCTATCTGTAAGCACTCGTCACTCTCGTAGAGATAACTTCAATACAGTTAAGGGTACGTTTCGTGGTGAAGAGAGTAACTGGCAAACTACAGACTACCCAGAAGTAACTAACGCAGCTTTCTTAACTACTGATAACAACCAAGAGTCTGTAGCCGATATTGACTTACCGTTTACTAATAACTCTGTTGAGGCTCGTCGCATTGCTCTTATCTCTCTGGAGCGTAACAGACAACAGCTAACAGTTAATGCCTCCTTTGGTCTGAAGACCTTACAGGTTCAAGTTGGCGACAATATTAGATTAACTAACAGTCGCTTTGGTTGGACTAACAAAGAGTTTGAAGTGGTTGCATGGAACTTCGGTCTAACAGACGGTCTTGATTTACAGACACAGATGACCTTAAGAGAAACTGCTGAGTCTGTGTACGATGAAGTATCTGATGGTGCCGTGTACGAAAGAGATAACACTACTTTGTTGTCTCCTTTTGACGTACCACCTGTGGGACTATCTGCAGTTTCCAGAACTCAAGTTATACGAGAGAAACTAACGAATGTTATTACTCTTAACGTAACCTCTGCAGCATCAGAAAGAATAGACTACGTTGAATCTGAGCTTAAGTTAAGCTCTGATGCAGACTGGATTACTCTTGGTACTGGACAACTTGGTAAGTTTGAAGCTCTTGACCTTGAGGATGGAGATTACGACTTTAGAGCTAGGGCTATTAACACCTTTGGTAATAGAGGTGAATGGGAATATCTGTTCGCCATCAACGCATCTGGATTACTTGAACCACCATCAGATGTTACAGGGTTTTTTGCAGAGGTTAACGGTGCGGTTATTACCCTTGACTGGAATGCTGTCCCTGACCTTGACCTCTCTTATTATGTCATTAGATACTCTCCCGATTTAATTGGGGCTAGTTGGGGTAACGCTCAGACATACGTTGATAAGGTATCTCGTCCAGCTTCTAGTGTATCTATTCCAGCTAGGGCAGGTACCTATATGGTTAAGGCAGTAGATAAGTCTGGTATCACTTCAATTAACTATACTTCTGTAGCTGTACCAGCAGCTAACATAGAACCTCTTGCGAACACCTTAAGTCTTACAGACAGTCCAACATTTTCTGGGACTAAGACAAATTCTGCAGTTGTAAGTAGTGAACTAAGAATAGACGATTACACTACAGCTCCCTCGGAAGGTGAATACCTCTTTAGTAACTATATAGAGACTTCAGATAACTCCGTAAAAAGGTGTCGTGTATATGTAAGTGGTTTGACCCTTAGATTTGACAGCACTGCGGGTTTATTTGATGATCAGGCGGGTCTATTTGATGCAGCTCCAGGATTATTTAATGACTTAGGTGGTAACAGTCAGTTCTCTGACACAAACATCATAACTTATGTATCTACTACACAAGATGACCCATCGGGTACTCCTACTTGGACTGACTATACCTCAATTAAAGTTGCAGACCTTAGCGCAAGGGCCTTCAGGTTTAAAGTTAAACTTACATCTACTGCAAATAATATAACCCCGTCTGTTTCTGCGTTAACAGCTTATGTGGAGTACAACTAAATGTCACAGAATGACTTTGTAATATCAAACCAAACCTTTCCAGCTACTAGAGCAGACCTAACGGATGCCTTTCAAGCAGCTTCAAGTAACAGTAGCGGTTCCGTTGCCCCCACCACAACCTATGCCAACATGACGTGGTATGATACGGGCAACAACACACTTAAGTTGAGGTCAGAAGCTAATGATGCTTGGATAAGCATAGGTTACTTAGATCAATCAACAGATGCCTTCCGTGTATTTGATGATACTGAAGTGGTTAATACCTCTGGAACCCAGACTGGTTTAATCGGAGATCAGCTTACAACTACTTGGGAAGGCGGTACAGGAACCCTACCAAGCCTTGTGTCTCCAGCTAATATCAAGTCTGCTATTGAATCTTTAGTACCTAGCGCAGCATCCCCTATTGGGGTAAATCAAACTTGGTCTACTGTAACAAGAACAAGGGCTACCGTGTACCAAAATACTTCTGGGGGTGCCATACAAATCAATGTTGCATTATCGGTTTATACGTACACAAGTGAAGGCGGTACTACAACCTTTGGCGACGCTGATTTGCAAGTGTCTGCTGATAACTCAACTTGGTTTACGTTAGGGTCTATAAATTCTCAATACGACCGCAATGCCTTCTTTTCCCCCATAATACCAGATGACTACTTTTACAAGTGGACTGGGAGTTCAGATAGTGGCTCACCCCTTAACCCAACTGTGCTTTCCGAAGCCGAATTTACCCTGCTTAGTTAACCTTAATAAAACCATAAGGATATCCCCCACACAATGACATATAAATTAGGGACACGTAGTAATCAAAACCTGTCAGGGGTACACCCCGATCTTGTCGCAGTTGTAAAACTAGCTATATCCATTTCTGAGAAAGACTTTACTGTTCTTGAGGGTATTCGTAACATTAACCGTCAACGTGAACTGTACAAGGCTGGTAAGTCTACTACAATGAACTCACGACATCTTACAGGACATGCCGTAGACTTAGCTCCTTGGCCTATCTCATGGGAGTGGGAAGACTTCTACCCTATTGCTGATGCAATGAAGGAAGCTGCAGAAGAAATATCTGTTGCTATTGTATGGGGTGGTGACTGGAAGAGCTTTCCTGATGGGCCACACTTTGAACTTGACAGAAAGGTATATTCTAAATGAACGATAATAATTGGGGGATAAACAAAAGTATCCCCGCAACATTCCTTATGGGAGCTGCAGTTTATACAGTCACTGCTGTCTGGTTCTTTGCTGATTTGCAGAATGATGTACAACACAATAAAGATAGAATCGTAAGAGATGAAGCACGTATTGTAATATTAGAAAACTTAGTGCAAGGGCAGGCTGTCGCTATGGCACGTATAGATGAAAACATCAAAGCTATTAGGACTATGGCAGAGCATTGGTCAAAGGATAAATAAAAGATGAACCCAGAGACCTTAAACAGATGGAGGGTCTGGCCCAGACTTATAATATCTTTATATGGTTTAGCCTTCTATCAAAGTACACAGTGGTTTATGTCACTACCAGACCCTACTAACGCTCAATCTGGGTTTGTATCTGTAATAGTAGGGGCTGGAGCAGGCTTTTATGGGATTTATGTAAATGGTAAAACAAATAATCAGATTGACCCTTATCACACTCCTACTAAGTAGTTGCGGTAAGATACCTTCATTCCTATCGGGGGGTGGCCCTAACGTAGCCGCTAACACTCAAATAGGTAAAGAGAACACTCAGAACTTAGGTGTTATCACTTACAAACGACCTCAACTAAGAATACAATCACCTGTAGAAACTGTAGTGCAGGACACAAGTACAACAGAGACCACTGAGGTTGATCCACTCATGTTGATCCTACTAATACTTGGTTGGTTAGCTCCCAGCCCTCGTGAGATGTCTAGGGGCTTCCTTAGTCTCTTCAGACGAAATAAAAAGTAGCTCAAACAGAAGAAGCCGCTCCCAGTTAATACTGAGGGCGGCTTTTTTGTGTCTACTTGTTGCTTGAAACCCCTACGTGGTCCATAGTAATGGCAAGTCCCTCGTACAGTATTTCTATGTCCCCCTTGACCTTACCCACTTGATAAGTTACCCATAGTGAGATAAGTAAGTTAACAAGAATAATACCCTCAAATATTGTTAGTGTCATACTCCACCCTTCTCTACTAGCTCAATAAGACGTGCGCCATACCACTCAGATTTCTTAAGGTCTTCTAGTCCGTTCTTTCGTCGCCATCGGTGCAGGTATTTTGCTATATTCCCTCGAAGGTATCCAATGTATTCTTCTCGTGATAGGAAGTCTTCTAAGTATTCAATACATTCAATCTTACCACCATTCGCATAATGATCAGGGCTGTTTACATTGTCTACCATCTTTTCCTCATACTCATGTTGTTTAGCTGCTCCGTCGATTGTCCACTTAGCCATTATAGTTTCTCCAAATATAAGATTGCTTCTTTCATTACCGCTGTGTCATCCTTGAATAGCCCTAGAGCCTTATTACAATGAAAAATCAGCGACCAAGTAAAGGTTGCCAACTTTCCATGTTACTGTTCCATAAAAACTATCACCATCCATCCCAGCTGATCGTTGATCAATCCACTCTTTTCCGATCCACTCTAGGTCACAATCCTGCGTTTTACCAATTGGATGAAATCGCTTATCCTCGTGTATATTAAGGTCAACCATACCTTCAACATGTTCTGGCATTAGTGACATGGCTTGTACTTGGTTTGGTTTAATTTTCATTGTGTTTCCCTACATCTTCCTTAATATCAGTCTCCCGCTTAGACTTCTTGGGTTGCTGTTGTACCAATTTAGTATTCTCCCTTTCTGTAAAAGCTCATAAGATTCTCAAGCTCACGATAGCCTCCGATAAGAGTTCCGTCACTTGAAAAGACTTGAGGTACTGTCTTAATACCTGCTTCCCTCATAAGAGATAGCACCCACTTACTTGAAGGCTCTTCTAAGTTATATGATGAGTAAGGGATGTTGTCTAACTCTAACATAGTCTTAGCTTTATCACAGTAATTACAGTCGTTACGGGTAATGATAGTGTACATAGTATCTCCTTGTGTTAATTGATGAACAGTTTCTGCACATGTTCAGGTGGTCGGGTTACACTAAGTCAACAATCTCACAACTGTCACCAGAGCAAGCCATTGTCTGACTACCTGATGTGTTGTCTTCTTGTTCATACTCCGAAAGCTCAGACCAGTCAAGACTCTTTGGCATAAGTTTTAACATCTCCTTGTATGTACTTTTGTCACACTCTTGATATGGTGCCTGTTGGTACGTGTGTTCGTTGTAAGGTAGGAACGACACTCCAGACATCTCATCAAAGTACTTGTAAACGAAAGCACCTACTTCAAACCATTCATCTGCTTTGACATTGATTGTCACGGAGGGTTTATGCTCACACCAATTTCGCTGGTACATCAACCACATCTCTAACTGCTCAATAGCGGTCATGTCAGAGGTACATACAGCTCCAGTAGGTGCTTTCTGTGGGAAACTAAACACCACAGTGGTATCAGGCTTCATAACGCAAGGTTCGTTTGGCACCCCTTTATCTTTCATAAACTGTGTTAGCGGGTCTTTAGTATCACCACGTACAGTACGGATGTAGTATGGTGAGTGACGAGCATGAATACCACTAGAACTATCAACCAGTTGGCTCACAGTACCCGAAGGCTTAACACAAGTTATAGCAGTTGCTACAGGTATGTTAAGACGTTCAGCCCACTCTTTGTTTGTATCTACTGCCACTTGCTTAAGGTGCCTGAGGGTCTTAGCTAATCCACCATTCTTAAGTGTGGTGAGACGATTGTCCATGATCCCCGTAAGGCTTACGCCCAACAGACGCTCTTCTTCTGTATTAGTTGACCACTCTTTTGTAAGATACGGAAAGTGTGTGTATGTACTTTGGATTGTACCTAAGATAGTTGCAAGGCGAACCTTACGTTCTAAATCACCTACAGTATCCGTTGCACGTACTACGCACTCTGTTAAATTACAGAACTGACTTGGACGCAAGATAATCTCGCTACAAGGGTTTGTCCCGAACTCGTAGTTTACATCACGTCTTCCATTAAGTCCCGCCTGTTTCTTAGATGCTTCCCGATTGAAGATACCACGTTCACCTGAACCACTCTCGACCAGTGCTGTCCACTCACGCATAAACGATAGTGCGTCTGGCTTTTCAGTGTAGGACACAGAGTTGTTAGCCAAAGCACGTTGCTTGTCATTCTCCCACCATGCACCTGACTTAGCATGACGCATACGATCATCAGACAGATTGCTCAAAGAGATCATAGCTGATCGTCGTACACCACCGACAACAACAACTTCACCAATCTTACACATAAGGTCGTGGCACTCGATAGAAGATAACTTACGTCCCTTAGCTGCAGTGAAGGTGTTAATAGCAAAGTTAAACAAGTCAATCAATGGTGCTGGGCCTGATGCACGACCACCAAAGGTCTTAAGTCTTGCACCCGCTGGTCGTACCTTTGACACATCCCACTTAGGAATCTCACCACTGTATAGCAATGCAATCAACTGACGTAATGACTTAGCCCAACCTTCCTTACTATCCTTAACAACGATTGTAGTCTCGCTACTGAATAGCTTATCTGGCACCTCTGGTAGTTTAGAGACGTTCTGACGTTCTACAGAGAACCCTACACCTGTGCCACACAATAAGATAAACATAGCTTGGTCGAAGCTCTTAATGTTGTTAACAGCTAAGTACGAACAATTATACATAGAAGTATTATCACGGCTTGCTGCGGGGCCTGCTGTCATAAGTGATCTCATCGAAGGCATTACATCCAGTGATAAGATAGCCTGCTCGATCTTGTTAATGTAAGAGTCGTCTCCAGCTACAGGACGGACGATGTTATCCATGTAACGAGATACTGTCTCTCCCCAAGTCTCTCGCTTTCCTGTTTCTTCGATCCAACGTGCATATCGACTGGTTGCAATAAATGTTTGGTAATCAGACGGGAGGTAATTATTGCTCATGGGTTATAATCTCTCTTTGTTAGGTCACTGGCATCAGACTTTGTTAGGTAACTGGCCTTAGCTACATCGTGTGCCTCTTGTTTAGCAGTGGCAGTGGCAAGGAGGGAGGTTACATACTCATCCCAAGTACCTGAGCTAACATCGCTTGGTGAGGCGAGTGTACGGGCATCCCAAGCATCTTTAGCCTCAATATAAAGTCGGTCAACTTCCACTCGTAACTCCTCTAAACTTAATTCACTCATGTTCGCTTACCTCGCTGTTGTTTGTCAGTTTCCAACCAGACCATATTGTCAATCTCACCTCGTGTCAGGCCAATGTCTTTTAGTTCTCGATCAGTTAGAGTGTTCAAGATTTTCACTACCCTACGATGCTCCGACCACAACACCGAGTACCGTAAGAACCTCACAAATAAGTTATTAGTCATCTTTAGTTCCTTTATCTATCAGTATCATTATTGTCATATAAGAGTTATTCTCTACCATCAGTTAACCACCCTCTTTTACAAACACACCATCAACCATCTTACCTTTACGATCTTTGATGTCGTCATAGGCAACCTGTAAGCACTCTACCAGAGTAATCTTATTTCGTACTGCAAGGTTAATCAACACAACTAAGTTGTCACCTATATCATCCCTGATGTCCTTGCCCTTACAGATGTTGTCAGACAATTCACCAACCTCTTGCATTAACTTAAGGCACTGGTCTTTATCAGTACTGCCTGCAATTAGGTTACGGGCATGATGCCACTCGGTAGTCAAATAAATAAGCTCATCCATATTCTTTTCTTTACCCATCACACAGACCTTCCATAAAATTCTGTTGGTTCGTTTGGTTCTTTTGTTATATCGAAGAGGTACCAGCAGCAGTTATCTTTGCCTACGCCCTTACTCCCTTCAATCCATTTTACACGCCCTATACTAACTACCTTACTACAGTACGTCATCATAATAGCTGACTGTTTAGTGTGCATCCAATCTGCGTCAAACAATACCCAAGTAGGACACACATGCAACCAATGCTCAATAAACGGGTGTAGTATCTTTCTATCCCAAGGTGGGTTGGTTATGCAGTAGTCTACAACACCGTAACCACCCATGTTTAAATCTAAAGCATCAAACTTGAATATATCATCCCGTTGTGGTTCAATATCACTGGCATACAAACACTCTCCGTGACCCTCTGTCAGTTTACTTATGTGGTCTATCAAGCGTCCGTCACCCGCACAAGGCTCTACATAATCAAATGCGTAAGGCAAGTGCAGGATCAGTGGCTCTACAGCAGCTATTGGCGTAGGGTAGAAATCTCGTTCTACTCTAACATAATCGCTACGCTTTCCCATACATATCCTTTAGTGTTGCCTGTGACACAAACTGTGGCTCATACATACCGTTAGATACCTCTCGCTTTACTACTACTCCAGACCACCACTCTTTGTTGGCTTGTCCTGCCCACCCCTCCGCTGCACCCTTGTAACAACCTGCGACAAGACCGATAACTCCATTAGGGTGCGACGCATCCTTAAACTTAATATCACGTTTATGGCTGTGACCACAAGTGCTACTGTGGTGCCTGTGAGCAAGTAACCCGTTAGCATGGTGCATACCAGACATAGCAGAACCAAAGTTCCCACTACTGAAGAAATGAGCGTATGAGACTCCATCGTAATCAGCAATAGCTGGTGCCGAGTTTTCATACTCGTGGTACTCATCAAACCAGTGCTTTGTTTGAAGATGTCCAAAGGAAATCCCGTACTTTGATCCCTCAAGTCTTGGGTCTGTTCTGATAGCTTTCTTGATTCTATGCTCATGGTTTCCCTCAAATCCAAAGTAGTTAGGACGCTTACGCTTATGATACCTAAACTTCCAACGAATACGTTCCTGTGCATCATTGTACTGGTTAATGTCAGCTTCATAACTTTGGCTAACGATTGCTTCTGGGGAACGAGTGTCAAATGTATTTAATGACCGCATGTCAGCGCCATCCCCAAGATCAACAACATAGTCAGGTTTAATGTCATATAAGAACTCACCTAACCAGTTGAACCGCTCATTGTCCACTGATGGATCAACATGAGCGCAACTGAATACTACGACTGTCTTACCCATTAGACACAAGCTCCCTTTCCATCAGTTCCACTCTTATGTTAAACATTGCCTCCTCAAGTTGCTCTTTGTTTAGCTTTAGCAACTGCGATAGTAAACTATTTACTTCAACCATAAATCTGGTATCCTTTTATCTGAGTAGATGAACCCGTGCTTATCACACCAGTCACCGTATGTTGTCTTAGAACCCTTGTTAATCTTACCACGAGAGTTACTAAATACGAATCGTATGTCTAACTTAGGGTGTTGCTCCTTAACCTTCAAGTGCTTCTTTCTATCCGCAGCTACAAACCGTCCTTTGGACTCAATTATGATACCGTTAGGTAAAATAAAGTCAGGGGTGTAACTTTTGTTCTCGTTTAAGACCCACTTAATCTTCAAGGTCTCATACTCAAAAGATATACCCCGCTCCTTCAAGTCAACGGATATGTCATCCTCAAGTCCTGATCTGTAACCATTTCTTATTGCGTGTCGTCTACGCTCACTGGTGGCTGCCATAGCTGTCCCTCATACCTCCGTAACCAAAGTAACCTAGCGTTCTCAATGATACGTTCTGTATCACCATCATAGGCTTTCACACAGGCTTCCCAGAGTTCATCTACTGACTTACAGTCTACCAGTATCTTATCTGCTTTCTTAGGGCCAATTCCTTTCAGCCCCTTGATGTTGTCTGCTGCATCACCTGTCAGTATCTGAGTGTAGAAGAACTTGTCTCCATCCCATTCGGATACCCGTGTCCACTCTTTCCTGTTAAAGTTAAAGTGCCAACAGGGTATTTGCAACATGTCTTTGTCGATTGATGCGACGACAGTATTTGGCCCAAGTCGGGTAGCTTCTATTGCTATGAGATCATCTGCTTCTTCTCCTTCACTTACGATTGCACCGAATTTCTTAATGAGATACTCACGTATATGTCGTAGGTGAGTAGGCTTCGGTGTTGATTTCCTGTTTCCCTTGTATGGGTAACTCTTTGCTACTTCAGAACGAAAGTTAGTAGGCCCTGTTAAATACACCTCGTACTGGTCAGGTGTAACAAAGTCTAATGTTTCCTCAAGGACGAAGTCGAGGAGTATCTCTACTTTCTCTTCCGCGTCCTTGGGGAGATCGTCTTGAGTGGCAAAGGCTGCTCGGTAGGCCAGAATGTCTCCGTCTACTAAAACCTTGCCCTTAGCCATTACCAATCACTGAAGACCATTGAGCCATCATCCTTCTCAAATCCTACGTTATTAACGTATGTGAATCCTGCGGCTCGTGTTGCGTCTGCATAGGCTTGTCCTAGCCCGTATAGGTCAACAATGTTACCACGCACCACTGTTGTGCTACCTTCGAACCCATCATCTTCACTCTCTGAGGTGAACTTAATTTCTACTTTCATTAGAACCCACCTTCGTCATTGTTTTCTTCAAACTTAAGGTGATCGGTAACTAGAACCTTTTCCATAGTTGTAATCTTACCGTCCCACACATCGAACTTCACTGTAGCTTTAGAACCATTACCAATCAAACCGTCTGCTTCCCAGTCCCATTCGATGTAATCTCCATCAATCATCTTAAGAACCTTTGGTGGCCCCATAACAACTCCCTGCTGTCCTGTTTCCTTATCAACGAACTTAGGGTTAACGTGGGGTCGTGTAGCCTTGTAGAAACCCTTACCTTCCTTGCTGGTCTTAAACAGTTGTGCTTGTAGTCCCTTGTTTGGGATGCCATCAGCAATCATCTTATTCTTTGCAGCATCATCAATCACGCAGTTAACAACGTAGAGACCTTGCTTTGCCTCAATGGTATTCCGCTGGTCTGATCCTTCCATTAGGTTCTTTCCCATGTCGCGATCTTCCTCCCGCAACTTCGTCCACTCTAGTTCACACTCTACATAAACTTTCTTGCCCATTGAATTTCCTTTCGTCGGGGTTTACACTATACTATATAGACATATTCTTTGTTTTCGCAAGCAACTTTTAGCTATATACCCACCACTTAGTGAATTTCTGCGTAAGTGTTGCCGAATTGCACATCTGTACCAAGGGGAACATTAAGTTTTACCTTTTGATTCAACTTGATAGCAGCATCGTGCATGATCTTTTCTACTGTAGCCTCATCTCCTTTCTTGACTAGGGCAATTACCTCATCGTGGAACTGCCCTACACATTTAACTCCTTCATTACGACACAGAGAAACCCATGTATCAAAACAGAATACTCCAGTGCTTTGGTTAAGCGTACTGAAACGATCCTTGTCACTTCGTAGGCTATGCCAGAAACCTGACACTGGGTTCTTAAGCCACATGCCTTCCAACACTTCCTTTGTCTTAGCCCCACTAGCTACCTTCTCAATGGCCCAGTTACGTGACCAGAAGGCATCTAAGAGGGTCTGACTAGCCTTCTTGCTCATGCCAGTACCTCGTGCTAGTGCTGCTGCCCCAATACCATACGTGGCGCTGTAGTTAACAACCTTGTAGTTCTTACGTAGTTCCTTAAGTGACCTCTCACCAGAGTTGTGCATGTCGATGTCACCCTGTTTAATAACACCTGCGTGTAGTGCTAAGTCTAAGTGCGGGTCAAAACCTTCACGGCTCATCTCCTGTACGTAGTCAGGGTCTAGTGGCTTCATGTAGTGACGCTTAGTCGTGTCCTCTAATGATGTCATATCAGCACCACATAGCACATAACCTTCTGGTGCAATTAGGCACCCTCGGATCACATCACCATAAGGCTTGTCTACGCTGGGTAGGTTAACCAGTGGCTTGAAGTGCTTGAAGCGGAACGTGTTAGTAAGTCCAGAGACACCAGCCTGTAGGTAGCCATCTGTGTGGCCTTCCAAGAAGCTCTTTAAGATACCTGCTCTATGAGTAAGAACAGTGAGACCATCGAGCAAGTCAACAGCAGGATCAACAGCAGAAAGTTTCCGAACGCTACTGCATAAGTCAGAGCCTTTGCGTACCTGTTCTATTTGTCTTGTGTCTCCGCTTTTCTTATCCCTGACAAACTTATATGTACGTGGTTCCCAACCTAAAGACCGTAGCCAGTCCTTAACCTGATCGTTAGAGTTAGGGTTGCCCCGTTCCTCACCCGTCTTCACCTTAAAGCCTATCGTCGTCACAGACTGTTTGTACTCCTTGCAGAGAGCTATCCACTTCTCCCCGTGTGATGATAACTCTCCGTCTTTCTTGTGCATAACCTTTGGTTGTGTTGCCATACGTTCTAGGATACGCTTAGGCATAGCATCTGCGAGTTGCTCAACCTTCTCCTCTTTGAGACGGCTAATTTCGTCGTAGGCTGCTTGTGCCTTTGGTACGTCTAATTTCCACCGTAGCTCCTCTTGCTCTCTGGCGCAGTCTAACTTGAACGACAGATAATCAATTAGACGGTCTTTGTCTTCTGGTGTGTCCCGATACAGTTTGTTCAGCTTAATGTCTAAGTCCCGTAACAGACGCACGTTAATGCGTACATCCTCATCGCACCTGTGAGCGTACTCTTGAGGCGTCAGGGTGTTCCAGTCCTTAATCACTGGCTTAGGCACCCCGTACTCCTCTCCGTAGCCCTCAAGCCCATGCTTCATGCGTGTGTGGTTGATGTACCAGCTTAGGGCCAGTGTATCAATCATACGTGCTTCAATCTTAATGCCCAGTATCTTTTCTACGGCGGGGGCATCAAAGCGAACTATGTTATGGCCCGCAATAGTCTTGCGTGTAGCAAAGAACTCACGCATTTCATCGTAGTCGTGTGTATGATGGATAGTCTTTCCATCGTCAGAGTAACTCAAGACATGAATCTTGGTCATCTCATTTAAAAGACCGTCCGTCTCAATGTCAAAAACTGTTGTCATGTACTTTATCTCTCCTTACTTACATACTTCAGTGCTTTTTCTACACCCTCTACGTCATCACCTAACATACCTATTGCTAGATTACAATGGTCGCATAACCAACCTCGAAATTCCTCAGTCTTATGGCAGTGGTCTAGCACAAACTTCTTCTTTGGCACTTTACCACAGCACTCACAAACCTCTGGTTTTTCTGGCGCAGTATCCTTTAGCTTTTCTATAACACTTGTACTATACTTTATGCAAGACCTACACCTATTGTCTCTGCCATCAGCGTTTCTGTTATACAAACCAAAGGTCTCTTCTGGCTTTTCCTTCTTACACCAAATGCAAGTTTTCGTTCTGCCAGACCCCTGTTTATACGCCTCCTCTAAGTCAGAGAATAGGTCATTCTGCACTATGTAACTCCTTACTGTATTGCGCAACCTTTCGGCTACCGTCAATGCTTATCATCTCTTTACTAAAAGAGTATCCTAATTTCTTAAGGTCATGCATACGTGAAGCCAACCTAAAGCAACTAAACAACTTTAAAGCATCTAAAGAGGTCAAGGTATTACCTGCGTCAAGGTAATCTCTAATCATGTCAGTCTGTTTGTTTTGTGTATCAATACTCATATTATACTTCCCTTAATGTAAACGTATCTAAGTTAAATCGCATTGTACCAGCAGCACCCTCTACGGAGCATGGTCGGTTCTTCTCAACGCGGATGTATGTAGTGTTTCGTTCCTCTAAGCTATCTGACTCTTTCTCTCGTGACAAGTCAATAACGACAGAAGCACGTTGTCCGATCATCTTGCAATACTTTGGGTCGCCATTGTCATTCGTGTGAGCAATAGTCACGATCCCTACGTTAAGCTCTGTTGCCAACTTAGATAGTCGGATAGCTAGGTCTGCCAGCATTGACTCTTTGCCTTCCTCAGATGATCCCACGACGACATCTTGAATAGGCTCAAAGAACACAAACTTACATCCACAGGCTTGACTAAAGTACCTGATCTGGTCGCATAGCTCTTCTGCACCCTGTCCGTCACCCATGAAGAACTGATAGTACAACTCATCCTTCGTTAGCTTCTCAATAGCCGCAAGAACCTGATCGTTCGCCCCTTTCTCCTCAATCAAGTCCCTGCGTGTCAGGTTGTCATTACATTCGTAGGACACAAGACCTAACAGAGACCGTAGCTTGGTTTCTTCTACGTGCATTGCAGCGATTGGTACGCCGCGTGTAATCATGTTGTACTCAAGGTAACGCATTACCTCAGTCTTACCAATGCCTGTCGGTGCTTTGATAACCGTGAAGTGACCCTGCATCAGCCCTAGTATCTTATCGTCTAGCGCCTGTATCCCTGTTGGCACATACTCATGCTCTGGTGCATCCTGATACAGCGACCAGAAGTCCTCTGTGGTGTTCATCACGTTATCTGGTGTGTACTTACTGGCTGACCACCACGCTCCCTTGAAATCCTTCCCCTTGCCTTTCTGTAAGAAGTCGTTAGCGTCTTTATACGGGTAGTGGTTAACACGGTAGACCTTGTTAGGGAATAGCTTGGCAACCTTATCTGCTAGTGCATTACCAGCTTCATCTGTGTCTACTGACAGGATGATCTTATCGAAGCTGTTGAGCCACTCTGAACAGTTTTCCCAGAGCTTCTTAGAGGGTGTAGCAGAGGGCAGAGACACCACTGGGTTAGTGTAGGCACCTTTCATCATCTGAGACACTGAGAGAGCGTCCAGTTCGCCCTCAGTGATCGTAACCATCTTGGAACTACCAGCAGTAAACAGGTTCATCCCGAATAGTTCATCACTCTTGAACCCTGACTTAGCGTAGAAACCTTTCTCCTTGAGGTTTCGTACCTTAATTCCCCCGCTGGGGTACACGTACTCTTGACGATCCCCGTAGGTTAGAACCCCGTAGTCTTCCATTGTACGGCTTTGAATACCGCGCATGGTCTCATACTTTCCATCGCGGGGGGTGTCATCATGGAACGACACAACAGCTTTAGGTGTGAACGACATCTTGTTATCTCCTTTTGTCGGGTATTTCTCATCCGCCCAGTCGAAGGTCTTTCTGCTGGAGGGGTAACCTTGGTTGCAGGCGTGGCACTTTCCGTACCCTTCGTCATTATAACTAAAGGCGTCAGAAGAGCCACAGGTCTCGTATGGGCATTCTTGATGACTATGCTCTGCCATGTGGATTCTCCTTGTTGTTAACGACACATAAGTAGTAACTTAAGTAATTACTTATGTCTTTATTACTTGTTGTTGTTATAATCTTAAGAGATAACTTAAGTTAGTAACTTCTTACAAGTGTTATCTTACTATATAGACATAATCTTTATCCCCGCAAGTCACGAATTGTTACAACTTAGACATTTTAACAAGAGCCTCTGTCTCCCATAAGGAAACAGCTTGCCTACTAACTCCATAAAACTCTGCTACCTCCCCTTGAGTCTTGTACCTAAAATAACGTAGGGTGATTAACTCTTTTTCTTTGTCGTCTAAGACTTGCATAGCTTTCTCTAAGTAATCCTGTGACTCGTAACCAGATGTACAGTCTTGTACAGACACCATAAAACTCTCGTCAAACTCAACTACCGTGGACATCAAAGCCTCTTCGAGTATCTTCTTACCCTTATCTGAGTGTGTCTGACCTGTGTAGTTGTTACCAGACATCAGACCATCCGCAGTCCTTGACGCAGGGATAGTAACCGCCTTTGTCTTGACGTTAAGGTAGTCATACATAGCCTTGTTAGCCCTGCGGTATAGACTAGCAGGGTAATCATCAGGGGTGGTATCTAGCCGCTCATAAACAGCCAGCACCCCTTCAGATATCAGGTCATCTCGCATGTGATGCTGGTGGTACTTACGCGCCAGTTTCTCACACATTGTCACGATCTCATCTGTTGTTAGCTTATTCATCTCTCAATGCCCTCCATGATACTGGGAATAGTTCTGACATATGCTTACTGATCTGGTCAGCTACGATACGTGATTCTAATTGTGTGTCAGGCTTACAACGTAGCTTACACATGTCAGCAAAGGCATCAAGGCTACCTGACCAGTACCATTCAGTCATAGTAGACTGTGGCAGTACCATACGAGCTTGCTCAGGGCATACTCCAGAGTTAACCATGTGGTTGTAGAGTGACTTCACATAGGCTAGTGTAGTGTCTGTATGGATATCCTCGACAACCTCGTCAGAACTCCCTTGCTTCTTGTCAGCACTACGTCCACGCCATACATCAGGTACATAGAACACAGGATCATCATCTACATAACG
>Ga0209194_1001061_pt1 | contig 18413 bp, 20 predicted proteins | sample COGITO_mtgs_1004_FD_184787 | JGI IMG/M metagenome (GOLD analysis project Ga0209194, IMG submission 184787) | Pelagic marine microbial communities from North Sea - COGITO_mtgs_100413 (SPAdes) (version 2) | ecosystem: Environmental > Aquatic > Marine > Epipelagic ...
TGGTCTGGAAAGATGCGCACATCACTAGACTCTACTATAAAGCGGGCATCTGGATACTGCGCTGCTGCTTGTTTTAATTTACTAGGAGAGAAAACAACCCTTCTATCTGGGGGGTTTTTACGTTCTTTTATAATGGCAAAAGTGATTGGCATTTGATGTCTTTTTTGAATTTTAAACTATGGTGGTAAAGATAGGGTTTTTCGTGTATCTTTACAGACCACTTTTAAAGCGCATGATTGCTTTTTATAGTGGTACTTTGTTTTTAAAAAACACTTTGTTGGTGTTTTTTAAGGGTGAACAAAAAAGTGTAAGGCCTTGTGGCTTTGTATTTTTATAACTGGGGTCGACTGGTTTTGACAGCGGGTTCACTAGTATGGTAAGCATGTAGAGCGCTGGAAAACAGCTCTTAAATCTCATTTTTCATACTTTTAAACGGCGAGAATAACTACGCCCTAGCTGCATAATCCGAATTATAGTAGGATTACGCCTCGGTCTACAAGGTAGACAAGCAGGAAGTCACTCAAACACCTTGGTTTACGGTTTTTGATATAGTGACTTCGTAAAAGTAAACCTATTGAGGGTGGTGTCTAGACGCCCTTAAGACATCTAAGTTAGGATAAGGCATGCGTTGGTGGTTTTTGGCCGGCAATTGCTCGAAAATTTAAACAAAAACTAAACATGTAGAAGGCTGTAATAGTACACGTTTGGACGAGGGTTCGAATCCCTCCGACTCCACTAAAGGGGACAAACTCAAATTTTTTGAGATTTGTCCCTTTTTATTTTCTGGTAACTCCTTGTCTATCTGCAAGATATACCTCAACACATCGTTGATTCTAGGAGTTCGACATTTTATTCCATCAAATTCTATTTTTTCTGGGAATATCGAACTAATTAGTTTTGTTTTATCCTCAATGCTACTATTTATGTAGGATTGACGGAAATTCTCTAAATGTTTAAATGCATTTTCAATAAGACCCTTATATTCAGAATCTGTGGTGTTTAGACCGTTTAGACTTGAAGTGATTTGGTCTGTTTGTTTGGAGTATCTATTCAGCGTTTGCCCATAGGTCTTTGGTGATATGGTACCATCAACTAATAAATCTTGCAGGTTTTCAATTCTGGAGTTTAAAGACTCTAATTCTTTTTTTAATTTCTTTCTTTTTCTTACTCTGTCTTTTTGGTTAACACCAGTTAAAGACTTTAAAATCTCTTTATACAATACTTTTGATTGTTTGGTAAACTGAAAATCATCTAAAATAGATTCGAAATTAGTGTTGACTTTAATTGCTGGGAATCGCTCTTTTTTACAATGGCTGCAGTGGTAGTAATAATATTTATTTCCGTTACTACTTCTAGAGGGACTCCCTGTCATTTTTGATTGACATTTTGTACAGTGTAATTTACCTCTAAGAGGGAGCTCTTCTCTTAAGGTATTATACCTAGGCTTATTTCTGCTTTGTTGTCTTTCAGTTAATTTTTCTTGAACCTGATAAAAAAGTTTCTCAGAGATAATTCCTTGATGTATACCCTCTATTAAACGTTCCTGCTCCTCCCCTTCTTTTGGTACTATAATTTTACCCATATAGACTGGGTTTGTGAGTAATTTAGATAAATTATTTCTACTTACTTTAAATCCTTTATTAAGAAGTTCTAGCCTAATGGTTACTTGAGATTTACCTTGCACTATTGCTTTAAAAGCATATTGAATAAATTTAGCCTTTGGGCTTGGTTGTATGATAGGCCTATTGTTTACATCCCTTTTGTTTGCATAGCCCATAGGAGCCTTTCTACAATACCTTCCCGCTTTTAATGACCCTCTGATACCTCCACGTATTTTAATTGATCTACGGTCATTATCTATCTCTGGAAAGACCAAGTTTATAGCTAACATTGCTTTACTCTCTGGAATGCTAAAGTCTATGGGCTGCTCAATAGCTTGAACCTCTATTCCCATTTCTTTTAATTGACGAATCATTAAAAAAGAATCTGTGACGTTTCTAGAAAAACGGTCCCAGGTGGTAACCAATAAATAATCAATGGTCTTTTTGTTCTTCTTTGCGAATCTCAAAAAATTTTGAAATTCGGGACGATTGAAGTTTTTAGCGGAGTGGTCTTCTTTATAATGCGCAACAACCTCAATATCCTTTCTTTGGCAATAATTTGTTAATTGCTCGAATTGTACTCCTAAGCTAAATCCTTTAGCCTGCTCGTCACTACTTACTCTGGACATGATTACTGCTCTTTTCATTGCTTAGGATTTTGAAAAGCTTCTAATTGAGCATTGGCAATGAGCTCAAAGAAAACCTTGATTTGTTGTACTTGTTGGTCAGTTAGTTTTTCTTTTCTGTTTTTATTTAAAATGATTTTACATTCATAGTTTGATAACATGATGTTGATGCATGTACAATTCCTTTGTTTTTTACAATAGGATTGTTAGGTATCAATAGATCTGAGGTATTCAGTATCATAATTTATATTTCTTTGTGTTTTCAAAATTGACTACACTCCCATCTACAGTTTTAATAACAATGGTTGAGTAGTCTCCTTTTTGTATGTGTTCTATAATTCTACTTTCTGCAACAACTTTCTTAGTCGTTTTAATTTCTAAATGTGTTGGCTTAGCCTCTTTAAACCTTATTGTTATAGATTCTAGATTGTTGTAATTCCTTCTTATCATACGTAGCGTTTTTGTCTCTTCATTAGATAAAATTGAAATAGATTTTGTCTCAAAAGCATCTATATCAATAGATAAAAAGGGTTCGAATATTTTATAGAAAGAAAAGCTAAAATGATCTTTATTGAATTTTTCTCTTAGTTCATGTTCTTCATTGAATTCAATAAACATATTCAAAAGACTATCATCAAACACAAAATAATCTTCGGGTGCATCTTTATAAAAAAAGAATTTATAATTGTTTTTGTTCGCAATAGTTGATAAAACATACCTTTCAAATTCAGTAACATAAAATTTCTGGTGGTTATCTGAGGTTTGTTGTGCTATCTTTTGGTTGGAGCTAAAGGAATAACTCAATTTTTGATTCAACTTTGTTCTAATTGCCCTAATATCATCGTAGGAGAAGCCATATTTAGTTAATGCTTCAACCATCTTTATCCAAACGTATTGCACAAAGCTAATGGCAGTTTTTTTATAGCCTGTGTGCTTCCTGCTCAATCCAAGGTCAATAGTCAGTAAATCATACTTCTCCCAATTTAAAATATCAAAATACAATACATCAATTTTTGTTTTTAAAAATAAAGGTGCATATATATAATTGATTAAACTATCGGGGTCCGTTGTATCACCGAAATAAGGATCTAAAACAAATTTATTTTCCATAAAACAAAGAAACAGAAAATCAATGAAAATAAAAAGTAATACTACTGCTTTTTTAATTCAATATAAACTTGTATCAAATACAATGAATAAATTGAAAAAACAACTAATGCAATTCAATAAAAAAAACAATGAAATACAATGAAAATCATTGAAAAATTAAATAAATGAAGAATTGTAATTTTGTAAGTAAAAACAATGATTGTTCAATTGAAAAATCAATTGATTTCAATCAATAAAAATTTGAAAAATGTATTGAATTTTAAAATATTATTCCCAAGAATAATATTTGAGTTTTTAATCAAAAAAAAACAATGATATTTAACAGAAAGATTCATTGTAAAACAATTGAATTTTAGGATGTTTTTAAAATATCATTATCCTAGTAAAATCAATTGTTAGGTCAATGAAATTTAATTGACATCGCATGCAAATAATTACTTAGATTTATTTGTAATATTTTATCTAACTTAAGTAATTCTCAAAGAATATTTTTAATTAACTTAGCATTTCTGAAAAATTTACATCCAACATACCTAGACAATGCATCAACCACTAAAGTTGATGAACGCGTGCTATCGGAAATGCTACCGTATTTTACTGATTTTTATGGAAATGCATCGAGTAACCATACTTTTGGAAAAAAAGCTAAAGATGCTATTGAAAAATCAAGAGTGCAAGTTTCTAGCTTAATTAATTGTAACAATAAAGAAATTATTTTCACCTCTGGCGCAACAGAGTCTATTAATTTAGGTATCAAGGGTTATGTAGAAGCTAACTCTGACAAGGGAAACCATATCATAACAGTAAAGACTGAACACAAAGCTGTTCTGGCCACTTGTGAGTATTTAGAAAGCAAAGGCTATGAAGTTACTTATTTAGACGTTGATAAAAACGGATTAATTAACTTAGAAGAACTTACCAACAGTATTACTAATAGGACGCTGCTTATTTGTGTAATGTATGTTAATAACGAAATAGGAGTTATACAGCCTATTCAGGAAATTGGTAAAATAGCAAGAGAGAACAACATTTCTTTTTTGTGTGATGCAACTCAAGCTGTTGGGAAAATAGTTGTAGATGTAGAAGAAGACAATATAGATATGCTTTGTTTTTCTGGCCATAAACTTAGTGGCCCAAAAGGAGTTGGAGTTCTGTACAAAAGAAATAACATAATACTTACTCCACTGATACATGGTGGTGGACAAGAAAATGAATTAAGAGGTGGCACATACAACACACCTTTAATTGTTGGGCTAGGTAAAGCTAGTGAGTTAGCTCTAAGTGAGTTTAAAAGTAACACTACCACCCTACTAAAAAAAAGAAATGAATTAAAAGAGTATTATGAAACTAACAACATTGGCGTTGTTAATTTTCAAGAAGTGGTAACAGCACCTCATATATTAAGTATAACTTTAAAAGACCAAGAAGCAGAAGAATTTTTAATGCTAAAAAGCAAGGAGTTTGTTGCTTCTACTGGTAGCGCTTGCAATGCTGCAATTGTAGAGATTTCTCATGTTTTGAAAGCATTGAAAATTTTAGAAAATAAAACAATAAGAATAAGTTTTTAAAATATGAAAGAAAAACAAAATTACGAACTAGAAGTAGGTTTTGTAGAACAAGACACGGCACTTGAAAGCATGAGAGCTTCAGATTTTGATTGCTATTCAGCCTATGGCGAAATAATTGATAATTCTATACAGGCTAATGCAACTGATATTCGAATTGAATTTCAGGAACGAGCAGACAGAAATGCAAGAAGTAAAAGAATCGGCAGAGTACTTTTTGCTGATAATGGCATTGGCATGGAAAAAAGTGTTTTACACACATGTTTAAAGTTAGGTAAATCAAGTAGATATAATGATAGAGACGGAATCGGAAGATTTGGAGTTGGAATGACATTAGGCGCAATACATGAATGTAGACATGTTGATGTATACTCTAAAGTAAAAGATGGTATTTGGCATTATACATACTTAGATTTAGATGAAATAAAAAATGGCACGTTAACAAGAATACCTATTCCTGTTCAAAAAGACCCTGAATTTGAAATAAGCAACTATATAGAAGACTCAGGTACACTTGTAATTTGGTCAAAATATGATAAACAGTTAGAACCTTATGAAACTGTTCTTGAAGAAAGTAAAATTTGGTTAGGACGAACGTTTAGAAAATTTTTATGGGGTGAAGCAAAAGGATATAAAGAAGTTGATATTATTATTAACGGTAAAAAAATAAAAGCTATAGACCCACTTTATTTCAATAAATACAAAACAGGTTTTGAAAATGAGGATATTGCTAAACTAGACAAGGCTACTAGTCTAGATTGGTTAATACCAGAGGAAGCGGATGCTAAAAAACAAAAGTCTAATATTTTAATCAAGACTTCTCTTTTACCTGATACTTACAGAAGGGAAAGATATATGGGTAAAGATCAATTTGCCAAAGAAAGGTTTATTGATAGAAATGAAGGTTTATCTATTCTTAGAAACGATAGAGAGGTTTACTATGGATTTATACCACATACTAGTCCTAGCCTTCACGGCGATGAAAGTAGAAGAAACGTTTCAAGATTCATTGGTTGTGAAATATCATTCTCTGCAGACTTAGATCAAGAATTTGCGGTTAAAAACATAAAAAGAGGTGCTATTCCAGTAAGAGAACTAAAAAAGAAAATTGTTGAGATATTAAGACCAACTTTTTTAACAAAATATGACATAATTAGAAATCGATGGAATGAAATTGATAGAGAAAAAGAAGAAAATACAAATGCTGAAAATGAAGTTCTTAATATTTCTAACACCCATGGTATAACTAATAAAATTTTAAAGGATAATAAAGACGCGCTTCTAAAAAAAGATAAAGCTGGGAAAGAAGAAAATAACTCAAAAATAGTAAATAAAGTTAAACCAGGTGCAAAAGGAAAAGAGCTTGAAAAGATCATAGAAGGATTAAAAGAAAATGGAATAACTATTGACGAAAGGGAATTTGTTGGTGATGCATTTATTGACATAGAGCATGGTAATGCCTTAAAAACAATGTTTTATAACACCAACTCAACATTTTATAGAGCCTACAAGGAAATACTCGATGAGATAAAATCTAAAAATGAATCTATAGCTTCTGATTATAAAGTATTAATAGATTTAATATTCGTCGCTTACATGCTTGCTGAATCTCAAATAGATCCCGAAGAGGAGTTTGATGGAGAATCATTTGTTGAGGAATTAAAGTCAAATTGGGCAATAAGCCTCTCAAAAATTTTAAAAAGATGGAAGAATTAATTTTCAAAATTGGCACAAAAAAAAATCCACTTTTAATAAGTTTAAAGGAATACAAGGGTCGTAAATTTGTTGACATTAGAAAGTTTTATCAAGACAAGAATGAGAAGGAAGAAAAATTATTGCCAACAAGAAAAGGAGTTACACTGAATTCATTACAACTAGAACAATTCATTGAAGTTATTAATACAGAATCAAACAATATTTCTAATTTCTTTCAACAATCAAATAATTCAGCTAATAAAATTGAAGTTGAAATCACAGATTCATCTTTTGGCAGAGGATTCAATATAGAGTATAAGAACGGAGAAACAACATTAACAATAAATCAGAACTTTAAAGATAAAATTGGAGGGAATAATGTCGATGTCTTTAAAAAACTCTTGTTTTGTTTTTCTGAGTCGATTAATGATATTATTGAAGACCAGGACGATATTGACCTGTTATTAGATATTCTCAATAAAAATATTAATAAAACTAAATGGTAAACAAAATACTAAAAAGTCTGTCACTATCTTACCTGAGTGATCATATTGGTATACAAGATTTTAATCTTGCTAAAAAAACTTATGAGGAAATCTGCGAGGATGGTCATTTTGAACATAATATTTCAGATAAAGCACTAGCTGCTTTATTGTTTCAAAACAGTATACCTAATGATTATTTTGAAAGTAAAAAAAGCTTGTTAAGTTTCTGTAATGCATTACCGAAGTATGTTAAGGATAAAGTATATACAGACCTAAAATGGGATAATAGTTCTTTAAAATGGGATACTAAGGCATCAGAATATTTTATTCAACAACTTGGTTTGCCAAAAAAATTCTTAAAAAAGAAAGATGTAATTAAAGAAAAGAGTCTTGGATTCAAATCTTTTGAACTCCCAGAATATACTTTTAAAAATTTAAAAGACTATCAATCTAAGGTTTACTATGATGCATATTCTTACATCTCAAGTGTGCCACATTCAAGATGTATCATACAAATGCCAACTGGTTCTGGTAAAACAAGGACTTCGATGGAAATTGTTTGCGAAACACTTAATAATTCTAACCAAAATATTTTATGGCTAGCTAATACTGAGGAATTATGTGAACAAGCATATGAAGCTTTTATTGAAGTTTGGAGATTTCTCAGCAAAAAAAAGGTACAGGTAATAAATCATATAAAGTTTAAAGAAGAATATGATAAATCTGTTCAAACTTTTCATGTTGCAACCTTGCAAAGTTTCAACATTAAAGATAAAGCCGGAAAAATCAAACAACTTCTTAATCAAAATAATGGTCTAGGGTTAATTATTGTTGATGAAGCTCATATTTCAATTGCAAACACTTACAAGGACACAATAACTAAATTACTTAACGAAGGAGCTAAACTTATTGGCTTAACAGCTACACCAGGTAGAAATCTTGGAAAAACTTCTAATAGAGATTTGGATTCAAATAAAAATGAAAATGAAAAACTCAGTGAATTTTATTTTAACACTAAATTTGAAATCGATACTGGAGATCTGCCGCCGATAGATTATTTAAGAAATAAAGGCATATTGTCAAACGCAAAATTTATCTCAATTGAAGGATCTACCGTTGAAAATATTTTAACTAAAAAAGAAATATCAAAAATTCAGATAGAAAATAAAGTTCCGCAAAAGATAAAAGACATATTAACCAATGACTTCAGAAGAAATGCGATAATTTTCGACAAATTATTATCCTTATTAAAAGAAAACAAAAAAATAATATTTTTTGGTACTAGCTTGAAGCATTCAAAATTAATGACCACACTAGTTAGCTTAAAAGGGTTCAAAGCAGCGCATGTGGACGGCAGTAGTGGAAGGTACAGAAGTGCTATTATCAAATCATTTAAAAGAGGTGACACACAACTTCTATGTAATTACGGGGTTTTAAGCACTGGATTTGATGACCCAAAAATAGACGTAGTTTTTATGGCGAGACCAACACAATCTATTGTTTTATACTCTCAAATTATAGGTAGAGGTTTAAGAGGTCCAAAAATAGGAGGAACTGATAACTGTGAAATATACACTGTATTTGATAATATTGTTGATATGCCAAATAACAATGAAATATATTCATATTTTGATGATTATTTCATCAAAAACTCTGAATATTAATTTATTCTAAAACATACAATTTATGTCTAGCACGAGAAGCTTCTGTATAAAGCTTCTCGTGTTTTTGTTTTAAAGGTATTTTATCTGCATCTACAATAAAAACAATATCTGCCTCTAAGCCTTTAAAAGTATTAATAGTCGTATAATTTACAGCATCTCTTTGAAAACGACCTTTGTTATCTAAGGCTTTAATTTCAAGTTTCCCTGCTTTTGTAGTAGCGCCTAAACAACTATCAGCTTTGCTTGAGTTAAGTAGCACTAGTATTTGCTCTGGGCTTATGCCCTGCTCTCTTGTTAAAGATTTAATTTCATCAAGCAGATACGTTTGCTGTTCTGTCTGATTTTTAAAACTTTTTAGTACTACCGCTTCTCCTTCCGGACTGTTATCAAAGGTTTCGATATTTTTAGACACTACCTCAGACAGGTAGTTTACAATCGTTTTTGTGTTACGGCAGTTCTCTGGTAAATTATATTTTATAAAGCTCTCTTCACTGGGTATTTTGGTATAATGTCCAAAAATATCTTGCATTTGGTCCATAAATATATGTTTACTAGAACCTTTTTTTCCTAAACTAAAAATTAACTCAAACCATAATTCTTTAAAATCTTGGCCTTCATCGATAATGATAGCATCAAATTTGGCTTGATAAAAAGGAAGACACTCTTCTAATTTTACTGGCACATCCAATTCCCAAAAATCTTCAGAGGTACTATTTTCTTTCCACCAAGCAGTATTATAGGTATCTATAATTTTTCTAGCAAAAGAATGAAAGGTTGCAACCTCAATACCAGTTTCATTTCTGTCAAAATCGTAGCGTATTTTATTTGCTAAGGTTCTATTAAAACATAAAAAAAGCACCTTTTGATTATTATCAAGTAAATCTTTTGCTAAGGTTTTGGCAATAATTGTTTTACCAGAACCTGCAGGTCCTGTTGTAATGATATTTTTATTACCCTTTAAGCGATTAAATACGTTTATCTGAGTATTTGTGAGCTCAATAAAATTACGTTCGTTATACTTAACCCTTGTGCTTAATACTTGAACAAACCCAATATCCCTAAGCAATTGTGTTTTAAATTTATTATACATCCAACGCCTAGCGCCCTGCCTATGTGAATTTTGCTTTTTTACAAAATCAAAAAGATACTCTAGGGCTTTATCTATATGCAGTACCCCTAACTGGTCTATTATTTGATTAGAATCTATAGAGGTGGGTAATGCCTTAGAGCTAAGGTCTCCATCAGGAAAACACAAACCCCAGCCTATTGCCATATCGCCAATTAATTCCGAAAATCCTCTGATAAGAGCATGTGAAGCAGATGACGCTTGTGAATCAGGCCTTTTAGACATGATTCTTGAATTCTGAGTCCATTCGTCTCTCGCTCCGGAATAGTTGATTACACCCCCTTTAACCTCTAGACAAATGATTGCTTTTTCAGGAATAGCAATGATAAAGTCCACCTCATATTCTGGCTTTTTACCCACACCATCTGTCACAAATTTTCTGGAATAAAAAATATCATAGCTGTCTGAAATTCTCTTTAATTGGTCAAATACTTTTTTTTCAGCAATTTCATTTTTTCTATCTTCGGGGAAAAACTCAGGATAAATCATATATTCGTGTTTAAAGTACGAATATATCATTATCATATTAAAAGATAACTATGTTATACAGAAGTGGTGAAAATTTATTTGAAGGGGCAAAATCATTTGTAGATCAAAATGAGGAAATTATTGTATTCTCAGCATACCTCAAATTAGATACGTTAAAAAAACTTAATGAATCTGGACATATAAAACAGATAATCGTTCGCTGGGAAATTAAAGATTTATGTCTAGGAGTTTCTGATTTTGAAAAATTATTTATTTACTGCCGAAAAAACCAAATTAGTATATATAGAAATACAAGATTACATGCTAAAGTCATTTGGAATAATTTTAATGATGTGTTTCTAGGCTCTGCAAATCTTACTGGAAGAGGGCTTGAGTCTCGAGATAAAAATTACAATTTTGAGTTGAACTCAATAAGTTCTAATATTTCAGTAAATGATATTATTTATTTAAAAAGAATTTTGAATAAAAGTGAATATGTATCTAATAGCCTTTTTGAGAAACTATCAAGGTTGGTAGATATTGAAAAAGAAAAAGGAGAAATTAAATATATAGAATTGGAGACAAAACAGCATCAAGAGGATGCTTTTTTATTATCACAATTACCCATGTCTGAATCTGTAGATTCTTTATATGACGTCTACAGTGATTTAAACTTATCACAAGACAAAAAAATATATGCAATCCATGATATTGTTTTGTACAATATTCCTAACAACCTCAATAAAACTGAATTCAATAATTATCTTAGTGATGTATTTAATAATCATTCTTTTATAATTTCTTTAAAAGATTTCATTAAAAATTCTTCCAGAAAATCTTTAAGATATGGAGAGGTAGTAAATTGGATACGAGAAAACACAACTACAGTTCCTACACCAAGAAATTTTGAAATAAAAGAAAAAATTATTGTAAATATTTTATACGACTGGATTTGCTATTTTGATGAAGATTTCACATGGAATAGACCTAATCATACTCAAGTGATTTACTACAAAAAAAATCTTGATAATTTTTAAATACTTTGATTACCTGACACAATATAACTAAAGTCTTCTTGTTTGATATCTGCTAATAGATTTTTCAAATCATTCTCATCACCGTGCCCCTGTTCGTGACAAATAACTGAAATTTGATTAAAATTACTAAAGTCTTTTTTAATAAAACCACTCTCTGATTCTTTTGAAATTAATGCTGACAAATAGCCTTTTTTATATGAAGGTACTTCAGAATTTGGTATTAACACCTCTTCTCCATTATTATACCATACAGCACAGGGATGAAAGCATACATCGTAACTTACAGTTGGACCTTCGTTGGAATTATTTTTAAATACTAAAGTGAAATACATAATAATTATTTTAAATTAAATAAAACAGCTTGCACAACCATCTCCCTCTGCATCGAGAATTTCATCTTGCCAAGATTGTCCTGTTCTAGAGTTTTTATTTTTCCTATTCATCCTTAAATAATGTTCTTTTTTAATAGAATTAACACGTTCTGGTTTTTTTAAATCTTCAAGATGCTCAGCCATCCAAGAGTACCCTTCCTTCTCATAAGTAATAGCTTTCTCAAATAATTCGGGATGTTGTTCTAATAGCCACACCCATTCTATTTTTTGTTGATAAAAACAAAAAAAGCATCCAGACCTACTTCTAGAATACGTTCCCTTTTTAATTTCACCATCTATCTCAACTTGATATTCAATTGGCTTGTAGTATGCTGGGACCCCTACTCCAGAATCTTCAAGAATTTTAAAGACATCATCAAGGCCAATTACATCATCATTTTCAATTAACGGAAACTCTTTGAGTTTTCCAATGGGATAATCCGTTGTTTTTAAAAATTCAAATACCACTTTATTAAACAACTTTACATCTATATCGATTAATGCATTTAATTTTTGAGTCTGGGTAAATCTGGGAGATATCGGCTGTTCTAAGTATTTTAAAATATTCTGTAGAACTGATTCTTTAGAATTTTCTGTGTAATACTTTTTTAGTTGGACGATATTCGAATTAGAGAGCAATTTTTTAATAACATCCTCACTCCATATGTTTTTTCTAAAAGGAAATAATGTTTGAATATTTTCACGTTTTGATACATATCCCTCTCTATTTTCATCCCCTCGAATCCCTACGTAAGAAATAGTTGGCTGATTACCCACATTTACCTCAAATGGTTCTAATTTCATTTTATTAGTACACCATCTTGCCGTTGCGGATGGTAAATATCCGCCATACATGGCTAAGAAATGATCAAATGGATTTTTCATAGGGGAGTTATCCTCATCCATTGACTTATATAGCTTAATATCTCTTCCAAGTACCGAATTTAGTCTACCGATTAAATCATAGGTCTCTTTTAACTCTTTACCTGTATCACAGGTATAATACTCTATATCAAGTTGCGGATATTTTTGGCTCATATATATAGAAAGCGCAGCACTATCTTTTCCACCTGAAATACCTAATAAATGTTTTACTTTTCTTCTTCCCATCTATATATTCATTTCTTTTTGTAGTAATTCTAATAAAAGTGACTGTTTATCAGAATCACTTAAACTAGATAATCTTTTATCAATATCGTTTTTTATACTTTTAAATTCCTTTGTGTTATTGTTTTTATTATAAACAATAGCGTCTTTATACTCTCCTTTTTGATTATAAATCCCAAATTTAACAGCCTCTACATTACGATGATTTGATTTTTTATTGAACTCATTTATATCGCATGCTTTTATTAAACTAATAGAAAAATCCTCAATCTTAGCTATTAACTTAGGTTTATCACTGTCTGATAATTCATCTAAGTTGTAATCCAAGGCTGAGGCAACAGATTTAAGCCATATTTTTGCTTCATCAAAAGGACGAATTAGAGCCTTGTAATATTGTAATTGCGGTAAGATAAGCTTAGACTCATCAAGGCTGCTAATTTTAGCCTGTATGCTATCCCTTAAATCTAAAAAATTTAAACTCACTGGGCAATTAAATGAATTAACAACAACTATCTGAATATCATTTAATAAACTTTGATAAGAACCACTAATTGCTCTCATAGTACTTGAAATCTCTTTCTTAAATTCTTCAAGAGTGGTTGGATTATTTTTTGTTGATATGCCAGTGTAACCTAATGCCGCTGGAAAAGTTTCAAACAAAGCATCCTTTGGATCTTTCGCATGAAGTATGGCTTCTCTTAATTTCAACGCATTAGCTGACATTCCCTTTTTTGTGTTTTTTGCATATTTAGTGAGTGCTCTCTGAATTTTTGTGAATTCATTATAGATTGAAAAAAATAATGACAATGCACCTTTACTTTCGATAGTATCTTCTATACCTAATAAATCTGTGTAGCATTCTAATAATTTCTCTTCACTAGATTGTAATTTATAACTAAGGATAAAATAATCTTGTGGCTTTTTGTGTATTAACTCAAATGTATCATTACCGAAATAAGGAATAAAGCCAAAGTCTTTATGGAAAATAGCAAAATCCTGATATTTAGCAATTAAAATTAACGGAACCCAAAAATCTACAAATCCTTTTTTGAGTTTAAGTGGTGATTTTCCAAGAATTTCATAAAACTCTTGCAAACTACGTCTTGTAGTTGCTTCTTTAATGAATTGCTCGGATTCTTTCCACAAATTATATAATGCAGATGTGTCCTTTGGAATACTTAACTCATAGAGACCACTTTTTTTATTAAACTTGTGAATTCCAGTTTCTTTTAAAAGGCTTATGTAGATTGCTTTCTGTGGAGGAAATTTATCCTTTGGAAAACCAAGGTCCTCTTCTGTTACATTTTCTAATAATGCTTTTATTAAATTTTTCTTTGCAGTACTCACAGGAGTACTTATAAATTCCTTATTAATCAACTCGTTGTTAAAAACAGGTGTTTGCTTGTAGATTTTATGACAAATCTCAGATAAAAATTCATTAAGTCTGTGTTTGCTTTGTATTTGGTGATTAGCACCATAATAAATCCAAATATTTGTTTTGTTGTTAAAAAGGTTATTTATTACAAGATTTTCTAAGTTTTGTGTATGAAACTGTCTTTCAGCATTCAATAATTTAATAGCATTAACATCTTGTTTGTGTAATTCTATAAGTTTGTCATATTTAAGAATAGTAAAAACTTCTTTACGTACTTCTTTAGCATTTTTGTACAATACAAAAATACTTGAGGGATATTCTTTTGATTTTTTCTTGATATCCTCTTCACTCAAGTCTTTAAATACTAAATTTATAAAACCATCATGGACACCCTCAGCAATTATTAAATCTTCAGACTCATCAAATACTTTATATTCAAAAAAACGTCTAGTTCCAGTTTCGAAAGAATATCTTTTTGCTAATAGAACTGGTAAATCAATTTTATTTTTTATTTCAAAAGAAACAGAAAAATCTTTATTTACAGCTTTGGTTATTTTAATAAGTTCTTCCTCTAAGTCTAGATCTGTACCTTCAAGAAAATTTATTTTGTTACTGTATTTATAAAACCTTATAATACCGGCCGCATTAAGTTTTGAAAGAATTTCTTTAGCATCAAAACCTCTAGTGAGCTTAAAATAATTTATTATTAATGTTTCATCAAATAAACCCCCTGCCTTTGAAAATAAATTTACAAGTCCAATTGTCTTGATAACCTCCGCAGCTTCAGAATAATTATCTTCAAATACCAACTCTGCTCTTTCTAGAGCCCTTAATGTTGTAAGCCATTGGGTTCGATGTGGGTTTTCTCCGCTATTAATCTCTGTAGCTAGAGAATTAATTAAATAATCGTAAACATTAGAGACTGTGTAAAACTCTTGATTTGACTTTTTAATAGAAAACTTAGTTTCATCATTCAAAAACGAGAATAAAGATCTTTCATTTTGACCATAACGTTGTAATGATTTTACCAAAACATTGGTTGACAACCAATCTAATGGAAAAAGCGCATTGCTAAGATCTTTGGTTAACTTATTAAAATCAACAAGTTTTGACTGCTCTATAACGAGCATTAGCTTCTCAAAATTTTTATTTAGTTTGGAAGGAATTTTGAATTGCTCGAGTTTTTTACTAGCAAAAAAAATAAGTTGTTCTACTGGCTCATTAAAAACTAAATCAACAAACCGGCCCTTAATTTTTTCCCATTCTAATTTATCTTGACTTGAAAGATTTTTACCATAAGAAGTGAAATTTTGATGAAGTGTTAGAATAAAATAAGTTTCATGCTCATCATTATTCACCCACTCAGAAATTTGTTGGAGCAAATACAACTCATCTGTGTTATTATTATTGGATGCGTACTCTAGAAATTTCCCAAATTCATCAATAACTAAGACTAGCCCCTTACTTTGGTTAAGAGCATTTATTCTTCTTTTTTCTAGTGCTTCTAGGATCTTCTCATTAGTATAGTCTTTTCTTAATTTTAATACCTTGGAAAGAGATTCCTGCAAAGATTTTTTTTCACCAATCAATTTTATAAATTCATAATCAAAAATATTGTTTTTATTTTGAGAAATAACATCAAAATAATTGGTTTGCTTTGTTAAATTCTTCTCTAAAGCCCACAAAAAAGTTGACTTACCAGTACCGTAATTTCCAATGAGAGTAAAAGATTTGTTAGCACTGTAATTATTTGTGAAAATTCTATTAAATATTTCCTTTGTATTTGAAGTCGCTACAAAATCAATGAAAGTATTATCAGAACTATCTCGGACAATATTAGTTGAAATATTATTGCTGTATTTCATAATGTTTTTGCAGTAAAATGGTTTTAAACTCTTTTGTTACATTTTTGATTTGAATCTGTCTAGTTCCAGCATCACTCTTATAACTAAAATGATTCTTATAACTATCACATAACTTCTCTATCATATCATCCAAACCATCATTTGATAAACATAGATAAGAACCAATAGTGTTCATAATATTATCATAGTTAATAGCTTTTTCTAATTCAAAATGATCTATTAAACAAAAACCAAAAATCTCAGGTGAGATTGTTTTTTGCGTTGCTTTATTTAATCTATAAATATTTTGATTTTTATCATTTTTCCTTCCTGTGTCAGAAATCAAGTTTAAACTAAGTAAGGGGACACTAAAATCATCTTCAATAGTCTTTATATTTTTTGTTGGTGAAGCATATGTTCGAATAAAGACTTTGAAATCTGATATTAGAGTATTTTCTGAAACTCTACTTTGTCCATTTTTTGATAATTCTCTATTGATAAAGTTTAAAACTTGAAACTCAGAAAATTCCAATGTTGCTTTGTCTGAGAAATAATCATTAAATATTAATTTAAAAATTGAAGCATATCCAGTCTTACACAAAAAATATTGTAATAGCCATAATGAACCTTCACTTTCCAAATATTTATCCCATTTCTTCTCAACAAAAAGGTTTTTTGCAATATCTGTTATCTTTTCGGCATCATTTAACATCCCAAAAGCTCGAAGCCAATAATGTATTGACCTTACCATATTCTTACCAACACCTAACTTTGATATAGCTTCAGTTTCTTTAAATATGGTTGTATCTTCTTCATTTTTAATTAGTTGAAGCCCTTTTAAAATCCACTGTTCTTTACAACTAAACGTGTCATGACCTGAAAATCTGAGTGTAGATTTATTTAAATTCATCTAAAATATTTGTAGTTTTATAAAATACAATTTAATTAAAATGGATAACTTCATCCATTTAGATTTTTATTTTTTACAAGAATTTATAAACACTTCTTAACACTCTGTAATACAATTGTTTATGTGTATTTTTCAAATTTTATTTAATATCTCCATAAGTCTTTGATTTTAATGAAGGATAAGTTTGGTAATATTTAAAAAACATGACAGACTATATATCCTAAGTAAACCTTTAAGGTGAGCAACAACACTACTCGTAAAAACTCTCTTTAATCACAATATTCCCATTAACGATTTTAATAGGCCCTACAAGGCCCAAAACGTGTTCTAGCAAGTATACAGGGCTTTCTTTTAAACGCTCTTTAAACTCCTGCCTAAGGGCTGCTAGGTATAAAGCCTGCCTGTGTACTCCAACAATACCACACTTGGCTTCTTTGTTGTAGGCTTTTACTAGTTCTTGTAGCGTGTAGGTTTCAAAACTTGTTTTGTAGTCTGCAATAATTTTTGCGTCCCCTTCTCTGTTTATTAAAATATATTCCATTGTTTTTTTATTTATTTATAGATTTCCTATTTAATACAATTGTTACAAAAGCCAAAGCCTGCTATTACCTTAGTTTGTGGGCATGACGCTCCACAGGTGTCGCAATACCAAATATCTGGTTTTGTATTTTGGACGTTACTTATACCCTCTTGATGAGGCTTAAAAAATCTCGATTTAAATGCATCCATTGAAATTGGTTTGAATTTAGAAGACCCATCAGGTTTTCTCCAATATCTCAAAAAATCTTTGTCATACTGCTGTTTAAGTGCCAGTAGTTCTGTACTAGTAATTTGATGTATGTCTCTCATGCTAGAAGGTTTTTTCTGAGACAAGCTCGATGGTAAAATTATCAAGCTTGGAGGGCTTGCCTGAATCACCAAATGGAGACCTGGCATATATCTGGCCTGCACATGTGTGTATAATAGCAGCTCTTGTATACATGCTAGCTGGGAACCCGTGCTGATCGAAAGTCACTTTAAAGACGAGTTCACCGCTTATAGAAACGCTCATTCTTCCTCGTTATGAAGATTGGCATACCTATCTGCCATCATTTGGCGATACAGCGTGAGGCTTTGGGTATCAAAAAAATTGAAAATTGATTCATCCTTGAAGAATTTGACTTGAATGTCCTTTGTTTTTTTCATTGTTTTACAATTTAAATTAAACTTAAATTGCAACAAGAAGATATGTGGTATGCTCGTTATTTTGGAGAGATCCCGCATTCTAAACCACCGTGCTACGAGAGAGTCGGTTGGTACGTATAATTACGTTCCTGATGCTTTGTAAATATACTATTTATTTTTGTTTATAAAAAGTGAGTTGGGTTGGAATAACTGCAAATCTTCCCCAAAATAGTGTGAGGTAACACCCCTCTGCTCCACGGCATTA
>Ga0209194_1001068_pt1 | contig 18355 bp, 13 predicted proteins | sample COGITO_mtgs_1004_FD_184787 | JGI IMG/M metagenome (GOLD analysis project Ga0209194, IMG submission 184787) | Pelagic marine microbial communities from North Sea - COGITO_mtgs_100413 (SPAdes) (version 2) | ecosystem: Environmental > Aquatic > Marine > Epipelagic ...
GATGTGATTGAAGGCGTTCAATTTAGAGACGGGTTGCGAATTGTTGTAGAGGCCGAAGCGATCGCAGATCAGAGTGAACAGAAGGTTGCCTAAATTTTCCTCGTACACCAGATTTGACTATATCTCAAAAGCAAATCGATTAAGGGGCTTTTGGAAAGAAGAGTCTAACCCCATAGTGGGAGAATTGACAGGAAGCCTTTTGGGATACTGGAAGGTACAGAAATTTGTGGCTCAGAAAGTCATCCCCACCGAGGAAGAGAATTTATTTAATGAATGCAAAAAAATAGTAGAAAGGTTGAAATCAGGTAATGCGAAGGCTCGTAATCAGGATGTCCTAAAGAAAGAGAATTTTTCTTCACTTCGATCTGGTTTCTTGATAGAGTTTGATGACTTTGCAGGGTTGGTAGACTCAGAAGACAAGAAGAAGCGAGGTTTTTTACTTGAAGCTTTACTGGAGCGCATTTTTTCTCTTTATGAAATTCAAACTCAAAAAAGCTTTAAGAGAAATGGAGGTGGAGAACAGATAGATGGCGCGTTTAAGCTCGAAAGTTGGTACTACTTAGTTGAATGCAAGTGGACTCAAAAGCTGACGGATATAAGACAGCTCGATAGTCTTTATGGCAAGATTAATCGCTCTGGGAAACAAACGCTAGGATTATTTCTGTCAATCAATGGTTGGTCAAAACATGTATGTCCTTTGCTGAAGCAGAATAACGATAAATCTATAATTTTAATGGATGGCTATGACTTGCGATGCGTTCTTGTTGAGCATAACAGATTAGATCTCAAAGATTTACTTCTAAAAAAGCTAGAGTATCTAAATCTTGAGGGTGAGCCATTTTATAGTGCAGCCCAACTACTAGGAAACACTATAAATAATTAAACTGTGTAGATTGAAGGAGATATATAATCTGAAAACCATAAACTCCATGGCTGCCTAATGCTTCATTGGAGTGGCAATCAAAATACTCTGCTGCGCCCTAAAGGTGACTATTTTCGCTCAACTCCACCGTCATGATGTGTCAGCAAAAATGAACATTGGAATCTACATTTATGATGAAGCAGAGGTCCTCGATTTTTCGGGGCCGTTTGAGGTTTTCTCGACTGCTTCGAGAGTCTCAAAAGCGCCAAATCTATTTAGTGTTTTCCTGATCAGCGAAACTGGCAAGACAGTGACTGCTCGCGGCGGCTACGAAGTGAATCCGACATACAGTATTTCAGATCATCCATTGATAGATGTCCTGATAGTGGTTGGTGGCGTGCATACAGAAGAAATGAAAAAGCCGCTTGTTTTGAAGTGGATCACAGAAGCGTCAAAGAAAGCAAAGCTGGTTGCATCAGTGTGTACCGGTGCTTTCTTATTGGCAGAGGCTGGCGTACTTTCCAATCACAAAGTAACGACCCACTGGGAAGATATTCCAGACCTCAGAAACAGGTATCCGAAACTGGAGGTACTTGAAAATCAACGATGGGTTGATGAGGAAAATATCATCACGTCAGGCGGCATATCGGCTGGCATTGACATGAGCCTGCATTTAGTCAGCAAAACTCATGGATTAGCGTTAGCGGAAAAAACAGCTAAACAAATGGAGTTTGCTTGGACAAAAAACACATAGAAATTGCATACAGCGGACTGCTCTGACAGCCATCAGACGATGCGAGACGTTAGCTCACCTTTGCAAAAAGGCTAAAGGCGTCGCCAAAACCGGGCCAGCCGAGTATGGCGACTGTCGATAACCGCTCTGCCAGTAGGCATTTCCGCGACCTACTACTGACAAGTCGATTAGTCGGGCAAGCGCCACGTTTAAGTATGCTAGCCTCTATAAAGTCCTCAATTAAACATGAACCTTTCCCGACAATACGGGCGATCGCAACAATGTCATATCCGTCTAAACCATCTGCTGAGCCCTGCGTAACGACCTTCGATGAGTTTGCGCAATTGGCGGATTATTCGCTAATGGAAACCCTAAATGCCGATCCTGATGCCACCGAAGATGGTAACGATCACCGGGCTCGCCAGGTTTTTTCGGGTCATTTCGTACCTGTGACACCCACGCCGCTGCCAGAGCCAGAATATGTAGCCCATAGCAGCACTTTTTTTAAGGAACTTGGGTTGAGCGATGAGCTGGCACTGAATGAAAAATTTCGCCATGTATTTTCTGGTGATATCTCGGCTGCCCGTGAGCCTATGCGTCAGGTTGGCTGGGCGACGGGTTATGCACTGTCAATTTACGGCACCGAATATACCCAACAATGTCCATTCGGTACGGGTAATGGGTATGGCGATGGTCGGGCGATATCTGTGTTTGAAGGCATCATCAATGGCCAGCGCTGGGAAATGCAATTGAAAGGGGGTGGCCCAACGCCTTATTGTCGTGGTGCCGAAGGGCGCGCAGTCCTGCGTTCCAGTGTGCGTGAGTTTCTAGCACAAGAATATATGCACGCTTTAGGTGTTCCCACATCGCGCGCCTTCACATTATATGTGTCTAAATCTGAAACTGTTACCCGGCCTTGGTATTCTCCAGACTCCCACTCTATTGATCCTGATATTTTGATGGACAATCCTGTGGCCATTTCAACTCGCGTTGCACCCTCCTTTTTGCGCGTTGGTCAGCTAGAGCTATTTGCGCGCCGCGATCACAGCAATGCTCATCCAAGCGCATCAAAAGAGTTGCGCATGATAGTGTCGCATTTAATTGAGCGAGAATACAAAAGCGACATGAGTCAAAGCCTTGGTCTTGCAGATCAAAGCTATGCAGATCAATTGGTTGAGTTAGCTAAGCTATTTCGCCAGCGCCTTACTTCACTGGTGGCCAACTGGCTACGCGTTGGTTACTGCCAGGGCAATTTCAACAGCGACAACTGCGCCGCTGGTGGCTTTACCCTCGACTACGGACCCTTTGGGTTTTGTGAAGTTTTTGACCCTTGGTTTCAACCTTGGATCGGCGGCGGCGAACACTTTTCATTCTTCAATCAGCCAGCCGCAGCAGAGGCGAATTATCATATGTTTTGGAAATCTGTGAGACCGCTACTTGCAGAAGATGCTGAAGCTTTAGAACAGTTCGACCAAGTACGCCACGGCTTTGCAGAAGCAATGCAACAACAAATTCAAAAAATGTGGGCGACCAAACTTGGCTTGAGCGAATATCACCCAGAGCTATTTAAGCAACTAATGCAGTTAATGGCCCAATCAGCGGTAGATTATACCATTTTCTTCCGCGAGCTATCCCACATACCAGACGATGTCTCAGCATTGAAAAAGAGTTTCTATGTTAAAGCGTCACAACAACTCGATGAGCAATGGCAATCTTGGCTAAAGAGCTGGCGCGATTTGGTCATCAAGGGCGGCGACTTGGCTAAAATATCAATAGCTGAGATATCAACAAACATGAAACAGACCAACCCAAAATACGCATGGCGAGAGTGGTTGATTATCCCTGCCTATCAGCAAGCCATGCAGGGTGACTACACTTTAGTTAAAGAGTTGCAAGAAGTCCTTAGCTATCCATATGATGAGCAATCACAAGAAGTAGAAGATAAATACTACCTTCTAAAACCTAAGGCGTTTTCTAACGTTGGCGGGGTGTCGCACTATAGCTGCTCATCTTGAGCTGCTCATCTTGATAACGGCATGGCGTGGGCTATCGACCAGCGCATAATTGCAGGATTGCCAATCAACGTCTCTATTCACTCAGATGACTTTTTATAATCAGCACAGCACTCTGAAAATGAGCAGATTTTGCAGACTTGCTCACTTGCTGTTGCGGCAAAATCTCCCTGCATCAATCGCCCTATCAAGCGTTTTGCCTCTGCTTCAATTCGGATTAAGTCATCAGCTTCAAAGCTGTGTACAAAACCGAGGCTCAGATAGGCCAAATGCGCAGACGACTTTTTGGCAGCTTTGCTGTAGGCCCATAGCTGAAACTGATGATGCTCGGGGTGCATATCCCGGTCGGTCTTAAAGTCTAGAACAAAATCATCACCGACTAAATCAATCTTGCCGTTGAGCGTAAGCCCGTCGACTGTGAGCGAGATAGATTGCTCGCGGTGAAGGTTGTCCGAGCGGTATGGCCGATAAGCGTCATCTGTTTGAAACGATGTGGCGAGATTGAGCGCTGTTTGAACCATCTCTTCAGACAGGTTGGGCGCATGCTTTGCCAGCGTTTTGGCCTCGGTAATGCCCAGCTCTAGCGCTGTGTGCGTCAGCATACCAACTGCTAATGCATCGGGGGCCATTGCATCGGGAGCCACACTATCTGAACTAGTGCCATCCAAGCTATTACCACCTTGATAGCCCAGATGACCCTCAACATAGCGATACTTAAAGCGGGACGGGCACAGGGCATAATCACTCAAAGCCGTCACGGGCAGCTCTGTAATCTCAACGCCGATGGTGTCTAGCAGCTGCTGTTTTGACGATAAGAGTAGCGATGAGGATGCTTTGGCAGATACAGGCGTCACTGGCTGGGCCAGCGCTGGGTCAAACAGAACAGATCTAGGCGTGACTATCTCTGTTAGCCCAGGGGCCAATAAATCGAGTCCGCCGCCTGAAGGCTCTGCGGAGGTGAGTATCAGCCGATCGCGAGCGCGGGTAAAGGCAACGTAAAAGATGCGCTTTCTCTCAGCTTCGTCTTTGATCTTTGCCTGCTGTTCTAACAGTGAATAGAGCGCTGATTTTTGATAGTCTCCTTCGTCGTCGGTTAGCTTTAGCCCCAGACCTAAATTGGCCTCAAAGCGAATAGCCGAACTATCCACGACATTTTTATGTGAGAGATCGGGCACAAAAACAACCGGCCACTCTAAGCCTTTTGAGGCGTGAATTGTCATCAGGCTGACGGCATTGCCGCCTTCTATGGCAGGTCTAGGAATGGTGACTTCTGCGTTTGCGATTTGTTTGAGTTGTCGTACGACAGAGAGAGTATCGAAGCTGCCATGCTCTAGCGATCGCACCTGTTCTACAAAGCCATTCCAGTCAGCCATGCGTCTGCGACCACCGGGTAAGTTGGCAATCACGGCGGTGTATCCGGTAAGGCGATCGCACCGCTGTAACAGCCGCGTTGGCGCGTCTACTCTGCGTTCTTCGATCAATTGCTTGAGAACTTTTATCTCTCTGGCAAGTTCGGTCGCCGCTGCTGACTGAATATGCTGCCACCAGGAAGTTTTTTCTGGTAGGGTTTGAGCCAGGGCGTAGAGCGTGCGATCGCTTACCGCAAAAAACGGACTGCGCAACACCGCTAGCAGCGCCAGACTATCGCTTGAGTCTGCCAAAAATCGCAGCAGGGCTAAGGCATCTTTGGCCTCTCGGGTATCAAGCAGGCTACCGCCTCCGGCCTGCAAAATCGGGATGTCTCGGCTCGCGATCGCATCGCCATACAGCTCTAGCGGTCCCCAGGTTCGCGCCAAAATAGCAATATCTTTAGGCTCAATGGGCCGCAGCCGGTTGCCCTTTTTATCGTGAACTTGAATAGGTTCAGCCAGCAGATCCGCCACCAAATCGGCAATTTTTTGAGCCTCTACCAATCGACAAGCGTTGATATTCGTATCAATCGACTCGTCTTCTTTCTGTTCTTTGCTCACTTCAACCGTATATAGCTGAATCTCTGGCACTGGCGCTAGCGCCTCGGTGCGTGCTGCGCTCAGCGGCTGATGCAGAGCCCCCAGCACAGGTTCAAACACCTGATTGAGCTGCTGCATTAATGCCGGGTGGGTGCGAAAGCTTTTGCTCAGCTCGACCAGGCCACTTTTGCCCGTGTGAATACCAGTATGGATATCGGCCTGCCAGCGCTCAAAGACGGTCGGGTCGGCGCGGCGAAACCCATAAATAGACTGCTTGCGATCGCCCACAATCGTCACAATCGCGCGAGTCGTCAGCCGTTTTAGCAGCTCTGCTTGAATAGGGTTTGTATCTTGAAACTCATCAATTAAAAATACCTGCCAGCGCTTTGCATAGTACTGCTGCACCTCCGGGTCTTTCAACGCTTTGAGCGCTCGCACTTCAAGGTCGGTATAGTCAAGAATGCGCTGCTGGTACTTACGCTCAGCCAAGAACGAGCGAACCAGCGTGAACGCGGTTTTAATCGCTGGGCGCATCAGTTCAGTTTGATCGTCATAGCGGTTATAAACCAGTGCTTCCAACGCTTTGTTGACCGCTTTGGCAATGCCTTTTAGCGTGTCAATAGCCTGTTTAACGCCGTCAAAGCTTTCTGGGTCAGACCATTTTTTCTTGCTGCCACCTCTAAGTCCAATGCCACAAATCTCTTCTAAATAGCTAGAGTCGCCCGTACCTTTAAAGGCCTCTGCTTCAAAGGCCTCTGCTTCAAAGGCCTCTGTGCAGCTAAGCGCCTGCTGACGAGCCAATTCTCGCTTATCACCGTCCGGGCCAATATAAAAGCTCAGCGCGGTGCAGGCGCTCTGCCAGTCTGGGTTATTAGGCACAGCCGCTAACAGTGACTGACGAAAATTGGCCAGATGGGGCTGCCAGTCTGAGGGCGATCGCAGCAAAGCCTCCTCTGCCGTCAGCGGATCGTTTAACAGCGCCGCCAGAACATCGCGCATCAGTGAAAAGGGCACCTGTTCATACAGATAGTCGGGCAATTGCGCTAGCGCCTGGGTGAAATACTCGGCCTGCCATAGCGAGCTTTCGAGCCCATCTTGAACCCCAAAATCGGGGGGAACGTTTGCCTTATCAGGATGCTCTCGGCAAATGCGGGCGGCCAGTGCGTGAAAGGTGCTAATTTGCGCGGCCTCTAGGCTAGCCAAAATATCGATGCGATCGCCCATTTGAGCAGTGACCGCCTGACGAATGCGCGATCGCAGCTCTGTCGCCGCCTTGTCGGTAAAGGTCATCGCCACAATTTGCAACGGAGAATAAGCAACGCCTGATCCGTCTTTGATCTTATCTCCGGCCTCGCCTTTGGGCTCCAGAAAGTGTAAATACCGCTCGGTCAGCATATGCGTTTTACCCGTTCCGGCCCCGGCAGTTACCGCCACGCTACCGGGCGCAAAGGCCGCGCTTGATTGTTCTTTAGTGAGTCCCATGATTATTCTCCTTTCGCGCTATGCGGCTTCCCTGACGACAAACTAAATCAAAGTCGCAATACCGGCAGGCATCGCGGTTCACATCTGGCTGCACCGGATAGTGGCCCAAATTCAAAGCGGTTCTACAGGTTTCTATGGCGGCGGGTAGCTCATGCTGAGGCGATCTGCTAGACAGTTTCAGCTCTTCACCCTTCGTCAAAGAAAAATACCGAGCTGCCGTCACGCTCTCACCTGGAAACATATCTGTCGCAGCGGCCTCGCGATATAGCTGCAGTTGCAAATCAATACTCGCCTTGCCGTTTGAATCTTTCAGGCCCTTTGGTCGCTGGCCGCTCGTTTTATAGTCAATCAGCACCAGCCCCTCTGCTGTTCTATCAATCCGATCAACTCTTCCAGTCACCTTAAAGCCTTCCCACTCCCCTTTAAATTTTCTTTCAAGTGCGACTGGCTCAGCGCCTTCTGGCCAAAAATCAGGCTTTCTTAAAACAGTTGCCAGCTTACGCAGGTGATCTTCTCGGCGCATCTCCCAGGCCGGTAAAGTCGGAAACTCAAGCTTCCTTTCGGCTTCCAAAAATTTCTCTTTTAGCAAAACTGGATCAGTCAACGCAAGCTGAGGATTGGCCTGCACTGCCTGCACCAACAGTTCCACTACCTGGTGATACAGATTTCCCCGCAGGCGAGGGCTCAAGTCAGTATCGGCTTCTACCGGGTTGCCCAGCTTCAGCGCTTTATCGGTAAACCACTTGAATGGACACTGGCCCAGATTGGTGAGCTGAGAAACGCTAAACGTCCAGTCGCTATAGTCAAAAGGAATGTCAACAATACCGTCGTATTCGTCAGCGCCTTGGGCACTTTCGCGATGGTGTTCTACACGAAAAGCTTTAGCCGCCTGCGTCAGCACCGAGTCAGATGCTTCGCTAGGATGGCTATCTGGCTGATTGAGATAGCAGCGTCGCATCTCTTCAAAACTGGCAATCGGCAGCTCAGAGGGTTCGCGGATCTGTAGGCCCATTCTTTTGAGGTAGGCGCTAGGCAGCTGTTCTTTGCGATCGCTAAGCTTCGGGTAAGAAAAGGAAATCTGGTCGGTCACCGTTTGCAGCAGATAGTAAAAAGAGAGCGTTTCTTGACGAGATAGCGCGATCGCATCAGGAAGAAAAATGCCCTGTTCGCGCAGCTGCTGACGCTCGAAGAAATCTAGCACTGAGTCGTTACTCACCGGGGGCGGCAAAATGCCTTCGGCCATGCCCATCACAAATAAATGTGAGTACTGTGCCCCGGTAATTGAAGCAGGTGAGTGCAGCTCTACGCCGCCGCGCCCTGGCTGAGCCGGTACGCTCAGGCTCTCTAGCAAGTCTTCAAGCTGCTGTCTAAACTCCACCCAGGAAAGCGTTTCAGCCTCGGGCTTAGATAGCTCGACTAGACCCGTTTGCAAGGTGTTAAAAGCAATACTCTCTCTGGCCCAGCGAGCGCAGCGGCGGCGCAAGTCAAAGGCCTTAAACAGCCGCTGCCACCAGTCCACCCAGGTATCGCGGCGGCGAGTTTGGTTAACCTGGGCTAGCGCCGATAGATCTATGTCAAGACGGTCTCGGGCGATGTCGCACCACTGCGCAAAGCCGTCAGGGTGCTGCGATCTGGCCGCTGCCCAAAAGCCGCTGTCGGGGTTGCTGCACAGCGGATGGCTCAATAGCTTTGCGGTGGCCTCAAAAGGAAAACCTGCATCTAAAACAGCTAGCAACTGCTTGATCCAAGCGCCTAGCCGAGTTGTGAGCAGCGGGGTGCTGTAGAGCGCTCGCAGGGGCAGGCCATACTCCCAGGCAATATCAATAAGCTTGGGGCCATACGCGCTTTCATCTCTAGCAATAATGGCAATATCTCTAGCCGAAACGCCTGCGCTCAGCAGGGCTTTAACCTGTGCCAGCGTTCCTCGGATCTCGGCGTCGACAGTGCCATAGGCACAAGCGCTAACCGGACTAGGCAAGTCTTGAGCAGCTTGAGCGCTGGCCGGATGGTCGAGGAAAGCGCTGTAAAGCTGAGTGCTAGTAGATAGGTCACCAGCGCTGTCGCCAGATGTAACAACCTCCCAGCCTTGCTGTTCTAACCAGTCAATAGAGTCCTTTGTCTCCGAAAATAAACCGGCATCGCTGCTCGGTAAGAAAATCACGCTGTCGGCGGCGGCGATTTTGTTTAACCAGGCAAGTTCGGCTGGTTGAGGCTGAAAGTAGCCATAAACTAAAAGCCGCTGCCGCGCAGGTTCAAGTTCAGCCGCTCGCCAGTACAGCTCGCTCGTATCGAGCAAACCAGCTTTGCGCAGTGCCGCCTGATATTGCTTGGCTATTTCTATTAGGTGAGCTGTGCGAGTAGAGAGCGTTGCTGCTCCCGACGCTGAAGGGTTCTCTAGATTAGGGCAGCTTTGCAGGAGCGATCGCACGGCTGGCAGCCAGGCTCTAGCGGTGCCTAACAAGTCATCGGGCTGAAGTGTTGCCTGCACTGCCTGACGAAATAGTCGCTGAGACTGTAGCGGCGATGCCTGCCTCTGTCCCTGCTGCTGGAGCTGTTTCAGCGCTAGGGCACGCAGGGGCAAATGTTGAGCCAAGATGGCACGCGCAGCAGGGCGAGAGGGCGTAATAACGCTGTATTGGCTTTGCCTGGATAGCTGTGTGGCCTGTTTTTTGGAAAAGCGATCGACGTAGAGGCAACGGGTCATGCTAGATAGTGCAGTGGTTCCTTTTGGTCACAGCCCGCCTACTCATTTTCGGAAGCACTGCTATTTGGGAAGATCCGTTCAAAGCTAACAACCGCAGTTGATGATGAGCGTGATGGCTGTCACGACTTCATCGATATTTCAAGAGATATTTCAAGAGATATTTTAAGAAAAAATGATGTTTAGTGCTCAAACAGCACTCAAACAGCACAGTGTCCTTGTTTTTTAATGCCAGCCATTGGGCAACGCTAGAAGGCGCTATCATTTCAAGTAGACTTAGTGAATGAATATGAAGACTGCCACCCAACCTGCTATTTTGCCGCTGTTTCAAGCCTTGTCTGACGGCTACCGCGTTCAGATCATCGAGCTGCTGCGCGAACGGGAACTTTGCGCCTGCGACATTGCCAAAGAACTCGGCGTTACGCAGTCTAAGCTGTCCTTTCATCTTAAGACGCTGCGAGAGGTTGACCTGATTCAGGGCAGACAAGAAGGACGCTGGATTTACTACCGACTGAACTTGCAGCAGTTCATCGTGATAGAGCAGTACATTGCAGAATTTCGCCGATTTAGTCCGATCTGGCCTGCTCGAACTTGCCCTGACTAGCTTGTCCCAATTGGCTTGCCCTAACTAAGGCTACTTACTAATTTTAATTGAAGTCAATTTCCAAAGGACTCAAGCGATACTTACTCAAGTGATACTTAAAGCTATGACTCAGCACTCTACTCAAGCGTCTCAATCGTCTCGTAAGCCGGTGCAGGCCGGTGGAAAACTCAATCTTTTCGAGCGCTATCTAACGCTGTGGGTTGCCTTGTGCATTATTGCGGGTATTGCGCTCGGACGCATCTTTCCAGGCATTGCCCAGACCCTAGACGCGATGAACCTCTATCAGGTATCGGTGCCGATTGCCCTCTGTTTGTTTTTCATGATGTATCCCATCATGGTGAAGATTGATTTTTCTCAGGCAAAACGAGCCGCTAAAACACCGAAGCCCGTTCTGCTGACGCTGGCCGTCAACTGGCTGGTTAAGCCCTTTACGATGGTGGCGTTTACCCAGTTCTTCTTAGGCTGGCTGTTTCGCCCGCTCATTGTCGGATCTGAGATGGTTAGAGGCGTTGAGGTGCCAATTGCCGATTCCTATATTGCGGGCACTATTTTGCTCGGCATTGCGCCCTGCACAGCAATGGTGCTGATGTGGGGCTATTTGTCCTACAGCAATCAGGGGCATACGCTGGTGATGGTAGCGGTTAATTCTTTGGCGATGCTCTTTCTCTACGCGCCGCTAGGCGGATGGCTACTGGCCTCCAATAACCTAATCGTCCCCTGGGAGACCATTGTGCTATCTGTACTGATTTATGTGGGGTTGCCGCTGCTAGCAGGCGCAGTGTCTCGCACCTGGATTATTAGAAATCGGGGTAGAGATTGGTTTGAAACTGTGTTTTTGAAGTATCTTAGTCCGGTCGCTGTTTGCGCATTGCTGCTAACGCTGATTCTGTTGTTTGCTTTCAAAGGTGAGCTGATTGTCAGTCATCCGCTGCACATTTTGTTGATTGCAGTGCCGCTGTTTATTCAGACGAATTTCATTTTCCTGATTACTTATGTGGTAGCGCAAAAACTGGGCATGACTTATGAAGATTCAGCTCCGGCAGCTTTGATTGGGGCGAGTAATCACTTTGAAGTTGCGATCGCAACAGCAGTCATGCTGTTTGGCCTCAACTCCGGCGCGGCGCTAGCAACCGTCGTCGGGGTGCTGATCGAAGTTCCCGTCATGCTAATGCTTGTAGAACTCTGTAAGCGGACGGCTTCCTGGTTCCCCCGCGAACCAGAGAAAGCAACACTTCCCGACCCGCGCTGTATACCTTCTCTAAAGTAGTCAGACAAAGCAATCAGACGAGACATTCAGAGAAAATCAGAAACAACTTTCCATCGTCGTCTACGTCACCACCACACGGCCCCTTAAGACCACCCCTGTATGACCACCACCACTGCCATCTATCGCTACGACCTCACCGTCCCAGCCGCAGCCATCGACGAAAACGGCCATCTCAACAACGTAGAATACGTCCGCTGGATGCAAGTTGCCGCTATTGCCCACACCCAGCACACCGCTGGTGACACAGAAACCACCAAAGCCGGAGCCACCTGGGTTGCCAGATCGCACCGCATCGAATACCTCAAACCCGCCTTCGAAGGCGAACAGCTCGCCCTTTTTACGTGGATTAGCAGCACTCGCAGAGTCCGCGCTCAGCGAAAATACATTTTCTTTAGACCCGCCGACCAAGCCACCATCGCCACTGGCGAAACAGAATGGATCTTTGCTGATGTCAAAACAGGCCGCCCCCGCAGCATTCCACCAGCCGTCGCGGCTGTCTTCGAGGTCATCTCAGATGAAGACCTGCCACCCGTAGAATCACTTTAAGACTCATTTGTGCTAGTTCAGGACTTAATATAAGCTGTGCAAGTCTTAGATTGATACTCCGCTAGCTGAGGCACCGCTAGTTGAGGCACCGCTAAGATTTGATCCAGATCAGAAGAGGCCCCAAAATTGGCTCAAAAATCTTTAGGCTCTACCGTCAACATCTCCTCTAACAGCATTGACATCGCCGCCGCCGAGCAAATCCTTCCGATCGAATCTGTGCAGCAAATCCTAAATCGATCCCGCGCTTCCGTCTACCGCTACGCCAACACCGACCCCTACGATCTCAATCCACCCTTTGACGCTAAATGCCTCAATCCCGAAATTCGCAGTGATAAAGACGATCCCCTGAGGTTTCACCCTAACGAAGTCGCCCGCTTTGCCCGAGATGTTCTAGGAATCAAACAGGTGACGATTGAAGTGACCCCACCCGCTGAGACTGAAACCAATAAACTCTTAAAGGCCATATTAGAAGAGCTTCAGGCTGTTCGGTCGCTGCTAGAAACAGAAGTATAGCGTGCACTAATGGCCCTAGTGAGGCTCATTCGCACAGGGAATACAGCCATAATGCGTAGCGTTTAATACCATTTTTTGTGCTGCGCTGAGGGTAAATACTGGCAAAAGTAACGAATGTGTGAACAAAGGTAAGATTGCTTGTGCCGAAGATCAGACCCTTCGCTACTATTAAGGAATCGCGCTATATGAAAAAACTGTGAGGATGAAAGAAAGTTGAAAAATACTTTCTCAACCTAGCTCTTTTTACCTATAGCCTGATAGCTCAAACCGATTGACGTGTATAGCATCGCTTAGATGCCAATATTCTAGGTTTGTGCTGTTGACTGGCAAATAATTAAAAAAGACAATCCGTCAATCAGCGATGCCAGTTGATTTGTCCTCTACCAAAAGCTACTCTTTTTCTCAGCATGGAATCTGCGAGTCCCGAGCGTCAGTCAGAACCACCTCCTGGCCATGTCGCCAATTTTGTAGGTGTCTTCATCACAATTGTGACGCTTACCCTACCCCTGTATGCAATCTCTAACTTCAATACCGCCGGTATCGCTGCGCCACAGCAGCCATCGACGCTGTTTATGAGGGCGCAAGAGTAAGAAAACAGTAGAAAAGCCAGTAGAAGAACCAGTAAAAAACCTAACGACAAAATTAAAAATCCATTAAATATCAGTCATGAACGCAGGCCGATAATTTATACCGTCTGAGGTCCGTGTTTGATCGCGGTAGGCATTGAGATAGGCATCAGGCGATTAGGCTAATACGTTCAAACAGAAGCGCTATAACAGAAGCGCTATAGAGAATAGCGAGCTTTTTGGTGCAAATGAGTTCGGACCTGTCGCCACACTCCCGTAAAATGCATTGGGAAGGATCACCTGCGTAAATGTGCGCTGGCCTTCCTCGCAGTTAACAGGAGAAATTCATGGATTTATCTCGCATTCCCGCCCAGCCCAAGCCGGGTATTGTCAATGTGCTGATCGAAATTCCCGCTGGCAGTAAAAACAAGTACGAATTCGACAAAGACCTTAATGCATTTGCCCTAGACCGCGTGCTGTACTCTTCTGTGCAGTACCCCTACGACTACGGCTTTATTCCAAACACCCTCGCTGACGACGGTGACCCGCTCGACGGCATGGTGATTATGGATCAGCCTACATTCCCTGGCTGCGTGATTCCCGCTCGGCCCGTTGGCATGATGGAGATGATTGACGGTGGCGATCGCGACGAAAAAATTCTGTGTGTCCCTGCTGACGATCCTCGCTATGCCAACGTCAAGACCCTAGACGACATCGACCAGCATCGCCTAGACGAAATCGCCGAGTTCTTCAAAACCTACAAAAATCTAGAAAAAAAAGAGTGTGAAGTCCTAGGTTGGAAAAACCTCGACCAGGTTCAACCTCTCATTGACGAGTGCGTCAAAGCCGCAGGCTAAACCAGCCTATCCAAGTCATACAAGCCCCTGAAGACTATCTCTTTAGGGGCTTTTTTGTATTGCCTGCCACACCGCTCCAAAAGCCATCCAGAAGGCCATCTCAAAAGCCATCCCAAAAGCCACCCAGAAAAAATCAATGGAAACACCGAGATCCAATCTTTACGCCGCTGGGTTCACTAAAGCTACCTATAGCAGCCATTAAACCCAGCCCTCGCCAGCCCAAGAGCCGATCTGAAGCCTAATCAGTACTCTTTTTGCCCGCCATGACCCATATCGCTCAGTCACCCAGTCCCCACCCCCCTATAGACACGGCGCAAACGCCAGTACAAACTATCTCACCGGCTAGTAAAGTGTCTGTGCGTTTTTGGGGAGTCCGTGGCAGCGTGCCAACCCCAGCGGCGGCCAATCAGCGCTACGGCGGCAATACCCTGTGTGTAGAGGTATTGATGGGTGACCAGCGACTGATCTTGGACGGCGGCACTGGTCTTGTCAACCTCGGTCAGCATCTGCAAAAACACAGCCAGAAACACAGTCAGAAACCCGGTCAAAAGCCCGACCAAAAGCCTGCCCAGGCAATCAATGCCCACATCTTATTTACGCATACCCAGTGGGATCGCATTCAGGGCTTTCCTTTTTTTCAGCCAGCTTTTACCCCCGGTAATCACTTCACCGTCTATGGCGGCACCGCTCCCAACGGCGCTTCTATCAAACACTGTCTCACCGACCAAATGCTACAGCCCCACTTTGCCCTGCCACTACAAAATATGCTGGCAGGGCTGACCTTTCGCACCTTGACAGATCGAACCCGATTTAACATTGGCGACGTTACAGTAGAAACCCTCAGAATCAACCCGAAAACAGAGGCCTTTGGCTATCGGCTATCTTGGCAGGGCTATACGCTTGTCTATGCAACAGACACCCTCCACGAACCCGTCAGCAAAGACCTGCTAGCTCTGGCCGACCAGGCAGATCTCTTGATCTACGACGGCACTTATTTAGATCTAAAGTATTTATGCTCGCCCGCTAGTGAGGCAGGCGTTACGCAGCCGTGGAAAATCGGCGTTGACATCGCTCAGCAGGCAAACATCAAGCGGCTAGCGCTTGTGCACCACAGCCCGGTACAAGACGATGCGACCCTAGATCAGCTACAGCAAGAAATTCAAGGGCGATTTCCGTCAGCAACTATCGCCTGCGAAGGCATGACAATTTAATTGATCTCAGGTCGACTGATTTCAGGTTAATTGATTTCAGGTTGATCAGTTTCAGGTTGATCAATTTCAGGTTGATCAGTTTCAGGTTGGTCAGTTTCAAGGCTTTTGGATTGTCTCCTGTTCACATACGTTGGCTGTGTTTAATCCAAAAATCAAGTAGCGGCAGAGAGACTTGATAGCCAAGCTGAGGGCCATAAATAAGGCCCTTTTGCTCCAGGCTGCTGAGCGCACCTTGCAGGCTACCGCCCCGAGAGAGACGGTGCGTTTTAATGTAGGCGCTAGACTGAGGGCTCTCTGTTGGATCGAAAGAGAGACTTTCTAGCAGCTTTGCCTGGGTAGGAGGTAGTAGCAGCAACAGTGCTTCAAAAGTCACCTCTAGATCTTTGACCAAAGCCAGCATACTGCTGTGGATATGGTGGGTCTGAATCACCCTTACAGGCATCTGAGTCGAGACAGCCTGACACGCTAACTGAATGCGCTGAGCTAACGCGATCGCATCTTTGATATGGCCCTGCACATAGCTCAAAAATACCGCCAAACTCTGGCCGTCCGGGTCAAAGCTTAGCCCTGCGGCGGCCATTTTGCTAACTGCCCAGGGCTGCATATCAGGGTCGCTCAGCGGTCCTAGAAAAATAACGGGTAGACCCATCGCCTCCATCCAGGGCTCTTGGACAATTGCAACCAGCACATAGCTCACCTGAGCCTGCTGCTGAATCTCTTGCAAAAGACGCGTCTCCCACTTGCGATGACGATCCCAAGCGCGAATGTGAGCAAAATTATGAAAAACGATGACAATACGACAATCCAGGGACTCGGCTAAATACTGTGGCAGCGACAAAAGACGCTCAAATAGAGGCCACTCTTTTCCAGGCGCTGTTGACCACGCAAGCCCAGCTTTGCCAGTCTCTGCCAGATCGAATCCAAGCGCTTGGTCTAAACGCCACTGATGAATTTTAGCCAGTTCATCTGGCTTGCTAAACGCATTGTTAATGCCATCAGTCAGCAGTCGAAGGAACTGTCTAGCACTGCGACAGCGTAAACAATCAACCTCTAAATGCCGAATGTCAGACTGGTGAGCCGCATCGCGAATCAAGGTTCGTCGCCCGATACCAGGCACTCCAGTCACGACCAGATCGCTATCTTTTTTCAAAAGCGTAGATACCCGCTCTAGCTCTGCTTTACGAGGGATATTTGAGGGCAAATCGAAAGAACTTTTCATTTAGAACGAGTCCGCACTATTTTTTAGTGCTATAAATATCTACAGGCTTTTGAATAGTATCACCAGTAAACCTATGACCATCTGGACTGTGGCTGCTTTGATTTTCGGGCTTGTTTTGTTGGTTGGGGGGGCGGAAGCTCTGGTGAAGAGCGCTTCTAAACTAGCGGCGACAGCAGGCATCTCACCGCTTGTGATTGGGCTAACAGTTGTTGCGTTTGGAACGAGCGCGCCTGAGCTGGCAGTCAGCTTACAGGCGGGAATGTCTAACCAGGCAGATATCGCCCTTGGCAATGTTGTAGGTAGTAACATTTGCAACGTGTTGTTGATTCTTGGAATTTCTGCTCTGATTATGCCTCTGGCCGTCGCGCAGCAGCTCATACGGCTGGATGTACCAATTATGATTGGGGTGTCAGGATTGGTCATGCTCTTTGGCTGGGACGGGCAAATTGGCCGCTCAGATGGCGTGATTTTGTGCTTGGGCGGCATCGGCTACACGCTATTTTTGCTTTACCAAAGCCGCCTAGAAAAAGATCCGATAGTTCAAGATGAATATGCTCAGTTTGGGACGCGATCGCTTTCTTTAAAAGAAATAGGCTTAAATGGTGCCCTGTTGCTAGGCGGCTTGGCCATGCTAATTGGCGGCTCGCAGTTGCTGATTAATAGCGCTGTGACAATTGCAACGCTGCTAGGGGCCAGTCAACTAATGATTGGCTTGACGGTTGTTGCCATAGGCACATCGCTACCCGAACTAGCCACCTCTATTACCGCCAGCATTCGCGGTGAGAGCGATATTGCAGTAGGCAACGTTGTCGGCAGCAATATCTTTAATATTTTGATAGTGCTAGGGCTTACAGGCGTGGTTTCGCCAGCGGGCGTTGCGGTGCCACCAGCAGCGATCGCCTTTGATATTCCCGTCATGCTAGCGGTAGCTATGCTGTGTCTTCCCATTTGCTTTACCGGTAGCAAAATCTCTCGTAGAGAAGGCGGGCTGCTATTGGGTTACTACCTGCTATACACGGGCTATCTAGCTGCGCATGCAACAAATCCAAATTCGCTCTGGTTGGAGAAAATTAGCATGGTGGCGGTGCCGCTGACGTTGCTGCTGTTGGTATTACTAAGCTGGCATGTGCGAAAGAGTATGCTTCTAACTCATCACAGACAGAGCTAGATCTTTAGTTAGAGCTGTGTGAACGGCTTGATAGGCTCATTCCCATCCAAAACCTCACATATCCTCACATTTTCCAGTCTTTGACAGGTATACTGAGTCTGAATCAAATTCTCTCCAGCTATTACAAAGCTGTTCCAATTTTTAACTATCAAGTCTTTTCGAGCATCTCTTGGCCACCACTTAGGAATCTCATCCAAAGGCGTAAAAGAATCATCAACGACAAGTGTCGGCGCTGTTTTGGCACACTCAAGAATGCTGTTCAATCGTTCAGAAGAATAAAAAGGATACTGGCCAAACTCTGGGCAGATGAGGCTATCTTTGGCTGCGCCATACGGTATGACAGTGCTGTTTTGCCCTAGCCGTGCAAATGCGGTGCCATTTGGATAGACCGATTGCAGCGCTTCGGTCTCTGGTGAGGCTTGTACTAAGTTAGAGGTGCGCAAAATGACGGCCTGTATGACTGTGTCAGGAGCGGCCAGATACTGATATGGGCTCAAGGTGCCACTTAAGACGACCGCTGAAATGATAAGTGCGATCGGGGTAGCAACTTAAAGCGGGACAAAAAGCGCTCGTGCAGGCTGTATCAATAAGCACGTCAAACAAAAAGCTCTGCGGCAAAGCCCAGAGCCGTGTATCGTCACCCTAACAAGTTGAAAACAAGGGTA
>Ga0209194_1001069_pt1 | contig 18333 bp, 21 predicted proteins | sample COGITO_mtgs_1004_FD_184787 | JGI IMG/M metagenome (GOLD analysis project Ga0209194, IMG submission 184787) | Pelagic marine microbial communities from North Sea - COGITO_mtgs_100413 (SPAdes) (version 2) | ecosystem: Environmental > Aquatic > Marine > Epipelagic ...
GTTTGATTGCTCCTAAATGTTTAAGGAAAACAGTGCCACCTGTGCCACCATCACTACATTTTATAAATTCATTACCCGAACTATCTTCAATAGCTAAACTTGTACCACGGAGCCTTAAATCACCTGTACCAACATCACGAATAATACTATCAGACCCATCATGGTAAATCTGTAAGTCAGAGCTAGCACCGAGTATAATTTTGTTGTTGTCTCCAAAACTCAAGTTACCAGTCATTGTATCGCCAGTAATTCTGACGAAACCAGTACCAGTATCTAAAGCAGTTTTTAATTCAGCGTATGTTATTTTCTTTGTTTGTACTGCGGATGTATCAACGACTGCAAAAGCATCAACATCTGCAAGGTTTGCCCCCGTAAGGGCGGTAAGTTCACTTATCTTTTGATCAGCCATATTTTATTCCTATATTAAGTATTTAAGCCCTTAGTTCAGACCAATGGATTCTAGTTCCAGATGTTAGTTTGTAGTAATGGTTAACTGGCACAATAAAACTAAATGCAGACCTTTCATATTCACCATCATTAGAAGGCCAAGTTGCTATTGTGATATATGAGTTTGTTGCTGTACCAACATAAATTGCTGGTTCTCCACTACCATTACCACCTCTACAGTTAATAGCTACTTGTATTGGTAATGATGTTGTGTTTTGATACCAAGTATTATTTACACGGTTACTAGTGGAAAATGATTGCCACGTTTGACCCACACCGATAGAGCCAGTACTTATTTGATCTATTGCATTTTTAACTCTTAGGGCAGTCATTGTTTTTGTGTTTTCAGTACCAGCTTGTGCTTCAGACTGAGAAGCTATAGCTACTTTTGCTTCAAATGCAGAACCATTAATAATACCAATCGTTACCCAACCACTATTAGCTTCGTTTCTTATGTAAAGAGTGTTTGTGTCAGTTTCATACCATAGCATATTAGCAAAGGTAGTTGATGGTGCGCTTGTACCTGACGAAAGACTAACTAATGCACCTAAAGCGTTGTTAATATCTGCTCTCGCATTAGCTGAAGTTTGATTAGCTATGTTCATATCATGTTGTGACATTTAATATCCTACCGTTCCTTTTAATACTGATATTGAAGGTGTTACATTGGGGTTTGAATTAGATAGTGTTGCTCTGAACCTAAAACCACGACCAACAACTTGAGATCCATTTGCGTCTGTATATGAACCCCAAGTTGGAGAACCAGAATTAGGATCATCGTTAGTTGCAGAAACTTCTATTAAAACAAAATTATCGTCGAACCCTACATCAGCGTCTGTCCAATCATCAAAATTCTCAGGCCAAGTATCCCAGTTTTGAGGTATTGCATCCCAAAGAGTTGTTGATTGATGCCTAGTAAATACCACTTCTGAAGAAACTGTTGCTGTTCTTGCCGTTGTTAAATCAATGTAACCATTAAACTCATATGTGCCAGACGCACTACTTGAACTAAAACTTGTTAATCTTAATTCATCAGGATCAGCCGTTGTGTAAATAGATGTATTACTTTTAGATCCTGAGAAACTAGGGTTTTCTGTTAGTGTTGTGGACACACCTAAACTTGGCAACTGTGATGCAGTAATAACAAAACTTGTAGCTGTAACACTTTCGTTTCCAGTTTTATCATATGCTTTAATTAAGTATGTTCCAGATAAAGCTGGTAGAGCCGCACTTGTTGCTGGTCTTGCTATTTTTTCTATACCAATAGGATCAAAACTTGAGTTATCCCATGTAGCTCCAGATGTTAAGGAATTGTGTTTAACTTGATAATAACTTAAATCTAAGTCAGCAACAGCAGTCCATTTTAAAAATAATGTGCCAGAAGATATACTAAAACTAAAATTAGTAACATTAGCTGGAGGTGTTGCTTCTGGTAAGAAAACTACTGACTTAGAAGCATAAGTTCCTTTAACACCTAGTGAGTTTATAGCTCTTGCTCTAACATCGTAAGTCGTACCAGTTGTAGATGCTTCTAAATCAAGTATTTCAAATAACCCTAACTTACCAGTTCCTAGAGCTTTATAATTACTTTCTGATTGCTCTTTATACTCAACTTCTACTTTATCAACTTGTGAGGTTTCATTAGCACTTGCTGTAGTCGTCACACTTAATACATTAACAACGTGTTCATTAACTATTCTTAGCTCTTGACCAAGAGTTATTCCTATATCTGGAACAAAGAAAGGTGAAGGTAGAGTTGTGTTGTTAGTTTCAAACGCTGTTTCGTCAGCATCCCAGTCAAATATACCAGAGCTAATTTCTTGAAGCACCATGTTGCATTGTAGTGACATTTCAGAGTCTAGTCCAAAAGACCAATCAACAACCTCAAATAACTTACCTAAAGAACTATCGTCAGGATCTTTAAATCCTAATCTCTCATTTTTAAGCCTGACAATATCACCAACTGTTAATTGTAATCCTCTTAATCCATAAATTCCAGATACTGAGAGTTGCTCTCTATTTCTGTAAAGTGCTATCTTAGCTATTCTTTGTGCTGTAGCAGAACTAGTAGTAAAAGGTAAGTTTAACTCTACAGTATTTTCTTGGTTATTATCAACGCCTAAGAAAGTAGTAGATGTTATAGGTGGGTAATTAGTTGTCTGCCAATTACTTTCCGTACCTCTAAATGTACCTTCTATTTTGTTAAACCCATCTCTTCGTGAATTACGAGTTTGAATAGATAATGTAGATCTAAGGTCATCTTCATCTAAATTAAGAACAGGGTTTGTATACTTAGCGGCTTTCATTTTCCACTTACCTTGAGAATACCAAAGCATTCCACCCATAGAACCTAATATATTAGATACGATTTCTTTTGGTGCTAAGTCGGTTGTAAATGTACCGTTACACTCATATCTTTTTTCTGTTCCACCGCCAGAAAGAGTTACGTTTTCATCACATACACTTGTTGCTGTCGTAAATAAACTATTGTCAATTTCATCGTAAGTAGCAATGCCACTATAAACTAAATAGTCAGCTAAACAACGTGCAGAGTTAGCACTATAAGCTCCAGTACTACTTCCAGTTTGAACAACCTTTTTACCTTGTACTAAAGCTGTTACTTGTGGAACTCCGTTAGGAAATGCATCAGCATCAAATTCAAATCTTGTGTAGATGTAAGCTATACCACTTGCTTTATGATTAAGTCCCCATTGAGAACTCTCTGAAGCTAGAGTTGCATCAGCCGCTTGGTTGTCTTCACCGTTATGTAATTTAATTCTTACCTTACCAGCGTACTTAGTTGGAGAGGACACTTCATATATTGGTAAACCGTTTGAGTCATTTGATGAAGTTGTTAGTGTAAGTTCTTCATCATTTAAATATACTTTTTCTATTTGTTGTACTTGATGTCCAGCTAAAGCAATTAAACTGTGTAAATATTTATTATCGTTAGTTGTTTCTTGGTAGAATATAACACCACCAACTTTAACTTTACCGTAGATAACAGCAGTAGGTTGTGCGGAACCTAAAGTATTTACTGTATAACCTTGTGGTCCACTTATAGACGGTTTAGGTATTAAAGCATTAAGAGCATAACCTAAAGCTAATCTAGGTATAAAAGAACCCATAAAACTTGAAAACGTAAGTGCAGACCATGCGGCCGCAGTAGTTGGCATTGAGGAAAGTAGTGCCATTCCAATAGATATAGGATCAGCATGGGCTACCGTAGGAATTAAGCCACAAGTTAAGAATGTAGTAGCTAGTAGTATCTTTCTCATTCTACACCCCAAGCAATGTACCTATTTAAATTAAAGAACACTAAGCCCTTATCACCAACAAAAGCTGTTCTGTCATCTACCTTTACACCTAAAGAATAACCAAGAACATCTGCATCTGATTCTATTGCAATTATAGATCCTACTTTAGGTGTTTGTGTTCTTTCTAATCTGTCATCTAGTCCGTCAATAATATCATTATATATTCCATAACGAGTAATCCTAGCGTAGTTTAGTGCCGCCCCTCTTGGAGTTGAGTAAGATCCAAACCAATCATCTGCAAAACCTACCTTACGTTGGACTTTAACTGCACCATTAACAAACTTAAGACAATCCCATTCACCCCATATAAAACTTTTGTCTTTACAGTCATCAATATATTTTAGTAAGTTATCTTTCCAATTAGTTAGTTTCACTGGCTCGACCCCAACTTAGATCTTTACCTTGTAAGTCATTTAAAAACTCAAACGCTTTATCATTTGGAAACAATGCTTTTTGACTTTCGTTGTTGTACCTTCTAATAACTGGCCTATCTAAATCTAATAACTTACTTTCTAAAGATAAGCTAATTATAGATGTTTCTGCACTTTCATCAATGTTCATTTGATCCATATAACCAACAAACATATCAACAAGAACATTCGATTGTTCTGGATTTTCTAAACCTATGTCAATTCCACTTTCGAGTAACATATTAAAAGCAGTTTCAAGTTGTAGTAAATTATTATCTGCGTCAATCAAACCAAACTTTATTTTACCAATTCTACCTTGATAAGGAACACTTAATGCCAGACTTAACATATCTGCTGGAATACCACTAAGTGTTAAGTTTGCACCTGCGGCTTGTATTTCAGCAGTTTCCTTTATACTAGAGATCTGCATAAGATTTCCAGTGCCTGTATAAGTAATCCCATCTATTGTTGTATCACCAATACCTGTCCAGAAATACAGAGGTGCAGAAAGTATAGTGTTACCTGTAACTGTTGCATTATCACTATGAGAGGCGGCTGTTGTACTATTAGAACCTCTTGTTAAACCTGTTAAAGTTAGATCTGTAATTCCTGTATATGAGATTTCTTCAGATCCTATTGTTACAGTACCGTCAGAAAATAACCCAGCAACTGATTCAACAGTTAAAGTAGTTTGACTTGCATTTATACTAGCAGTTAGAGAAGTTATAGCTGTACCAATAGCTGTACCAGTTTCAAATAATAATTCTACAGCAAAGAAAGGCTTTACTTCATCAAACTCAAGGTAAGATAGTATACCTGTAAGATCTCTACTCATACTATTGCCTGTACTGCACCAAAAGTAATACCATAGTTTGAAACATCATTGATACTCCAGTTACTTGTGTTATCATTAAGTCTAAATACACCAACTGTGTTAGAAGTAACTACAGTAGAATTATCAGGTTTTGCTACATTAATGTTAGGCCATATATCTAGTAACACTTGACCACTACTATCACTGTTAGCGTCAGCTAGTACCTTATGTAATGAAGCAGAGGATGCAGAACCTAGTTGTATGTAGTCACCTGCTTTAATCCAAGGAGACTGAGAGGCTGTACACCCATCTATGTTTAATGTATCACCTGTTTGATTAGCACCATTAACTAAAGGTGTTCCTCCAACTGAACCTCTTGCAGTAGCATTATTAGGGTCACCCAGTAGAAAAGTACCTCTTAATCCTTTAAGACTAACTAACCAAGCAAGCCATACTTCAGCATTGTCTCTTTTCATAGGTGGTAGAGTAACATCAACTTCCCACCTTTGACCTTGATGAGCAAACACTTGTTGTTTATATGTAAAAGGAGACATAGACATTGCTACCGCATTAACAGCAGTAAATGTAATATCTTGAATACCAGTTACAGTTGGTAAGGTTAGTGGGTAACTTATGCTCATGCGAATGCACTCCCAAATGATCCACCTCTACGTTTAGCATCTAGGACTGCTGACTTAGCACCTTCTGCTATCTGAGGCATAAGAGTTTTTATTTCGTTTCTTACTGTCTGGGCTACACCAGTAGAGACATTAATAGTTTGGTTAACTACAACACTCCCCCCTGATGATTCAACGCCTAGTTTACCGTTAGGTCCTCTCTTTAGAGGAAGTATAGCTTCTGGTCCAGCTTCACCCATAAGTCCAGTGTTACCACCTGACATTGGGAACATAGTAGGAGAACCAACGACACCACCATTAGCGTAAGGAATTATCTTACCATTGTTAAATGCATTACCGTTAGCATTATATACATAACCTGATAGACTCTGTATAGCAGTTTTAGCTTGATTTACTATTTGTTGTACTACAAGTATTCTGTATAGCTCTTTTATTACATCTCTAGCCATAGATCTGAAAGCATCAGTTACAGACTTAGTACCGTCAATCATAGACATAAATCCAGACTCTAGGAACCCTTCTATTTTCTTCTCAAAGTCTAATCTTTGTTCTTCAAGCTCTAGTAGTTTTTCTTTCTCTTCTCTCTGTTTTCTAGCTAAAAGTAAAAGATTCATCTCTCTAGTCCACTGCATATCTAAATCGTGTATCATACCTTCGCTTAGCTTAGCTTTTGTAGCGGCTTCTATTTTTCTCCATCTCTCTTGTTGTAATATAGCTGTTTCAAGTTCTAGGCTGTCTTGTCCGTAATCTAACTCTATTTCTAGAAGTTTTATTCTATCTTCAGCTTCTTTATTTTGTAGTTTAAACTGTTTAGTAGTCTCTTTTAATAAGTTTGCTTTATCAAGATCAGTTTTATACTCACCTTGCATAATACCTTGCTGTCTTAATATACGATCATCATATTGTTTACTAAGTTGCTCAGTAAGGCTTGCTTCTCCCTTTAGTCTTGATTCTGCATATTCTTGAAATTGACGAAGTAAACCCTTATTAAGATTATCTTCTTTTATCTTTAAGTTGTTTAACTGGTTATCAATAAACCTTACCATATTTCCAAAACCACTTTGTAACTCTCTTGCACCTCTTATATTAGGATCTTCTCGATTTGCTAATATCTGTTGTTCCTTAGATACTCTAGTTTCTAAGTTAGATTGTGATCTAGTTTCTGCATATTTTTGATAAGCGTCAACTCTATTTTGATACCTTGTTATCTCTTTTACAAAATTATTAAATCTGTTATTGTAAAAAATAGCTTCTGTTTTATTTTGTTCTCGTTCTCTATTTAATGACCTAGTTCTAGCTTTTTCTTCGTCACTTTTATCTATTATTTTTAATAACGCATCTCTTTTTTCACGTAGATCCATTAGTTGATCAAGCATAAATTTTGTGGCATCTTGCGCTCCACCACCTGCCCCAAGTGATGCAATACCTCTTGCTATGGCTCCACGAAAACCACCAACATCTTCTGGCTTTTTATTTAAATCATCAATCTTTTTAGAGAGTTCATCTATCTCTTTATTAAACTCTTCAATACTTTCTTTTGCACGAAGTGCGGCTATACTTTTAAATCCGCTTGCTAATAAATCATTTTGTGTTACTAGCTCTTTAGTCTCCTCTCCTAATTCTTTTATAATTTGTTTATAAGACATAACAGTATCTTCAGCCGCATTCATTTGCTGACGAGTTCTTAAAACCATAGTACCTATAGCAAGGCCAATACCAATTATAGCACCACCTATCCCAGGGATTAATCCAGCTAACTGTGTACCCTGTTGACCGAATGCAACTAAAGCTGAAGTACCTGACTGAACTTGAACAAAGAAGTCACCAACCTGATAACCTACTTGTTGAGATACCATTCCAAACTTATTCATACCTCTCTTAGCCATAGCCATAGCTTGAGCTTGATGTACTTGTGCGTCTGTGGCTCTCCTTAATGTAGAAGAGTAGGTATTTACTTCTGATACAGCTTTTCTATAACCACCACCTAATTTAGCTAAAGCAGATGCTTGTTTATTTAACTCAGAACGCATCTTACCAGCAGTTATATTGCCTCTTCTGTACTCTTTTTCAAGTTGAGCAACAGCCGCTTGTAGTTTATTCTGGTGTTTTCGCGCACGAATAACATCCCTGTCATCAACAGATATTACAATGTTTATATCATCAGCCATTACTATTATTAACCTTCATATATACTTCATCAAGACGTTTTATTGCTTCGACCTCCCAAGTGGAAATTGGCGTAGCAGTTAAATCTTTCCATGCTTTTATTTGTTCATAACTTAAGGGGTTAGCTCCAGAGAAACCAGCAGTTCTACTGTTGCTTAAAGTAACAAAGGCAGACCAGATATGAGACACTAGCGATGGAAATTGGGGTCCATTTAATGCTTGTGGTCTATGTCCAGTCTGCCTTTCAACTTGTTCTAAATGTTCATATTCTGTTGTGCCATTTTGATCAGGAACATTAAGTTTAAAGCTGTGTTCAGCAAACTCAACTAGTTCTTCAATCAGGCTTTCGTAAAATCCAGAGAGGTAGAAACAGCCTCCTCAATCTGATCACGAATCCAAAATACCTCAGAGTAAATCTCCTTTGCTTTATCAACAGAGAACTTAGGTTGTTCCTTGTTGTAAGTAATGTTCCACCCTTTAGTAGCTTTAGCTAACAGCTCAAGAGTTGATTCTTCAAGATCCTCTGCTGTAACATCTACCTTTCTTTTACCCTGAGCTTGTTTTAGTCTTCTATTAGTTTGATCAAAAACTGCCTTTTTATACTCTTTAGCATGAGGTGCGTAAACAGTTATACTCATCTCAGACTTGTCATCATTAAGTAGTGGGTCAAAAGTAGTAGGATGTACAATTGGTACATTTACAGTATCATTTATAGGTGTTAAATCTTTTAAATCCATGTCGAGTTCCTTTCGGGTTGTTAAAGTCGGGTTTTAGTTTTAGTTGGGGGAAGGCCAGACCCGACACCGACAATCCCCCACCCTAGCTAGGGATTACGATGTTCTTGTTATTTCCATGTTGCTTGTTTCACCTGTATCATACAGACCAACAAATTCCATACTTACTATTCTACTAGTAGGACCATCTACACCTACATCCGCACTGTTAATCTTACACCGTGGGAATTTAAATGTGTATGGGTTAGAACCAGTTGGGTCATTTACAATAACTTGTACTCCAGTTTCTGTTTCGTTTAAGAACCTGTTTATTAAGGCGGCATCTTCAAAGTAAGCAGATATTGTACCTGACACTTCAGCTCTTCCATACTCAAGAGATGGTGCGCTATCACTACCAATAACAAATGTTGGAGCGTATGAGTTTTCTAGTGTAAAGTCTATACCTGTTACAACAGCTACTGATGATGGTGTACCAGTTCCTATAGCACCTATACCGATACTACCACTGTACGCATCAAAAGGAGCATATGTTCCAGAAGCATTTAATGTTTTCTCTGTTTGACTTATTGTCATATCTTTACCTACCATACCAAAAGTAGTTGCTACCATTTGGTTTGGAGCCATAGATATACCAAGAGTAGATACAGTCATACCTGTAAATAATCTTGCCTGATCAATGTCTGCGGCATAATCTTCTATAGAAAAGAATTTAGGTGTTGTACCAACTTTAAGTACATCAGTAGACCAAGTACTTAGCATTGCGGCTTCTAGTAAAGGATCAAAATCACCTCTACGTAGATCAACAGCTATATCTCCGCTTGTTTGTCTGTTACCTTGCCTGTTAACTCTAGGCATACGGTCAGCTTGAATGTCATTTCCTTCCATTATATCTTTAGTTAGATTTAAAGAATGTGATGTGAAAGGTAGTGTAGTAAAGTTACCAGAAGGTGTTGTACCAAAAGTGCTTTCGACTATGTACGACAGACTGGATCTAGAACCCTGTGCAAAGGCCATTTAATATCTCCTATTTATTTGTAAATGTACCATCCGATATTAATCGGAACATAGTACCAAGGACTATCCAAGAAACCTTGCTGGCGTTCAGCGTAATCTATGGATACGATTATTGTCTCGTTAGACGAGTTAGTGAATGATATGTCAGTTGTTGCTTCAAACGATTCTATTATATCATTAGATAAATCATCAGCAACAGACGGACCGAGTTTTTCGGGTGTGTGTGGGGTAACAGCATATACTCCCTGATACCTTTGCTCTGGGTTTGGACTTCCCATAACAGCAGACCTTCTTAACGTAGGAATAAACTTACTTTGTACATAACTTGTTCCCACTACAGGGTCAAATGGTACATTTTCATACGCAATAGAAGGGATATTACTTATATTACTAAGCCGAGTTTCTAGAGCCGCCCTTATGTCATTGTAAATACTAGCCATGAATATTACTTACCTGTTCAAAAACTCTATACCACTTTTCAACTGCTGAATAACCAGCGTGAGGGGCGTTATTTCTAAGCTGTATAAAACCAACTTCAGAAGGATACTGTATTCTATCAATATCAGCAGTTAATTGTTGTCTTCCAACAGTAGCTCTTTCTTGTGGATCAGCTTGAGGTCTTCCGTGAAGAGTATAACCTCTAGGTCTTCCAGCCCCAACATTAAAAGAAAATGATGTTATATAAGCACCTGACTTAACAAAAGGAATAGATATATTTATTGCTGTATCTGCTATACTATGTAACTCTTCTGTTACACCGTTATCTGCTATTTCTGACAGTCTATCTAACTTCTTTTTATAAGAGTTATTAACTTTTATCCTTGCGTCCATTAGCTTACTACATCGCATATGTGGTGAAGTACTACTCCATTAGAATAAGCAGTTACAACATGAACTATGTTTACTTTTTCAGACCCTCTTAATATTTGATCGTCTATTTCGGGAGCGGCACTTATGTTAGGTGCAGGTATAAGGCACTTTCTGTTACCTCTTTCTACTTGATCTAACGTAGGTATAAAACCAACATTATAATTATAGAAATAACCCACAAAAGAATAGTCTGTAGTTGCCATGTTATCTATAGAACCAGTAGCAGGATTATACGTTCCAGCAGTGGTTCTCTTACGTAGTGTAAGAGTTTCACCAAAGTCGTCTACTAGTTTGGCTAAGTCATAGGCTCTAAAAGACATTTTCTATTCCTTAGTCAAAATCAGATGAGTAATCATTACCGCTATAGCTAGGTGGGTTCTTAAATCTATCTCTTCTAAACGAAGGTGGAACCCTGTTTGTATCTTCTCTTACAGAATCTATAACAGAGATCTCTATACCGCCAGCTTTTACACCAAATCCACCACCAGCTTTCTTACCTTGATACTCTAAGGTTTCAGCTAAACTTGAGTAGTGAGTTGCTAGATCAGAGTAGTCAGCTTTTAAAGCACCATCTAAACTTGTGGTAACTTTACGTGAGTATTTAGCACTAACAACCCTAGCAGACCATGCCGCCGCATAATATATGTTATCACTTGTCTGGCCTAATCCAAATACTATTTCTTCATTCTGTACTTGTTGGTCAGAAGTATCTGTATCACCCAATAACAACCTGACAGAATTAATCCGTTCAGCTTCAGTTGAAGTTCCTAGTTGTGCAGGATTGTAGCTCCAAGCCATTAATCACTCTCCAGATTCCCAAAATTTCGTCGCCAACTTCTTATCAAGCCACGTTGTTTATCTACTACCTTAGACTTCTTACATTTCTTACGTGCAAAGTCAGTTTTACTGGTAGTCTTACTTTCAACTTTCTTGTTTATAGTGTCTACAAGTCCATGTAAACTTTCTATATTAAGAGCTTCTAATCCATCACCTGTATTAATTGTGGTTTCTAATTCAGAGTTATGGTGTAAGAAATTTAATGCGTATAGTTGTAGAACTTTGTTTTCGTCTATACTTAATTCTTTCCATTTGTACTCATCGTTTTTCTTCCAGTCTCTTCCAGCAGAATTAAACTCTTCTTTTACAAACAGTGGCCTATCAAATTGCATAGGCATTTTTTCATATCGGGTCATATCAATTCCTTTCGGGTTAAAAAGTGAGGGCCACTACAGCCCCCACAGTAGAAATTAAAGTTACTGAACGATAGCGTTAAAGAAGTAACCCAAGTCAGCACCGACCAATTTCATGTCGTATGCCATCTTAACTTGGATGTGTTCAGCTACTTGTTGACGCTTAAGAGCATCATCAGAGAATGACTCAACTGTTATACCTAAGTTGTTAGCCCCTGGAATCGAGTTCCAAGCGAATGTCAAACCTGCGGCTGGTGACATAAGACCAGCACTTGAAGGTGTGTAACATAGAAGAGCGTGTTTACCACCGATGAACGCATTACTTTCAGCAACACCTTCAGCAGAAGAGTTTTTCACGGCTTCCATTACGTAGAAGTTTTCCACACCAAAGATTTCTGCTAGTTTAGAATCTACTATTAGTGCAGGGTTAGATACTGTTGATCCACCATTCAAACGTGCTAAGATGTCTGGATGGTTAACTAACTTGTCTCTAACTTCTTTACCAACAACCATTGTGTTTGGTTTGAACCCACCAGAAGTGAGCATCATAGTACGGCTACCTAAAGTAACATCAGCAATAGGTGTTGAGTTAGTATAGTCGTTCCAGTAAACTGGAGTACCAGCACCGTTAGCGGCACCAGACACACTAGTTGTCCAAACAGCGTTAGCAAAGAATGTAGATGCGAATTGCTCTTCTCTATGTATCATAAGACGCATAGCTAGAGTTTCTGCACCAGCGGCTCTTACTTCCAACATTGAGTCTTCGTTAGCTAATGTTTGCTCATCGAAGTCCATACCTAGACCGTAAACGTCTGCATAGTATGAAGAGTTTGAAAGTGACATACCGATTCTGTTTACTTCGGTACGTGGAGCTAGTTTCTGAACATCACCTGTACGATTCATATTCGCACGGTCATACTCATAGTATTTGTCTGATTGACGAGCAACGCCAACGACAGGGAAAACCTTATCAGCAACAAAGTTTTCATTTGATTGTACATAAGCGAGCGTTAAGTTGCTTAACGGCTGATCAATATGTACCTGAGATGGTGTTAATAGAGGCATTTGTTATTTCCTTTCTAAATGCTATTAAGCAGCGTTACCGCCTTGGATTAGTTCCATAGCAATTATTTGCCCTGCCGCGCCAGCTTCATTAGCGTAGCCCATTATGATGTGTGAACTAGCCGCAGTTTTGGCTAGGCCATTAGCGTCAGTACATAGTTTTGCTCCAGCCGCAACTGCAACAGCACCAACTTTTACCATAACCTTACCAGATACGCATACAGTAGCCGCGTTTCCGCTTGTAGGTTCATTTAAAAGAACGCCAAGGCAGTTTTCACCTAGAGTTGATGCACGAGTAACAGTACCTGCACCAAGTTTTACGAATTTAAATTGATCAGATGATAGATCGGCTCCAGCATTGTATGAGCGATTATCACGAGATTGCATTACAGCCATAGTTATTCCCCTTTATAGGATTTATTAATAAGAGCTTTACCTTCATCAGTCTTAGCAACAATAGCGTAAGCCTTGGCGTAGTCTCCTTTTTTCATTTCATTTTCACTCATGTAAGACTTTACAAGAGCGTCTAGTTTATCAGAAGAAGTAGCAAATTCTCCATCTGCATCCGACTTACCAAACTCTTTCATGGATTCTGAAAACGTCTTATCTGCCGCTTTTAGAGCTTCCATTATTGCCTCATCTTCAGCAAAAGATTTTACTAAAGGTTTAGCTACAGCCACATTAAAATGAGGAAGTAGTTCCTCTGCACGTTTAGTTAACTCAATGTCAGCTTTTTCGATCTCAGCATTTTCAAGAGCCTTTAAGATAGGCGCAGGTATATCTGCCTTATTGATCTGTTCCCCTTCGTACTCAACATACTCTGGTTCAACTTTTTTCTCGATTACATCTGACTTAACAATGTAACCTGCTTCTTCAAGCGATTTTGTTAGTCGCTCGTTGTCTGCTTTTAGTGTTTCTACTTCAGCCTCTAGAGGATTTACCTCTGGTGCTTCAGCTTTAGTTGTGTCTTTAGACACCTTTTCGATTTTCTGTTCCATATGTTCTCCATTGGAATTGTCACGCTTGTACAAAGAAACCATTGCTTGTGCATTTGCTGGGCGATCCACCAAAGACAATTCTTCCAGTTCAAGCTGTTTTAAAAGGTTAGGCACTGTAGTCCTCCTTGCTTGCACGACCCCCAATAGAGAAGGCCGCTAGTTCACCAGACTTGACTCTAGCCCAGACATCATCGTCATAGACTTTGAAAGCCACAATCCAGCCCTCACGGTCACTCTGTATGCCAAGGGAATCACCTATTTCTTTAGTTATAGGCATAGAGTGTATAACAACTCCAATCTGACTCCCTTTGTGCATTTCTTTTCCGACACGTACATATTCCATAAAGTTGTTTACGGCTTTTACGAGCGTATCAGGTTCAATCACATCGCCCTGACGGTCAACTACAAGTTCACCCTTTTCAGAAACGACTGAGGCCCAACCATAGACTAGACGTTGTTCTTCGTCAGTCTTTAGTATTTGACCTTCTATATTCTTAGTTAAATCAGACACTGATGTGCCTCCTTCCCACATACGACAAGACCAGTATCTAGCAGATGTCTTATCTTTTGCTGTATCGCAGGAATGTCTTGCTCTAAAGTTAGCTCTAGCTTTTGGGTTATCTCTTCTGATCTCCATGTTAGGATCTCCGAATGTAACTCTCTTTACTTTACTTCCACTTTGAACAAACACTTCAAATTTCTTATTGCCACCTTGAATACGTCTAGGTTTATTTAGAGTTACCTTTTCACCTTGGTAGTCAGCTTTAGCAAACTCTTCTTTCATAATCTCTTGTATAATAACTCTTAGTGCTTCCATACGATCTGCTGAAGGTGCTTCCATTTGCATCTCTTCTGGTCTTTCACCGTAGCTTTCTACTTCGTAGTATCTTATGTACTCTTCGTGACTCTTTGCTGGCATAAACACAGCTTGACCATCATACTCGTGAATGTGTGTTTCACCATCTAAACCCATGTCCATGCTTCTTGCGATAGCTTCTCTTTGGGTAGTAAATATGTCAGTTGCGTACTGACCTTTGCGAAGAGTAGAAACCTTATGACCCACCATCTGACCTGTAGGCTTACCGTCATCATCAATAATCTCAATACGAGCGGCAGGTTCTTCTTTAGTACCTGTAACCTTAACTGGTATGTTAGGTACGTTTCCGTCACTAACTATCTGACGAACAATACCACGCGCTGTTCCACCAGAACTATTCCAAGATACTCTTGATCCTACTTTCATTATTAACTCTCTTTCTTATGTACTCTTAGGTAGTCACCGAAGCTAAATAACCTTTAAATGTTGCAAATACTACAGAGTTATTTGTATCTGCATCTGCCCTAAACCTAACGTCTGAGTTTTTCTTTATTATAATAGATGGGTCAAACTCTATATTAAATGCTCCACCATTAGAAGATGCAGTAAACGAAACTAGTTGCCTAAACACCTTACCTGCTTGTCTTTTTTCTAGATAGAAATCTACAGATGCAGATTGTTTTTTACTTACAGCTCCGTAAGCACCAGTTAGTATAAAATAATCCGAAGAACTAAAAGTTGTAGCTGATTTAAATGACTGTTGAAAACCAGCAGGTATATCTATATGTATTTTAGTTACATCACTTGGTATTCCGTTTGAAACTGATGTGTTTTCATATACAACAACCCTACCAACTAATTCAGAACTACCATTATTATAAGCTCTTGATACACGAGCAACTGGTGTCGATAAAGTTACTGGATTTTGACCATTTAAAGTTACATTCTGTGTAACAAAAGTAAATACACTGTTTACACCTGTTCCAGTTACAGTATGAGACTCTATTGTTATCTCTTCTGTATCTGAAGCTGAAGATGATGATATGTATGCGATGGTGTTGCCAGTTACGTAAGTCTCATTTCCACCTACAGTCCAAACAGTTTCTAAAGCACTGTCAGCTGTAAGATCACCAGACTTACCGAACTTAATTAAAGACTTAGCTTTCTTATCTATTGATATAACATCGCCATAAGTTCTTTGTACTTCACGTTCAGCTTGTACTAGCTTTCCATCAGGTACTTCGTAAGCTCTTCTTCCCCATCCACCAAACATCTCTTCTAATTCCTCAATTTCTTGTTTAGTAGGATCATCAGTTTCTCCCACATCAGGGCTAGGTGTTAATATATTATAAGGTGATAAATTATGTTGTTGGGTTATAGCAGTCGTTTGTAAGACTGGAGTTCCAGTTGTAAAAGACGGAACATTTATTGCTTCATCTTCTATCATGGTACTGTTTGAAACTACAGGTTGCCCTGTTGTGAAACTTACAACTTGTAGACCATGAATCTGATTAAAGACTGCATTATTTACTACAGCATTACCAGTAACTATTATATTACAGCTTAAATCATGTTGCTGAGATATATTAGACGTTGATACAACAACAGGACTAGTTGTAATTCCTGTACACGTTATATTATGCTGTTGTCCAATAGAAGAGGTTGATACTACTGGTGTTCCAGTTACAAACCCCTCGATGGAAATAAAGTTATCATTTATTAGTACATTACTGTTTTCAGTAAGTATTAAATCGGTATTTTCTTGTAGGACCCTACTTGTCATACTACATGACCTTTATTATGCAGGGTCAGGGATACCGATGGAAAATGACCCTAGTGTAAAAGTATTACCAGAAGATACGACTTGACTTGCAGTTAAAGCTCCAGTTGCAAGAAGTCTGGAGTTTCCTGTATCTACTATTGAGTAATGAGTTGCTGTTCCGTTACCTGTAACCGAACCATTTGATATAGAAGATGCTACTACCTCTCTACCACCACCTGATCTATCTGAAGGTGCGGCTATACTTAATGAAGTAGAGTTACCTAAACTGTATGTAGATGTTGCTTCAGCATAAGTAGTTGCTTCTTGTGAAGTTATATCTATTCTATTTGCTTCTGTGTCTAAAACAGTAAGTCCGTTGTCAAATACTCTATTTGCTAAACTAGGCATCGTCTTCCTCTGCTATTCCGACTTCTTCCTCTTCTTCCATGACTTTTGCATTTGCATCATATCGAAGTTCAGCAATATTCATAAGATCCTCTATAACTTCTGGGTGATCACTTACATTAATGTCTGCACCATTTAAGTTACGTAGGAAAGAAGCTATTTCTCTTAGATCGTGTGGAGCTACATCACCAGCTACAATAGTTGGCATTAGATTGTAGTCTAGTCCGTTTAACTGCCATAGACGTTCTACAAGCTGTTTATTTAAGACATCGACTATAGATTGTATGTAGCTTTCTAGTGCACGTAGGAATAAGTCAGTCTTAGACTTAGACAACGCATAAGAACCAGCAGTATTACCACCAAGCATAAGAAACTCAGATAATACACTTCTTGCTATGTCATGTTGGTATCTTCTTACAACAGGATCTATATCTATGTTTCGAGATCCGTTAGAAGACATTAATTCAACATCAACTAGCTTTTGACTTGTTGGACTACCATCCTTGTCTGGATATGTGTCAGAAGGTAGTATTATATAACCTTGTTCGTTAAACTTAACATCTCTAAGTATTTGCTTAAGGTTATTTACGAATGTTGTTTGACCACTAGAAGCATCTGTAGATAAGTACTCTGCTGGAATACGAGCTACTGGAATACCAGCTAGTTCTCTTTCAATAGCTATAGCCTCAATAGACTGTATATTATTAAGATACTCATAAGAAGTATAAGCGTTCCTAAGTATGGATCTACCAGAAGGATCTCCATTAACAGTAGTAGTTCTATAATAAAGACTCTTAGAAGAAGGAATAAAGTGTGTATTACCACGAAAACCAACATCCTGATATAAACCTTTTACATAACCTGTTTTGTGGTCTACTTCAAATCTGCTAACTGTCCAAGGTGCGCGAGAACATATCTTACGTACACCTAATCTACCATCAGTATATTTAGAGTTCTTCTTACCAGAAGTCTCTTGCGGTCCAATTCTTCTTTTGTATACAACTTCAAACCAAGCAAAGCCATAAGATAGAGAAGATATAGCTTCTGATATATGATCATCTAATGTATGCTCCATATCGTTAAATATAGATTCTACAAAATCAGCTTCTCTCTTAGCCGCCTCAGAATCATCTGATGGCATAACCTTAAGATCAACATCTCTTAGTACTTGTTCTGTTGCATACATGACAGCACCAATCGTACTGTCGTTATCTCTCATTTCACGGTATTTACGTATAGCACGTTTACCACGTAACTCTGGCAGAAATTCATCTGCTCTAATTTGACCATTTGTGGTATTATCACCAGCTACACCAAGATAGGACTTGGCTTTTGTTTCAGAGAGCTTTTCGTACATTTTATTTTAAGCCTTGTGCGTTACTATATGCCAGCTTTAACTGGGGCTTGGCGTATCCATTTAATGAAAGGTCCGTTATTGCCCAAACGCAAGCATCAAGACGGTCTGGTGATCCTTTGGACCCTAAAGGTTCCCACTGTACCATCTGATCTTCTAATTCGTTTAATCCCTTAACGTGCTTTACTTTACCTTGCTCATAAAGTGCAGAAACAGGTTCGGCTCTTGCCATCTTGCCTCTTGAAGCGTGTACTAACTTAATTGGGATTGTTTCATCTTCTGTGTGAAGGGTATGTCTTACCATATCTCCACCCTGATTTCTCTCAGCTACAATT
>Ga0209194_1001074_pt1 | contig 18280 bp, 15 predicted proteins | sample COGITO_mtgs_1004_FD_184787 | JGI IMG/M metagenome (GOLD analysis project Ga0209194, IMG submission 184787) | Pelagic marine microbial communities from North Sea - COGITO_mtgs_100413 (SPAdes) (version 2) | ecosystem: Environmental > Aquatic > Marine > Epipelagic ...
GATAGTGCGGGGCTCAACTGCTCTTCTGAGCTATCCAAGCTCACCGCCCAGCAGTGGGAAAATATCTGGCAGCAGAAGGTAGGGCAGGCAAGCCCTGAGTTTCTAGCGCTGATGAATATATCGAGATACATTGCAGGCCCAGCAGTCGCGCTATGGGGCATCTCCGCAATACGTGATTTGTATAGAAACGGTATCGCAGAGGGCTGGCAGCGATTAGCCGCTGTTGTTGTCCTTGTGTTTGTCTTGTACTCAGGCGATGCAAAAGTGATGAGACAAACGACGCTTGCAATGCGATCACTCATGAACTATCAGAACCAAATCGTTTTAGACCTAACGAATGCAGGTAGTCAATATGAGCAGAAGCTAGCTGAGATGGCTGACTATCGATTAGACGAGGATGCTGTTCGAGAATATCGAGCGCAGTGTAACGGTAAAACCTCTAACGAAGAGCTGCTTGCCTGTTTGAACGAAGCAGATAAGCTAGCAGTTGCGAAGATAGAAGAGTATGAAAAGGCCCATCCAGGCAGCAAGTGGATTCAGCCTCTGAAGAATTTTGCTGAAGGCGCAATCAAAAATCCAATAGGGGTGCTTACGAAAGCTATCACTAGTGGGACGGTTGCTGCTATTGCTGGGCCTGTTGGCGGTTTAATATCAGCGGGCTTTTTGTCTAATTCGGGTTCAACGTTAATAACAAACGGCATTCTTGCTGGCATGAACTATGTTGCGCAGAATGTTGTTGAGCTGTCATGGCTCTTTACAGCAATTATTGTCCCAGTTCCGCTTTCTCTTGCCTTCTACCCAGGCGGTAAGGGTGCGCTAATTGGCTGGGCCGTTGGATTTCTAACGATTGGACTGTTCAAGATAAATATGAATATTGCGTCATCTTTGATTGTTTCAATGCTCTATGATCGCGGGCCGGGTGCTGGAACAACCGATTTAATGCTGCTTTCAGTTGGTGTCATCTTTATCGCATCGCTGATGACCGCAGGCGGTGGCTATGCAATATTCAACGGCATTATGACTGCCGTTACAACCGCGACACTAGGCATTGCAAGACTTGGCGTATCAGCCGCATCCGGAGGAATTGCTAGATAATGACAGCTTCAAATCTTAGAGAACAGAACGAGCGCCCGCAGCTCAAAGTGACGCAGACCGGCAAGCTATATTTCTTTGTGATAGCAGCCGTTGCTCTGTCTGGAGTATCCGTGTTTTTGACGTTCGTCAACGTCCTCTACACGCGTCAAATTACCCAAAAGCAGTTCCCAAGCCTGGTGCAAACTACTTCAGGTGAGACGATAGAGATTGGGTTTGAAGATCCTGCCTACCGTTCGCCAGAAGTCATTCAAGGGTTTGTGGCCGATACTCTCTACCACCTGATGACAATGACATCATACGGAGCTGGCAACGCTGAGGTTTCTTCTCTTAATCCGAGTAGACAAAAAGCCTTACCCGTGAAGGTGAAAGTAGGTGGAACTAGCGCTGGTGCGATCACACAGACTGCTTGGCTTGCCAGCGAATCGCTAGAGTCTAAGTTCGCTGATGAATTTAGAGCAAAGCTTGCAGAAATGACGCCACCCGACGTGTTCACGGGTGCTGAAGAGATCATCCTTAAGATTGACTATCTCAGAGTGCCAGCTGCTGTAGAGAACGATAAAGGCGAGTGGCTTGGAGAATGGACAGTTGATGTCGTTGCCAATATGAAGGTCTACCGGCTTGGGTCGGGCGAAGTAAAAACAATCCCATTTAACAAGCGCGTGACCGTTAAGCCAATTGATGCACCTATCATTCACAATGTTGAACAGTTTGGAGAGCTAGCGATCGCCCTCAACGCGTCTCAGCGTTCAGGGCTCCAGATTACGAACATAAAGGACATTCGCTTAGCAGATAGTTTTTAGGACAAGAACATGAGTGAAGAGTTTATCAAAGACGATACAGATCTCAGCCTGTTAGAACGAACGAACTTTCAAGTTGCTCCCTCTAGTGATGGAAAAGAGACTGATGAATTTGTAGATGATGTCGAAGCGCTTGGTCGAGATGAGGTTGGCCTAGCTCGTAGCCCCTGGATGCGCATTGCCCTAGCCATTGGAGCCGCAAGCTTTGCTCTAGGGTTTGGATTCATACTATCGCTGGGTAAAGGCAATAGTGGGCAAGTAGCTGTTGAATCAACAGACGATTCTGACGAATCAGAGCTTACGTTGCAGCTAGAAGAAACAGCAGATTCATCGACAGGTTCTAACCGCTCAGACATGGATGCTATGCGCTCAGAGATAGCCTTGCTAGAGCAGCAGCTTGCACTGGCTAGCGTGGATAGAGATCCGACTGCTGTGAGTACAGCTAGAATAGCGGCACCAGAAAGCCCAGAAGAGCAGGTAGAACCTAAACGGACACAGCCAAGGCTAGCCACACAGCCCGTTTCTTCAATTCGTACGAACCCTAGACCTACACCAGTACCCGCTGCCCCTCGCCAACCAGTAGTCGCACACACAGTTCCTTCGCCACCGGCAAGGACGATCGTAAGAACGGTGCCTGCGCCTACCCCAACGCCTACCCCCTCACCGTCGTTTAGTAATTCCAGCAGGCCGACTGAGCCCGTTGATCCACAGCAGGCATGGCTAGCAGCTTCAACCGCAGGTGTTTTTGGCCATATGCCACCGATGGAGGCGCAAGACGTTCAGGCAGAAGCGATCGCTCAAGAGCCAGAGTCAGAATATCGGCTAGAGTCCGTGAACTATATCGAGGTGGAAGAAAGGCGCTTCTTTTCTCTAAATGAGCCAGTCCCAGGGCTACGCTACGACGGGCCGCTAACGGTTCCGATGGGTAGCTCAGCAAAGGCGATTGTTGTTTCACCAATCTCATGGATAGGTAAGGGCGATCAGTTTATTCTGCAAACGTCGGAAGACATTTTTAGCAGTTCAGAGCATGTTGTCATACCAAAGGATTCGCTAGTTGTTGTTCAGCCAGTCTCTATTGATGAAAGCTCTGGTTTAGCCGAGCTAGCAGCCGTTGGTATAGAAGTAGATGGCGAAGTTATTCCTGTTGACTATCAAAAGATTGCAATTCGGGGTAAGAGTGGAAATCCACTTATTGCTAAGCGGTATGGCGATATCGGTAGCGATATTGCTGCTAACGATCTTGAGATGTTTGCAGTCGGTGCACTCAGTGGCATTGGAGAGATTTTGACGCGGCCCGATAGTCAAACGATTACGACTGGGGCGCTTAGCTCTTCATCGAGTACTGATTTTGGCGATCGCAATATTCTAGGCGCGATCCTCGCAGGCGGTACGCGAAATTTGACAGATCGAATGGCTGATCGCAACGACGAGCGCCTAGATGAGATTCGCTCTAGAGGCGTTATCTACTATCTCCCAGAGGGTGAAGAGGTTCAGTTCTACGTTAATTCGGAATTTCAACTATGAGAAAGCCTTTTGCCTTAGCGCTGATAGCCGCTGCACTGCTTGGAATCCCTGTTCCTGCAAACGCGCTAACAAAGATAGAAATTACTGAGCAGGTAGCTCAAGCAACGGTGCCTGAAATCAACGTACCGGGCGGCCATAGCGTTCTTCTGAACTTTGAGAATGGTCGATACATCCAGTCAATCTTGATCGACGATCCGAGCATTCTTGGCATTGCGACCGATAGAGCGCTTTGCACGAGTCAAAGTTCTAGCAGTAGCTGCGGCTTTGCAAGCGCAATGAGACTAACGCAATTGAGCGGTAGCATTAATTTACCTGGAGCCAGCTTCAGTCAGAGCAACGGGCTTGCAACCGTCGTTAGCGTTGTGACAACAGATCGCAGCGGTACGAACAGCGAAATATACCAGTTCTTAGTCAATACAACTGGCTCGGTCACGTCAAACGTATCGATGATCTCGATTGTTTCAAACGTAAGCGGAAACGATCAAAATCTTCCTATTATACGTGAGCGTGTCAGCCGTACAGACTTTGACCTATATAGCATTAAAGCAGGCCGCCGTAGTGCAATCTCTCAAGGATTAGCTGATACAGAGTCAGAGGCTTGGCAGGCGCTAGAGCGCTTTCTTGATCTGGCAGAAGCAGGACAGAGCATTACAGAAGCAATTTTGCAAACGGGCGTATCCACAGTGCTTCTAGGCGAATTGGAAAGAATCGGTAGCGTTGCCCAAATTTAGAGGCATTGGAACTAGCTCATGGTGTTTAAAATTCTGTTTTCGTTCATTCTTTCGATCGTGCTGACGCTGTACGCAGCGATGCCGTCGTTCGCACAGTCATCTGCCGACCAGGTTCTGACGACGACCTTTGACGAGATGCCTCCATACAGAAAAGCGGGTTTTGTGCCTGATATTGGCGAAGAAGTTGGCTATAACACCGAGCGAGAATGGCGGGCGGGCGATCGCCCTGCCGATGTCGTTAAGCTCGGCGATGTCGAGACAGGGCTTGGGGTCGAAGCGCTATCGCTGTCGCAAATCTCTGAGCTGACAGGGCTTGATCTGGCTCAGCTTAAGATTGAGAATCTAGACTTCTTGCGGGGCGTTAGCATAGAAGAGTTTTTAATGGACGTTCCGTTCCTAAGTGAATGGAACGTTTCAGATATTCCAGAGCTAGAGCAGTTAGAGGGTTTTGAGGGCATTTTTACAGGCGATCGCACGCTCGGGGAAGTTGTTGCGCAAACGCCTGAGATTGCCAGCCTAGAAGTGACGGATGTGTTTGGAGAAATGCCAGTGGGTTCGATCCCCAACCTTGAATCGGCACAGCTATCTGATTTTGAAGGAATTGGAGATAAGTCGATCTCTGAGGTACCTGGTTTAGGCAGCGTATCTCTAGACTCATTTCCGATTCCGGTGTCGATGCCATCATTAAATCTGTTTCCTAAGCAAGACATAGCCTTCGGGCCAAAAGAATACTCCAGCAGCAAATCAACACCGCAACCTGTCTCTGGCGGAACCAATGGAACTCAGCTCTGGCGGCCGATGGCCTGCAAAGGCGGCTGCGCTCATATCGAGCTAGCAGAATCAGGCTGGGAAGGCGCGAACTGGATGACGAAAGATCATCGTGTTCCTGACGGCTTCGGCTTTCTCGGTTCAATTATCGATGAAGCCGGTGCCTATCGTATTCCCTTTGGCCCCGCTTTTGCTCTACAGGTTGTGAGCACCGATGAAAAAACAGGTGAAGCTGACTGGGGACTGGCTTTTCGAGTCTGCAAGAGAGGCGTTATCGATTTGGGCTGCACTGCGTATTTTATGGAAGTGCCGCTTGGTGTCACAACAAAAGAAGGAGACAATATCTTGACAGGCGTTCGTGACGGGCTAGGTGGATCGACAGTGCCTATGAAGGCACCCCCTGAGTTTGAAGCAATGCGGCCTGAAACACCATCTGAACTACAGACTCAAATTGATGCGAAGCTACCACCGTCGAATAGTGGAGCTAGCTTGTGTGGTGAAGGGCCTGGAAACGTTAATCTGAAGCCACTAGCCGAAGCATTTCATGATATTGAATCTGCTATTCCAGGCGATCCGTATGGCGCAGTCGGCGTTTGGGTTGATGGAACACCGTATGGCTATCCAAACGAAAGAGGGTTTGCGCTCGGGAGGTATCAGTATATGTCGTATCGCGAAGATGTAATAGCAAAGGTCTCGGATACTTCAGGCGGTAAAGCCATGCTAGATAGGGCATTTTCCAGGCAAAAGCCAACGCCTAATGAAGTCCTGCAATATTTTCCGCCGGATATACAAGACAGCCTGTTTGTTGCAGATCAATCTAGCAATATTGAAGCACTTCTCTCAAAGGGCTTTGAAGGCGAGAGACTTCTAGAAGTACTAGGTCAAGTGCATTTTGGGGGCTTTGACATTTTAAGCAATGGAAGTTTAGACTCTGGCGGAACTGATGCCAACGGTAAATCATTACGCAGCTACGGTCAGGACTTCAAGAATGCTTATCGTAAGCGCAATGCTGAATATGAAGAAAATTCTGAAAACAGTACTTGCGGAAAAACAACTGGTAAATATAGAAATCCAACAGCAAAGGGATGGAAACCACATCAATTCTTCAATCCAGCTAAAGGATATAACCCTAAAAATGGAATGGCAAGAAAGCATCTAGGAATTGATCTAGGCGGTAATACCGGAGAATCTATTGTAGCGGCAGACGGGGGCGTCATCAGCGTAGTGGCCTTTGACTACAACCCTGCAACTGGAAAGGGTTGGGGAAACTATATTGTCATAGACCACGGAGGTGAGGAAACACTCTATGCGCATTTAGACTCATCTGACGTTCAGCAAGGCGCTTCAGTTGAGAAAGGGCAGCACATCGGCAAGCTAGGCTCAACTGGCGGTAGCTCTGGGCCACACTTACATTTTGAGGTGATCGTAAAAGGCAAAGGATCAATCGATCCAGAACCTGTGACCGACTTCAACGAGTTCTAAAAGGAATAGATAATGAGAAGAAAATATAGAAGACTCTTGAAAATTGCTAGTCTCATATGTGCTTTAGCCATCTCGCTGCACGGCATAAACTGGTTAGCTAAAGCAGCAGTTGATCGAGAGCACAATGCGATTATCAATGGCTCCAAGAAAGTTGAGTACGTTAGCAATACTAATAGCGCGAAGCAAGATAATCTCACAGCTCCTCAGCACGATAGCTGTAGACCGGAGAATAGTGGTGAGTCAACTATTGCTGCAACTGCAACAGACTCGCGTGGTTACTCCTATGCGTTATGGCTCTATGAGCCGAAGTCTACAAGCACAGAAAGAGGCACCGACCATGAAGATACTCGCACTAGAGTAACCAGCTTATTTGGCGAAGCCTGTGGAATAGCCTACGACTCTAGCTACGGTAGCGTGATAACAGAAAGAGTTCCGCTATCAGTAGCGCGATCGCTGACAAGAGAGCTATTTCAGAGCCTCGCCGAAACGTCAGGTGGGCTTGAGCAGTTCAAGACAGAGATTCTGCAAAACCTTGAGTACAGTCGAGAGGTCAGAGAATCAGGTCGGCGTTCAATGTCGGCTGAAATGCCTACCTATACCTCTGTTGAGATCTGGGCGTTAAACGAGATTGGTATCGCAATTCCAGATGACTACTACGACTTGATTGATATTGATGATAGATGGGTCTACGACTACGAGGTTCCCTGATAGCTTTGCTCTAATTTTTGCATACGTGATTGTAGGTATTGCTTTGGCGATCGTTGCGATCCCTTCTCTCTTTTTCTAAATGATCTCCACACAGCAGTCTATAGCTCAAGTACAGTTGCCCCCGCCCTCTGAGAGCGACGGGACTATCTACGGCTTCAGTCCATCAATGCTGTGGCTGCTAGGTGGGTTCTTGGTGTTCATAATATTGGCGCTCATCGCCGATCGTCTATCTTTCGGATCAAAAGGAAAGAGCGTTCTGAGCACCGGGCGATGGGCCTCTAATAAGGATAAAAAGTTTGCGTACAATCGAGCAAGAGCGCAAATAAGAAGCGATCGCCATGACGAGATAGCACTGTGGATAAATCAACCGACGTTTGAATCAGGCAAAATCAAGAACGATAGCAAGACGATTTATCTGCCGGACATGGCACGAGGAACGTCTGTAATCGGTGGTTCTGGTTCTGGGAAGTCCTTCTCGGTCGTTAAGCCAACCCTTCGAGCCTCTATTGCACAAGGATTGCCGACCATACTGCTTGATACGGACTATCCTGGCCTAACCAAGACAATCGCGCCTCTAGCTGAGGCCGCTGGCTATGAGGTAAGCATATTTGCACCAGGCTACCCTGAGTCAGGCATTTGCAACGTGCTTGATTTTCTCAAAGACCATCGCGATTCAACTGGTGCGAGTCAAGTTGGGAAGACGCTCAATAAGAATTTTCAAGGCGGGGATTCAAAAAACAAAGATCTATTTTTTGAAACAGCTGGAGAGTTAGCGACCGAGGCTGCTCTTTTGTTGGCTAAAGCGCTTAAGCACCCTGATATCTTGACAGCCTTTACTATCCTAAAAGACGAGGATATGATCGCTCGCGTACGCGGCGTAGGTAAGATTGATCCTTGGCTGACGCTAGCCTTTGGCCAGCTTCTTTCTACAGCGAAATCAGAGAAAACAATCGACTCGATTCGTGGTACGGCAGCAATCCTGTTTGGACAGCTAATGCGGCCAGACATTCTACCTGCCCTAGTCGGACAAACGACAATCCCTTTAGATATCACAGGCAAGAAGCTTCTGATCTTCGGTGTTAAGCAAGATGTTCGTCTCGCTGTCTCACCTTTGATTGCTTCTATTATCCACGCGCTTGTCTCTAGAAACGTGCTGCAAGGGCGAAAGGAACCTTTGTTCTTATCTCTTGATGAAATGCCATCTATGTACTTTCCTGAGATAGCTGAGTGGCTCTCAGAAAAGCGTAAATATGGACTATGCACTCAAATTGGCTATCAGTCACTAGGACAGCTCAAGAAAACATATGGGCCAGAGCTAGCCGATGTCATTTATACAAACACAGCCACTAAGTTCTTCTTCAATCCACAGTCGATTGAAAGTGCTCGCATTTTTAGCGAGACGCTCGGTGAGGTAGACGTTGTTTACAAGACGCGCAATCGCACATACGGTAGGAACCGTTCTAGAACTCGTAATGAAACGCGAACGAAAAAGCGGCTGATGGCACCAGATGAGTTTCTAAATCAGGCTGAAGGTTGCTGCGTTTTGGTGAGCCCTGGCTACGGCAACCAAACGGAACGCTTTATCCCGGTTAAGTTTTCGCCGCTGACGATCTCTCAAGATGAGTTAGATATTCAATCGGCTGTAGAAAATGAGTGGAGTGAGTTCTTAGCGGAGAAGATACGAGTTGGTGTCGGTGACAAGCGCATAAACCCAGACGAAATTACGAAACGAGAGGAGGATTTTCACGCTCAGCTACCGATTGTTAAAAATAAAGAAAAGCCTGTGCTACATAGCATCTTAGAAGAGCTGTAAGGAGGTCGTAGTGAACCAGTTTGAGCAGGAGAAAAGACGTGCTGAGAGTGGGGGTATGGCAGGTGCTAGAGATGTCTCAAGAGGACTTTCAGATACAGGTACTTCTGTTGCGCTCGTACTGTACAAAAGAATAATTCTCAACGTACAAAGGCTTAAAGATGCGCGAAAGGCGAACCAAGAAAGGGTAGCTGAAGTTGGTAGTCGTTTGGCTAGCTCACCTACTGCGGAACTAACGACAGAGCGCGAGCTTTTAGAAAAACCAGCCGAGAAAGCGGAGGTAAAGCCCCTAATCGACTATGCAAACAGCGGCCAGGAGAAGACTAGATTGGTTGAGCAGATTAGAACGACGACGACAGCCTTTGAGAGAAATGCTAAGAGCAGCGATTCGCAGGTCGCTTCGGAGGCACAGCTAAAGGTTGTAGAGCTAGCTCGACTCGTAGGTGAGCTGGGCATTTCTACTTATATTGAGCGCAGTGTAAGGTCTACCATGCAGGACTCGACTTTCTTTAGCGACCGCAAGCCTACTGAGAGAGAAAGCGGTGTGGTTGAAGCTAAGACGGCTCAGCAGGCTACTGGAGTCAGACAGCAAACTGCTAAGGATATTATTGATGTAGAGGTAGAAGCCTCTGACATAGCAGACTCTGATGAAGAACTTTTTCAAACAGAGGCTGTACCGCAAAGGCCCAAACTGCGATCGCTTTCTGCGAAGCCAAGAGAGCAGGAAGCCGTACGAACAGTAGCTACGGCGGCTCAGTCATCGTCAGAACTATCGGAGGCACAGCAAAAGGTCGTTAAGATAGTCGATAGCATTTCAGCTAGCTATGAGGAATACTCAACTCAGCTATCTGATACAAAATACCCTCCGCAATCAGAAGCAGATAAGCGATCGCCTCAGCAACCAGAGCAGTCTGGATCGATGCCGAGAAGCGCAAGTGAGCCAGACGCAGAAACGCTAGTGAACGTATACCGTGCAGAAACTTTTGAAATTCATAGAAAGGGCTATGTCGTATCTATCTTCGATATCACTAACGATAGCAAAGAGCCTATATTTGAGTTCGAGCAGCGCGGGCAAAAAATAGATGTTCTAAGAGACGAGATTACAAACAAGGCTGAGATCTATAAAAAGTTTGAAACCGCTAGTGATAATCTAGAAACGATGAAAAGCCGTGGCCAGAGCGTAAAGAACATACTCTCTGACAAAACGCATAGAGCGCAGGTCGCTGTGTTTGGAGAACTATCACCTAGAGGCAGCACCGCGATTGCAACAGGATATCTACTGACCAGCAATACTGAAAAAGTCAGAACGCTTGCAGCAGATAGCGGCAGGCAAATGAGCTATGAGCGTCAAGTTCGGATAAGAGAGGGTAGCGAACAGCCGTATGACATCATTATTGTTTCTAAAGACGGTGTTCCGCCTAGAGACTCAACTATTGCAATATCCGAAGATGGCAGCATTTTATCGCAAAACCATCCAAGTGATTATCCTGAGTTGAGACAGAACTATGAAATAGCAAAGGAAGAACATCAGGCATTGAAGCAAGCCGCTGAAGCTGCTGAGGAGTTAAGACAGAAACCCGTATTACGTAACAATTCAGGAGGCTTTGAGCGATGAATATAGCCAGTCGCAAGAGAATTGAATGGGAGGCGATTTTAGAGGCGTACGGCCCTGATGCTAAGGCCTCTCTTAAAAGCCTGCTGGCTGATGCGGAAATTTCTGACTCTGATCCAGCTGCTGTTGTCATCTCAGCAATGTTTATCTCTCAAATCGACTCAGTTCAGGCTTTTCAGTCGATCGCTGAAACCATAGATACAGGGAAAGTGGAGCTAAGTAGCCAGTTTCAAACTCAGATAGAGCAGCTGCGTGGCATTATCGCTTTTGCAAAAGAGCATCTAGTCGAAACGAGCGAAGAAAATATAGAGAAAAACCAGAAAGAGATGATACAGGCAATTAAAGGTGGTATCGCTAAGGTGCTAGGCAAGGAAAGCCGCTCTCGTCAGCAGAAGGCAACATTTGCTAGTGGTATGACCATCGTTTGTGCTGCGATCGTCTCTATCGCTAGTATGGTGGTCGGCGCATCCATTGTGTATGTATCTACAAAAGGTTCTAAGCTACCGCAGCCAGTAGCGGCTTCAGCACTTGAAGCTTTGCCTAATGGAGATGTCTGGTCTGACATTGCCGAGAGCAATCAAGTTCAGCTAGAAACCTGTTTGGAAAATATAGCGGCTTTAGACAGGCGCTGCGCTATCACTATCCCGCATTGAACGGTTGCTCGTGCTAATGCCTGTTAGGCAGAAGTTAGAACACCCGTTCGCGCATCTGTTCTAATCTTCGATGCCACCGCGTGAAGAAGGGTCGCTGTTTCTACATCGTCTAGATGTCCAACGAGTTCAGAAGTAGGAATCTTTTCTTGCAATGCTAGATGAATGCCTCTTGCTTCAGCTAACTGCATTAGAAAGTAATGGAATGCATCGTCATCAAGCGCCATCAGCAGCTTTTCAAGGCTATCTGTGTTGACTGCCTTGAAACCAGATCTAAACCGTGAGATTACGCCAGTCGATACACCAGCGTTTTCCGAAAGCGTAATAGCTTTGATGGAAAATTTTCGGATCGTTTCATTGAAGGCTATTCCGAAGTTCATGGCAAAAATGTGCTGTCGCTCAAATATTTCCAGGTGTTAACGTTTTACAATGTGATAGCGATAGAGCGCCAACACAAAACGGCTAAAATACGTAATCTTTAGATAATTTGCTCTTTATGCATTATTACAATACACAACTGACTATACGTATAATTATCTGAGCGTACAAGGAGTAGTAACAAACCTTGGTAAAGTTATGTCTTTACTGGTAGCCGCTTAAGCAATGCGCTTAGGAGCAGTCTGCTACTGCCGGTCAAACTGTTCAGTCCTATAAGATGGCTATTATGTCTCCTACGTCATTGTCTATTTCGTAGCCTAATAGCAAGAGAATCTATGACACTTGCTATCTCATCTGATGTTAGTGTCTCTATCAGCTTGTCGATAAGCAGAGCTTTCCTAGCATCAGAGAGTTCTTGAATCCTTTCGTAGATATAGTCTACTTCTAGGCTGGCTTCTGTCTCGGCCTCACAACCTATGTGAAACAGCCCTTCCGTACCGCTTTCCATTTAAAACTATTTTGGGAATTTAATGTAAGTGCTTTCTAATAGCAGATGCTTTTGTATGTGCTTATATATACGCAGCCTGCATAAGATTTCTTGACGAAAAAGGAATTATTATTTTCTAGATGGGTTTTGAGTGAGCTTAATTTCGGTGTATTATCTCAAAGCCTGTCGGCAACCTCCGGGAGTAGCCTGCGACAGCATGGTTGTCTAGCTTCTGAACAAAGTTATTTGAAGCAACCGGACTTTGGAAAAATTCTTCTAGATGACGGCTGTGCACGACCTGCGAAATCCAGAAGGAAAAGGCTTCATCGGCTAGGGCTGCTAGCAGCTTTTCTAAGCTGTCTGTGATGCTCGCGTTGGTGCTGTTTGCGACATACTCCCGACGCTGACACCAAGCTATACGTGCGCGGACTTCCTCAGTGACTCTAGGCTACTGCTCGGACATTGCCTGAGATTTGTTTGTGCTCCGTCCGACATCCTACGACGGAGTTATTGAGCTTTTCATCCGCCGTAGCGGGCATCTCCTGTAGGAGGACAACGTGCAGAGCACGGACTGTTTTTGAGAAGAAGGGATGGGGCGGCCAAAACCTACGGGACGCTCAATCTCATCGCCAGCACAATCGCTGTGCTGTACTAAGGCTGTGATACCGAGGCTATTGAGCGAGCTATACTCTTGACTGGCTGATTGCTAGAACTTTTGAGCCATTTTTTGCTTGAGCTTCAGAATCAGCCCTTATCTTTGCCGCGAGTGCAGTTAGAAGCTCCGCTTGGTCTGCTGGATTAAGATTCTGAACTTGTTCAGAAAGCGTTTGCTTTCTTTCTGCCACTAAATGAATAGGCCGATGTACGACTATTTTTTCGAGCATAAAATTGAAAGCTTCGTCGTCTAAAGCTTCCCATATTTGCTCTAGTCCATCGCTTGTGATGGCGTAGCCATTAAAAAAACGCGACAATCGGCTACCTGCCACGCCAGACTGGCTCGATAGCTCTGCTGCTGTCAGACCAAAGTGCTCTAGCGTAGTTTTGAGGGCTTCGCCGAATTTCATAATAATAAAGAGCGGAGATCAAATTTACGATTTCATAATACAATACACACGCACCAGCATTATGTAAGGAGTATATATCGGAGTAATTTTTCAGTAAAAAGAGAAAACCCCAATTGCACAAACAATTGAGGTCTTCGTTAATCGAGATAGGCGGGACTCTAAATTATTGCTTGGCGGCGGTTTTTTGAGTGACCCTTCGTGCTGTCTATATATTAGCAGCTATTGCTTAATAGTTGCAAAAATTGCGATCGCAATTTTTAGATATGTAGATAACAGCAGCCTGTCTCTCATTCACTTCTAGAGAGATAGAACATGATTGCGATCCGCAATGACGACCTACTGCCGTCAGACCCATTAGCCCAGCGCCTTAGCCATACCTTTCTGAGGAACCGCTGGGACTTCATCTATGCGCCAGTGTCAGACCCAACTCAGCCGGAGCAAAGGGAGCTGGACTGGCAGACAGAGCATCTGAAACAGAAGCCCGAGTGGAAGACTGAGCGCCGCTACCCAATGAAAAGCCGGGTGCTGTACCACCGCTGGGCAGACCCAAGCGAGGTTCTAGGCGTCCGGTTTGACCACACGACCGAATACGGCCTGCTGGATATCGACGTAACGAGTCCTTACCATCCGAAGCAAAATCCAGACGCGATCGCCGAACTCCGGATTGCGTTAGAAACCATCGGCATTACCCGGACATTCTTAGTGCGCTCAAGCTGGAGCGACGGCCTGCACCTCTATTTCCCACTAGACGGAGCGGTCAATACGTTCAATCTGGCTGTTGCGGTCAAGTTCTGTCTCCAAACGCAAGGCTTTGAAGTTAAAGAAGGCCATCTAGAGATATTCCCGAACGATAAAAGCTATGGGGTGGTCACGAAGATTCTCTACAAAGGGCATCGCCTGCCACTCCAGCCAGAAACCGGCTCCTGGTTGCTAGACGATGACCTGCAAGGAATTAGCAACCAGCTCAGCGACCTGTTTCGCATCTGGGATATCGCGTCTATCGGCCAGGATATGGCAGAACTCAATAGTGCCCTGCTGATTGCGCGACAAAACCGGCTGACGAAACCGCGCCGCCGGTTGAACAACGTAGAAGTATGGCGACGGGATCTAGAGATCATAATCGCCGAAGGCTGGACAGGAGCGCATCAAACGAACCATCTCCTCAAGCAGATTGGCTGCTACGGGGTAGTGTTCAAAGAACTGAGCGGCGATGCGCTCATTAAATATATCCGCGAGACGGCAACTGCCGCACCTGGCTACTCCCAATGGTGCGGCCACCAACATCAAATAGAACTGCGAGCACGAAGCTGGGCGAAAGCGGTGGAGAAGTACTACTGGCCGCTAGGTACTCACGCCAAACCGCGCCCTGCTGACAATGTTGTGCCGTTCAATGAGCGTCGTTCATTGTCAGCGCAAGAAGAAATTAAAGCAGCGATCACGATTTTAGAAGAGGGCGATCGCCTACCGGAAGCAATCACTGCGAGAGCGCAAGCAATATCGGAATTAGCAGGCACGAGTCTGGGAACGCTGTACCGTCACAAAGGGCTGTGGCACCCGAAGCATCAGGAACCAGAAGAAAGGTGTGTAATAGCCGAAGCTACGGTAGATACAGCGCCTATTCATCTGCCCAGCCCACCCGAGACAAAACATCTAGAACCTTTGCCTAGAAAGGAATTACAGACTAAAGAAGAAATAATGAAGTGTAGGCCCGCCCTGCGTGAAGATTCTTTCAAAAAAGAATCTAAAAACTCTTCTCCGAGGGGGGTTCGGGGGGAGCAGTCAAGTTTTCCACAGGTTGAACGCCCTAAGCTGCGGCTAGTTTCTCAGTCTAACCTTCCGCAGCTCCCTCCAACTTCTGGCATAGATCCTGAACAAGACGAGGTTATTCAGGCTATTCAATGTCAAGTTCGGAGTTTAGGCTGGACTTTAGATGAGATTAAGGCGTTTATTGCTAATAAGTTTGGTGGTAAGCACCGATACCAGCTTAGCCATGATGAATTAACGCTTTTGCTCTGTCATCTTCGAGACATTTCAACCTCTTGATGTACCCTCTGTCTTGCTCTTAAATCGTCAGTAGTACGATAATAGTACAGACTTGCCTTTATTCCTGTACTACTCGTGCCCCCTTTTAGCCGTGTATCGTAAACGTCGAGTGACAAATGGATCCGTGCCTCCCCTAAACACTTCTCCAGTCACGAACAGATTAGAAATATTATTACCTGTGGTGTAAGTCAGTGCTTGAAACCGGACAGCTCATTCCCATTAACTTCAAGGGGCGCAAGTTCAATGCTGTTGTGATCGACCCCAACGGATTAGGCGAAGGGCGACCAACTGTGGGGATTGGCTATCGCGGGATGTCTCGCCATACTGATGTACCTGCACAAACTTTTGTTGATAGGGTGTCAGAGATAGAAGGGATTAATGTTCTGAAACTCCCATCTGGCAAGACATTTAGGGTGTCAGAAATAGCTGCAAATGACGGTAATACTTATAGAGTCATTGAAGCGACTGACTGGGTTGATCTGGTTGGAGACTGGGCTAAAAATCCGGGTCGGCTAGGCAAAAAGGCCAGAAATGGACTAATCGATTTTCTAACTTGGTACGCTGCTGAGGGGCTGTACGCTGCTGCCTACACCATCCTCAAACGAGCCTATACCTATGAAGATAGCCAAATCATTCAGCAGTGGCTAGTTTCCCGAGAAGCGGGCAAGCCTGCTCGAAAGGATTGGGCTTATGCAATTTCGGAGCAAGGTGGGAACAGTCCCTTCAAATATGGGAAGTGGACTAACTACGTTTACAAAGGACTCTTCGGTATGGACGCTGCTGAAATGAAACGGCTCTGGGAAGCTCCTGTATCAGGTTCGAGACATATTGCCAGAAACTATATTCCTGAATCCCTCGGTGTTGATATGGTTGCCTACTGTGAAAAGCTGATTTCTGTCCTCGAATTGGATGACCTTGAACGCGCTCACGATGAAGCTATTCGGCTTACTCAAATGAAGTTTCGGCAACGTATGGATACCGATAAATTGGGCGGCTAACCGCTTCGGTTTTAGGGTGTCAGAGTATTCGTCATAAAAAGCCTGAATTCATTGTCCGTATTGGCTTTGAGGGTGTCAGGATACCACGCAATATCAGATAGCTTGATTCAGCTTACGTATGGCTGGATAGACACCTTAGAAGCACGTTGAGATGCCTCGGCCAACACTAACAATAGAGGGGGCATTCGACATGATGGGGGCGAGTGGCTAAAAACACCGTCCGGTCTTCTTTTTAGGGTCATTCGTCTTTCAGGAGCAGACAATAACAACTGTAATATTATTGAGTTTCCAGAATGGTTTGGCCTAGTGACGGTCTGCTAAGCCTTGGTCATTTGTGTCTGTCCCTATCAAGGAATGCTTGGATGAATTGTGTGCTGGGTATCAGCCTCGAACTGTTTGAGATACTTTCCCTCATATCTTTGAAAATGCTGCTTAGCTATTCGACTCATCAAAACAGCCGTTGATGTCCCTCTATCGGTGCAGCTTAGTACCCGGAGATAAACGCTATGCAGTTGACTTAATCGAATGTTTGCGAACGCTCTTCGATTGAGCATGGTGGATTCTGGGTCAATGACGTTGGCAAGCGGCGAAACCGGGAATGTCGGAAACTCACTACTTTGATAGTCGGGAAGCGGTCTGCGCCATTCGGAATAAAGATCGAAAAATCTAGCAGAGGACGGATCTAAGCCCCTTGCTTTTGCCTCTATGTCACAACACGCCAGCAAAAAATCCTCATTTTCCTCACAAAATACCGAAGCAATGTGAGTTAGCAGCAGCTTCTTGTTCCACCCTAAGTCTGAAACAGCTTTGAGGTAATAGCCCTCCCACCAGTCTTTTTCTAGATGGATGAAACTAATCGGCAGGTCTATATACACAGGCGCATAAAACAATCAGTAAATGCGATAAGCCTACACCCAAATAGTTTGTACACGATTTAGATAACACAATCAGTATTTGATCCTGGATAACACTATTTGTGTTACATTGCGTTTGTTCGTATCCCGTTGCGAACCGCCAACTTTTTGCTTGGTGCCATCTGCCACCTCTGGCACCGCAAATCTCTGCCTCAAACACCTCGCCCCTAGCTAACTAGAGGCATCTGGATCACCATCAACCAAGACAAAGGAATGCATCTACTATGTCTTCTAAATCAAAGGTAAAGACCGAAGCCACCACTGATCCCACCACCATGACGGTGGCGCTGATCGCTGAAGAGCTAAATATTGCATCTGATGCGATGCGAGATCGCTGGCCCAGTCTCAGTCCTGATACAGAGCTGGACGCACAACAAGAGGAGCGTATCCGCTACTGGGCCGCAGAGTTGGCATTAACGCCAGAGCGTCGCGAGCTGCGCAACTTACTTAAAAGTCGGATAATTGATGCTGACAGACAAAACGCTGCCTTAGATGAAGTAGAACGGCTGATTGCGCTAGCTCATTCGAGTGACGGTGAAGAGCTGCCAGCCGATTCAAAAGAAGCAGCTTTCATCAAAACTATCTATGAATCTGAAAAAAAGCTCCAAGGCCGGATGGCTGGACTAATGCCAGCACTGGCCGAAGAGGTTTACGTCACCGGAGCAGGCGAGGTGGTTCGACCTTCAGTGGCAATCGCCCAGATCGAAACGAAACGCTACGACTCGCCCGCATTGCAGAGCAGCTCCGTAACAATCCCAGCCCTCAGCAGCGGCGACAACTAAGCGCTGAGCAGGCCGCTGAATATCTACGAACCTCTGTGACGACGGCGGCGCGTATCGCGCATTTAGGCCGCTACCGAAAGCAATTTACCGATCCTATTGATACTGACATGCACGATTCAGCCGCTAAGAATTGGCGCGACTACTTTGTTTACTGCTTAGTTGGCAGTGGGCTGATGGCAGGTGCGATCGCGCTGATTGGCGTTGAGAATAAAAAGCTATATGCGCTGTCACCCGTAGCTGGCGCTTTGGTAGGGGGCGCGGTGTCTAAGCGAGACGATCAGCACCGAAGGGTTCCATCAGAGCTGGCGACTTCACCAAGACGTTTTGCGGCAGATATGACCATCGCGCTCGATAACAGCCTGGCGCACCTGCAAGCCGTTGAGCATGTGGCCGGGTCGATGGCGCAATCTGCCGAGCAGTTTTCTACCACCCTAGAG
>Ga0209194_1001076_pt1 | contig 18264 bp, 7 predicted proteins | sample COGITO_mtgs_1004_FD_184787 | JGI IMG/M metagenome (GOLD analysis project Ga0209194, IMG submission 184787) | Pelagic marine microbial communities from North Sea - COGITO_mtgs_100413 (SPAdes) (version 2) | ecosystem: Environmental > Aquatic > Marine > Epipelagic ...
GTTACCACCAGTACTTGGTAGTGTAAGTGTGTTTGTAGCAGATTCAGAGTGTGGTGCACCAATAAGTGTTTGTGCGTGTGCGTTTGAACTCTCACAATAGAATTTAATTTGTGAAACTGCCGTACCATCATTTTTCAAGTCGATAAGACCACCAGCTAAGAATAAGTCACCACCAGCAGAACTATCTACTCTTAAAAATTCAGTCATAGAGCCGCCATCGTTACCAGTAACTACAAAGTCTTTATCTGATACACGACTTGACAAAATAAAATCGCCACCATTTGAACCAACAAGTATTTTTCCAACATTAGTTCCGCCATCATTAAAGAGTATCTCTCCACCATCAGCATCAAGATTAATATTAGTAGATGAATCTAAAGTCATATCACCAGTAGAGTTAATACCTACTGTACCATCAGCAGTAATTGTTAAGTTTGCCGCTGCAGCGGAAGCGTCTGTTGTTACTAGACTTGTCGCACCGTTTGTACCAACAGTTGTAACGAAGGTATCGCCAGAAGAACCAGTCATTGTGATGACTTTACCATCTACAGCAACATCATCTACAGTTAATGCAGTTAGAGTACCAACTGAAGTAAGATTAGGCATGGCAGTAATCTCATCATCAAAGTATGCAGCCAAATCAGTAACAGCAACTTGAACCATTGTGCCACCATCATTCATCACAACTCTGTCTGCATCGGCAACAGTAGTAGATGTAGCAGAAGTTCCGCCGTCTACAATATTAAGTTCTGCGGCCGTTGAAGTAACGCCGTCTAATATGTTTAATTCTTCGGGTGTAGATGTAATTGCGGTAGCAGAAACAGCCGCAAGAACAGGCAAAGTACCTGAAACATTAGGCAACGAAATTGTTCTATCGCCAGTTGCATCAATAGATGTTAAAGTTGTTTCATTTGCATCTGCCGTAGAACCTTCAAACACAACAGCGTTATTGGCGTTCATTGTTACAGAGTTTGTAATCGTTTGCGTTCCAGAAACAACAATATTAGTTGTTGTAAGTGTTCCTGTACTTGGGTTATATGTTAGATTACCATCTGATTCTAGTCCTACATTACCACCGTCTGAGTCAGCGCCAGCAACGAATGTTAGAACATTATTCTCATTTGTATCCTCATTGTCTGTTACTGTTACGGTTGTTGCAACAGCAGCTGTTCCAGAGTAACCACTTGAAGTAATAGTACCAAGTGATGAACCACCATCTGCAAATGTAATTGTTCCGCCATCGGCATCAAGTGTAATTCCACCAGATGAGTCTAGTGTAACTGTAGTACCTGCCATCTCAGCAGTACCATCAGCAGTAATTTGTATGTTTGCAGCTGCACCACCAGCATCTGTAGTAACAATATCTAGTGTTCCATTTGTGCCAGCAGTTAGTGTTGCAGTATCAGAGGATGAACCAGTCATTGTAATGACTTTTCCGTTTATGTTTACATCATCTGCGACTACTACACCACCAGTAATTGTACCAGTTGTTGTGATAGCAGAAGAACCGTTATCGATTGAACCAAATCCTGAAGTAATTGTACCAGAATTTAATGCCCCTGTAGAAACAAGATTAGGCATTGCAGTAATCTCGTCATCAAAGTATGCAGCCAAATCTGTAACTGCAACCTGTACCATTGTACCATTATCGTTTAGAACTACTCTGTCAGCATCAGCAACAGTAGTTGAAGTTGCACTTGTGTCGCCATCTATTACTGCCAATTCAGCAGTTGTGGCCGCAAGTCCATCTAAGATTTCTAATTCTGCCTCTGTGATTACAGCCGAACCAATTGTAAGTCCTGTGGTAACTAAAACGCCATTTAGTGTTAGTCCAGTATCAGCATTATGAGTAAGTGTAACATCTTGGTCATTACCAAAATAAACTACACCGCCATCTGCAAGATATAAATCAGAAAATTCTAATGAAGCAGAACCTAGTGCCGAACCATCTGCACTTGCAGGAGTAAATGAAGCAGCAGCCCAAGATAAAGTTCCTGAACCGTTTGTTGTTAGGTGTGTGTTTGCAACACCATCAGCAGTTGGTAAAATATAAGTTAGTGAGGCGGTGTTGTTACCTGCCTTGAATCCTGTATAGTGAGAACCTAAATCTGTATCTTCATAAATTCTTATCTCACCAGGACCTGCAGCTGCACCGTGAACCCCAACATAATTTCCATCATTGATTTCAAATAACTTGTTGCCGTCATATTGTTGAAAGATTATATCTTTTCCGTCAACCATTGGTTTAACAACTGTGTCGCCAGAACTGTTTGAAAATGAGAAATGTTCTACACCAGCAATTTTAAAGTCGATTCTATCGTCTGTATCTGCTGTTATTGAAGTATCTTGGTCGGCGTCTAAAAGTAATTCAACACCGTTTAAGTCTACCGCGGCTGCGAAATCTGCCAGTTTAGCAGAGGTAACTGCCCCGTCTGTAATTGAGTTTGCTAATATTTTTGATAGTGCCATTGTTTATTCCTATATTATATGACTATTTATAACATTTACCCGAGTGCAGCTGCCAAAGCGACTGAAAAAGCATTAGTCGCCGCACTTGCGGATGTAATTAAAGTTCCTGTTTCATTTGGTATCGTAATTGTTCTGTCTGCCGTTGGGTCGACTACTGTTAAAGTAGTTTCAAATGAGTTGGCAGTTGCGCCTTCAAACACAATACTAGAATCTGTTAAATTTAACGAAGTGTGTATAGCATTACTGATTGTAGGTGAATTAAGCGTTGGACTTGTAAGAGTTTTATTCGTTAAAGTTTGTGTGCCTGTTTTTGTAACGACTGTATTATCAATAGCAATTGTTACTGTTTGTCCTGTACCTGAAGTAGAAATACCAGTGCCGCCTGCAACAGTAAGCGTTTGACTATCTAAGTCAATTGCAATTGTGCCAGAATCAGATGTTATATCTAAATCTTGAGCAGTTACTTGTGCATCTACATAAGCCTTAATAGATTGTTGAGTAGCAACTTTTGTTGCACTATTAGAATCCATATTATCTTCATCAAGCACAGCACTACCTGACACAGCAGTATTCAATACAGGACTTGTAAGTGTTGCTGATGTAAGTGTCTTGTTTGTTAAGGTTTGTGTGCCTGTTAAAGTAGTTACGGTTGAATCAATCGCAAGAGTTATTGTATTGCCAGAACCTACTGAAGCAAGTCCAGTACCACCAGCAATTGTCAGAGTTTCACTATCTAAGTCAATACTTAATGCGCCACCACTATCACCCTGAAAATCTAGGTCTTGTGCAGTTATTTGTGCATCAACATATGCCTTAATTGATTGTTGAGATGCTAATTTAGTTGCAGAGTTACTATCGAAACCATCTTCGTCAAGAAACGCAGAACCAGATATTGCAGTATTAAATACACCACTTGTAATTGTTGGTGCAGTTAAAGTTTTGTTCGTAAGTGTCTGTGTTGCATCTGTTATTACCAGAGTTCCAGAAGCATCAGGGAAAGTAATTGTTCTGTCTGCCGTTGGGTCTGCAACCGCAAGTGTTGTTTCATAAGCATCATCAGTCGAGCCCTCAAATGTAATTTGAGATTCAAAAGTTGTTGCGCCAGTCTTAATACCGGTTACTTCTGTGTTCATTAAAGTAATTGCCTCAACAATATCTGTTGCTGATGCGATTACACCAGAAGCACTCGTTATACTTGCAATATCACCGACATCGGCTGCCGTTGAGTTGTAAGTTGTTCTTAGTGTGTCTAAGGTTGCTGTGTTTGCTACATTTCTATCTGCCATAATACTATTTATCTATCCTAATGCGATACATCTAACAATGTGTCCGAACTTGCTAGCGTGGGTTGCTGTTGTAATGCAAGTCATACTTGCATCTGGTATTGTAATTACATTATCTGCCGTTGGGTTGGCTGCCGTCAAAGTTGTTTCATAAGCATCAGCAGTTGAGCCTTCAAAAATGATTCCTTGTGAACTAGTACCTGGCCCAATATATAATGAAGATAATGTTTGGCCGTTTGCATATGTGTAAGTATCAATCACTGGTTCTGTAAAAGTTTTATTTGTAAATGTTTGTGATGCCGTTGTTATAGCAACTGCTGAAGAAATAGCAGGAGTTATTGTTTGACTTGATGCTGATACTGAAATCTGACTACCGCCCACAAAAGACATAGTTTGACTATCTAAATCGACTGTAACATTTCCACTATCTGTTGTTGCATCTAAATCTTGAGCAGTTACTTGTGCATCAACATATGCCTTAATACTTTGTTGTGTTGCAAGCTGTGTTGCACTATTAGAGCTCAAATTATCTTCATCTAATATAGCACTACCAGAAACTTGTGTATTCAAAGTAGATGTGTTAAAAGTAGGACTAGTTAATGTCTTACTTGCAAGTGTTTGAGTTCCTGTTAATGTAGTAACTGTACTATCTATATTGAAAGTCATAGTGTTACTATTTCCTACAGAATCAATACCAGTGCCGCCAGCAAAAGTCATTGTTTCAGAGTCCATTGTGATTTGTAGATTTCCGCCACTATCTCCAGCGAAAACTAAATCCATATCTGTATCTATTTGATTATCTACATATGCCTTGATACTTTGTTGTGTTGCAACTTTAGTGGCAGAATTGCTTGACATATCATCTTCATCAAGTACCGCACTTCCTGAAACAGCAGTATTCAATACAGGACTTGTTATAGTAGGAGTTGGAAATGTTTTTGCAGTAGATGTATCAGCATTATCTGTCAACATCACTCCACCACTACCATCTACAAAAGTCCATGTGCGGTCAGCAGTTGGGTCTGTAAATGACAAGGTCATTTCATAGTCGTCATCCGTCGAACCTTCCCAAACCATAGTTGATGCTGGGAATACAAACGCATCTGTTGTGATTTCTGGAAGTTCTGGATTAAGGGCCACAATAGCCTCAACAACATCAGTTGCCGAAGCAATATAACTAGTTGCGCTCAATATATCAGCAATATCACCAACATCTGCGGCTGTACCATTAAACTCGTGTCTAAAGTAATTTAATGTATCTGTAGCTGCTACTATTCTATCTGCCATTTGCCAACCCTATAAGTAAGTCTTTAATTTCTCGCATTTCTGTTTTTAATTCATTTACATAACGAATCACACTTCTTATTTCGTCATTCTGTTCTTTCTGTTTTCTTTTTCTCGCCATATAACGAGCATAAGCATCGGAGTCAGTATTGACAATTGCTTGAGATTTTAAATCTCTAACTAAGTTTGCGTGACCTTTAACCTTTGCAGTATCTTCCATAAGATTAAACTGCCAAGGCAATTCCTCTCATATCTCGTAAAATAGGTGGCTGTGAACTGTTTGTTCCAGACATCACTACCTTCAACTGAAACGCAGTAAATTCAGGCAAATCACTTGCACTAAATTTCTGTTCTTTAAATGTCAAACTATCTTTTGAAGGGTCAACTGCCGTGTCTGAAGTTCCATCAGAGTTAAACGCTGCCCAGGCAACATCACCGAGTTTTCTTGCATCCTCGGCACTTGTAATACGATAATATAATCTAAGTGTTGCCGTAGATTGAACATTTGCAGAAATTCTAATATCTAACGCAGTAGCGTCATTAGTCAATATAACAGGTCTTGTCATATACTTAGCAGAAGCACTACCGCCAGTATTTGTTGTTTCTTCAACAAAATCAGGAGTAGTTCCGTCTATTGGGTTATTTAATCTGTTCTGTATTAAGAACGCACTCAATCTTTGTGTGTCAATCACAGGCGAAATATTATTACTCTCTACAGGAGTTGACATAGAAATTGCAAGATTAAATGATTTACTACTAGACATCTCATTCGTTTCATTGATTGCACTAGCAATTAAATGCGGCGCACTCATATAGTAATCTTCATTAAATGTTACTGATATTGCCTTTGATGTTGCAGCCAATGAGTATTCTGTTTCAGAACCTTCAAGTGTTCTACCAGTTGTGTTTCTCATTGTTGCAGTCAATGATGTAGTTGGCGGTTGTATTGCACCAACGACAGGTTGAATTACATCATAGAGAATATTTCTTGTTGCAGTTACATTAGCTAATCCAGCACACTCACCAGACGCCGAAGCAGTATCAGAGTTTTGTGCAGTAATAGTGTAAGAATCTAACTTAATATTTCCAATCGTAGTATATGTGCCATTAAGGTTTGTGTGTGCAATGCCGTTGTGTGAACCAGAAGGAACGCCTGCGATTGTAACATTAGCAGATGTACTGTGCATACCATGATTAGGATGATGAACAGTAACCGTAGTAGAACCACTAGTTGTTGTAAGTGGGTTTTGTTTCAATGTCTTAGTCGGAATTATATCATTTACAAGATGAACTGTACCAGTTGTTGCCTCTGTAAACTTAGCACGATTAAGAATAAACTTCACATCTTCATTCTGTTCAGCAGTCCAAGTACTTCCATTCTGCGACTTAAACATTCCACCAAATGTCGGTTGTTTAGAAATCAATCTATTGTCATCTAAAGTCTTTTGTCCCATTCTAGCCGTGTATATAGTGTAGTTCGGAGAATTTGACTTTGCAACAAAACAGTACTCTGTATTTTCTTTTAAGAATACAGGACTTGGGAATGTGAATGTTGTTGACTCAGAAGCATCTGAAGAAACACTTACATCGCCTGCATCTACAAACACTTGACCAAACGGAACAATTGTTTGAGATGGATATCCATTAACCATTGTTCTGATTTGAACTTGTACAGGAGTTACACTTGCCTTAGATGAGAAGTATAATTCACAACTTGTAATAAACAAACCATTTGTAGAATCTACAAAGAAGGATTGAGCAACAGGGTCTGGATTATGATGTCTGTGTGGTGGATTACCAGCCCAAACTTGAGTGTTAGTAGTGTCTATATTTGTTCTTGTTATAGTCTGGTCCTCTTGAACATCTGTTCTTGAAATTTGAGGTTCTCTCGTAGACACAATAGTTTCTTGAACTTGTTGTATCATTCCTTTTGCAGTATAATCAGCCTCAGCAGATGTAAACACATCGCCAACCATATCATTTGTTGAACTAGTTGTTAATCTAAATGTTCTCTTACCTGTTCTCCAGATAGGACCTTGATGACTCGCTCTGTTCCATTTTCCAGTTGGCGGTTCAGGAATTGAAAAAACTCCTGATACTTGACCAGCGGCATTAGTTGTTAGAGCCGCACCTGCACTACTTCCTGTTGGTGTAACATAAGCAGAAACATCAATACCATCAAAGAATGGATAAACTCTTGTTAGAGGTTTCATATCTTTTGCATCAAATGAAACATCTTTTCCTCGAATGAATGGAGCAAACGCAACACTCACCACTCTATCACCAAAACTTGTTCTTACAGCATTTGGTATTAAACCAGTACGAATTCCTGCCCTTCTAAGTCCAACTCGTTGTGCAGTTTCAATAGTTGTTGTTTGAGTCTGCCAACCAAAACCAGGAGTTTGAGTATTTGTTCTATTTGTTTCTTGTACTGAGCCAGACCATTGTTCGTTCCAGTTACCCCAAACAGTACCAAGATTTAAATCTAATACACCAGCAGAAGCAAGATTTGTCAATGTATCGAATGTGCCTGGCATATCGACTTGTAAATCGGGTAATGTTTCAGTTGCCATCCACTCATCCATTTCAGGTAAAAGCGTTATTGTGCCAACATAGTCGATTACATCAAATGGTTGTAAATTAATTGTAGTACTGGCATATGGTTGTTCTGCATATGCTTCACTCGTATAAGGTAGTGTAATCAAATCACCAGTCTTTTGATAACCGTTTGTTGTTCTAATTGCATCAGTCATTGCAGTACTGTTTTCTAATGAACTATCTGACTCTATTAGATTAATATTGTCTTGATGGAACGCAGGGCGTAATTCGCCGTTTGCCATGTCCATAGAAACTGAATAGTCTGCATCTGTTACATCTGCAATTCCATGTCCAGTAAAGTTATCTACGATAATACCATTCTTAAATCTATCAAAGCCGTCAGCATCTTGTATTTGCATATTTTGTGCTTCTGCTTCTAGTAGAGATAGTTGTGTATAGTATTCTACATTTTCTAGTCGTTTCTCTATACGACCGATATCTCTCATTGTATATCGTCTATTATCTTGTGGTGTTATTTTAATATCTTCTGTATTAAATGTGTATGCAGGTATAAACATCTTATACAATAGCATAGCATCTGCAATACCTTCAGGTTCGATAGGCTCAACTGCCGAAGCGCCAGAGATTACTTTAAAGTCGCCATTAGATGCCATGAACACTTTATCTCTACGACTTAAATAGAACTCCAAGTCAGCAGTAATGTCTGTGTTGAATTTTGCAAATTCGACTGTAGAAGCACCTGTGCCACTAAATTGTCTGTCTTGTCCATCACCAGAATCAATAGTTGTAGCATTATCAACTCTTGGTCTAAGGTCTAGTACATCTCTTAATTCAAACTTCTCACCAGTAACATCAGAAGTATAAGAAGGTATATCACCATAGTCTATACCAGAATAACTATCTACACAGAAGAAGTTGCCAGCGCCGTGGGCGTAATAATCGTATGTGATAAGAAGTCTACCTGTTGGGGCAGATTCGCCTGCCTTTCTTACTAGACGACCAACATCATAGAAGTTATCTCTTTGTCCAGTATCTAAATCAAATCTGTGTGTAATATCTAGGTCTGTAGAAGCGGCTGCAGTACTAAAGTCAGCAGACATATAAACAGACTGAACATTGTAAACATCAGCATATCCTAGATTGATTTCAGTTTTACTTGCAAGAGCTGATGTATCAACAGTCTTAGTTATATCTGTTGTTGCAGTCTTTGTTTTTGCACCAACAACAGAAGCAGAAATAGTTGCAAGAATCTTAACTTTACTTCCATTAAATGTGCTGCCTAAATCGATTGCTAAAGTTTTGCCTGTTGGTGAACCGCCAAGTGTATAGTCGCCAGAACTCGAAAGCGTTATTATATCTCCAACTTCACCAGCAGTAGCACTACCGCCTTTAGTCATTACAGAAACAGTAACATCTGCCTCTGAATGTGCAGTAAATATTTCGTTAGTACCAGCAGTAAGTGTCGCAGTACCAGAACTTGAAAGGGTTGAAACGAACTGTCTGCGAATCTTAAATGATGTATCACTAATACTAGAATTATCTTCTGTCAATAATGTCTTAGTTACTTGATATGGTAATTTAAATAATAAACTATCATTTGTTGGTGATTGAATTTTTGTTCTTCTTCTTGTGAACTGTACTGTTGTTGCAGTTGTACTACCTAAACCACTAGACATCTCTGCCTTTGTATCTGAAGCAATACTATCTACAATTCTTGTAACTGTGTTGTTAGCATCATCTGTGAATGTGATTGAATCGCCAATTTGTAATTCAGTTGTGAACCTAGTTCCAGAACCAAATACTGTGTCTGCGGCCTGCGATTCTTGTGATATTACATCACCACTATTATCTTCTAGTAGAATCTTACCACCAGCGTTTGCCGAACCACCAGTAGTTCCGTTTAATAGTATATCTCCAGCAGTCGAAAGAGCCGCAGTTGTTGAAATTGTTCCCGTTAGTTTTTTGTGAGCACCAAATGTTGATGTTAAATCTACATCAGCAGTGTATGTCGGTGAACCTGCCATCGAAACACCTTTTGTCTGTGCAAATACTTTTTGTTCAAATCCTTTACAACCATAGGCATTATACTGAACGACAGCAGTGTTACTAGAAGAACCGCCCGTTGCAGTTTCGCCTTGTGTAAATGTTCCTTTTACATTCGACAAAACAACGACTGTATGTGATGCTGTTCCGCCAGAGGTATATGCTGAGAAACCAGTTCCGTCAACTGGGTCTGTTGCTGATACTGAAGAAGTCGAAGCATCATATAACTCAAAATTAGTCGAAGATGGATTCTTTACAGTATAGAAGTTGCCATTTAAATCTGTCATACCACCAACACTTGCAAACTTGACTTGTTGGCCTTCAATAAAGTTGTGGCCGCCAGAGCATGTTACAACAGGTGGGTTTGCTTGTGAAACTCCTGTTACTGTTGCTTCACCCAAAGATGTGATACTCTCAACAATACCTGTTGCACCTGAAGAGCCGCCAGTTAATGTTTCACCTGTTGTGAGAGCACCTGAAGCAGGGCCGTAAACATTCAAATGGGCGAACATTACAGTATCAAATAGATAGTGTTTATATGTGTTAGATGTTAGAGATGAAGTTGACATGAAAACACCAGAAGCAGTTCCAGAGTTGTATTCTATGCCTCTACTCTTTGCACGACCAATGTCATAAACTGTGCCGTCATTGTTGACTTGTTCTGTTCCTCTTGTGCCATGAACTGCACTTACTAATCGAACTTTCTTATATGCCTCTGTTTCTCCAGAAACGAATCCGACATCAGGTGTGCCATAGACATTAGTAACATTAACAAACGGAAGTTGTGCAACACGAGTAACAATACCACTCGCAGTATCAAAATCTCTCGCCTTATCTATGTCAACATAAGTTGTTCCGTGTTTTGCAATTTCATAACCTTTAACATATGCCTTGCCTTGTGAAAGACCTAATGCCAACTTAGCCTCACTTGCAGTATTGCCGTCAACAGATGTGGCCCCAGCCGCATAGATACCACGATTTGTTCCTGATATTAAATGTTCTCTTGGGTCTAAATCAAAATTACGAACAACATAATCACCACTCTCGTCAAATGTTCTTCTCGCAAGCGTATCTTCTAAAACAGAATATTGTGTTGAAGTAACCTTATTAGCTACTGTACCATTTCTTACTCTCATTAATTCAACAAAACTTGCGTCAGCAGTTGAAGTCAATGAAAGTTTAGCAAGAGTTAAATCAATTTTGAATCTGTGAGCGCCAGCCGCATTTGCGTTTGATGAGCCTGTTGCGTTATCTAGTAATGTTGTGTCGTCTGTTGAAGTAACAAAAGTTTCTGATATTGTTAGACCAACACGATAACTTGGTGTGTTTGTGTACTTGTCTAATATGAGTGTTTGCTCAGATACAGAAACGAAGAAGCCATTAATGTAATAAGTACCAGCCTCTATCTTAACAGCAGCGCCTTGAGCCGTTGTAGAAACAACTGCCGTACCAGCAGTACTAGTTAATGTTTCACCATCTGTAAATACAGCACTATCATTATCTGTTCCTGAATTTCTATATTTTACAAATAAAGTATCAGGGTCAGTACCATCTGTTGCCGCAATATTAACTACATCAGCAGAAACGCCTGAAGTACCACCAGTTACTTGAGTGCCGTTGAAACTCGCAAGAGTTCCAGTAAATGAAGTTAATTTAACGGCGTTATAGTGAAAGTCTGGTTCAATTTGACCAGGAACAACCATTGCACCGTGCTCAAAGATGTGGTCACCAAATTTCTCAATTTGATTTTGCGTGATAGATTGTTGTGTTGTTAGTTCCCTTGCTTGAACAGCATACGCTGGTCGATACATGACTCTGTGAAACTTTTTGGCTTCATCATAGTCGTCATAATAAGGACTAACATTAAAATCAGTTTTAGATGCCATGGTATTCCTTTATTTAAAATTCAATAATTAACTTAATATTTTCTGTCTGGTCAGACGCCCTTGTTATTGGACTTCTTTCTTCAACATATAATATATCTCCTGAGTCGGCCGCAAGTTCTGGATTTGAATAACCAGATGTAAATGAAACCCCATTTAATGTTCCACTAGTTGTGTTTGGAGTTGCAGAAGCACTTGATGTCTGTCCTGTGATTGCGTTTGAACCACTAAATGCAGTTGCGTTACCATTCGAGTCTGTTCCGACATCTGGGAATCGTGTTTGATACCAGTATAAGATTTTGTTTGTTGAATCATACTCGATTACTTTACCAACCGCACCAGTTGTAGCCTGATTAATTTCTTCGTCAGCAGAGAATGTTCCTGTTACACTTGTGAATCTAGCAGCATAAGTTTGTCGTCTAGTACTTGCACTTGCAACTGTTGTTGTTCCAAAGTTATATGGATTTCTTACAAGTCCGATTCTTCTAAAGTCGTTTGCAACACCAATATCAGATGTGCCTTCAGCACCAACGAGTGATTTGTTCATCATCACATAGAAAGCACCTAATTCTTTAAGTGCATCTGAGCCATGACCACCTTTAGGTGGAATGATTACATTAATGTTTGCACCAGAACCAGAACCACCAGCATTTGTAGCAGCAATAATATCTGCGTTTGTGATATATGCATAAGTGTATCCTGTTCCAGCAGTTGTAATAGAAACTGATGCTACAGCACCAGAACTGATTGTTACGGAAGCAACACCAGATGAACCATCACCACGAATAGGGATTGCAGAAATAGTAGAACCTGAGGATGTATTATAACCCGAACCACCAGCAACAACCAAAGCAGTGTCTAACGCACCATCAACGGCAGCAGCTGATACGGTAGAATCTGTTGAACAATGGATGAAGTCTGTCGACATGAAGTTAAGAGTTTCAGCAGAAGTTAATGAATACATGTACTTCCATCTGTAACCATCAGATGTACTAAAGATTGAGTTTGATGTAGAAGTTGGTTCTACTGTTGATGCTGTTGCACCATCATTCTCAATGACTTTGTAAACTGCATATGCACTATTCATCACAACAAAAGATGAATCCCAAAGATTCGTTGCACCACTATTTGCGGCGTTTGATGAACTAATATTATGTTCGTACATATCGTAAGTTGTGCCTGTAGTCCAGTTTCTTCTTGGTATACATCTTGACACATCTGTAGATGCTATAATCTTTGCACCTAACATATCGTCCCAAGCATAGAACTCATCAGAAACGCCATCATTAGGCGTTGGTGGTGAAGCATCTGTTCCTTCTGCGATTGTGTTTCCTTGAACATCAGCATCTGAGGCCCAAGCGTGTGCTCTTCCTATAAACAAATAATATGTTTCAGCAGCTGTTTCCGAGAAGGATTCAACGAACTGTTCCGCATTATTTATTCTGAATTTATTTGTGATAATTGCTGCCATTGGTTTGTCCTATATTCTTTATATCTATTTATAATGATTTACTAAGCGCTTTTCGTTACTTCAGTAGGAAAAGCAAAGTTGATTCTATGATTCTGACTTGATTTGTTTCCGTTGATGTCTGACAATCTCATTGTTTCACCATCTACATTACTATTTAGTGTGCCTGTAAAGCGTAATGTGTTCCAATCTGCAATTGTCGTAGACCAAGAATCTGATTGTGGGTGTTGTAAAACTCCAGATTCGTTTTCTAATATTATCTCTCCGTCACCAGCACCGCCTTCTAAAGTGATTGCGTTATTGGCCGAGAAGGTTGTAAATGCACGGTCACTTAAATTCTTAACTCTTGGTCCGCCATAGGCGTATCCGTTTCTTACTTCTACATCACGAACCGTATAGCCTTCGTTTCTATAATTAACGACTAGGTTACCAATCTCATTTTCAAACTCTATCTGGTCAGCGTCTGTTGCGCTTTCATAGATAAGATTATCTTGTATGATAACTGGCCTTAAATCATAAAAACTATTCCTATTTCTTTTCTCTAATTCTAATGTTGTTTCTGGTGTCAAGTTTACATCTACTTCACGAGCATTATAATGTGAACTTGTAAACGCATTACTCACATCAGGAGAATATCCTGCACTTGCAGCTGCTCTTGTTCTCTTAGTTAGTCCGTCTAACTGAGCGCCACCGAATGAACTACTGTGAGAAGCTCCTGTTCTTCTACCAAAGACTGTAGTGAATAGAGTATTTAATCTCATGTAAATTGGACTGTCTGAAGTACCAGAGAATAATCCCTGACTCAATGTCGCACCAACAGGTTGTCTAACTTGAGCACTTAGTTGAGTCGCAATATTTACTTCACCAGTTACATAGAAACCACTTGGATGAATTGCTCGTTTAAGTGAATCTCTCCACTTGTTAATACTTTCAGACACTTTAACTACATAAGAATAATCTTGATAATATAAACTGTCTTGAATCTTCTTAGATGATTCACTAAGGAACCCATCCTGATTAATATACTTACCATCAGTCGTAATGTTTGGATTGATTGAAGTTGTTCCTGTAAGTGGGTCTGATTTTGCCACAACAGCAGTTTCTCCGCCAGAGAATGTAATAGTATCACCAACTTCTAATGAGCTGGTTGTTACTGTGTATTTCAAAAGAGGTGCAGTAAAGTCTACAACTGTTCCTGTTGCACCACTTACACTAGATGTGAATGTTTCATCTTCTGTGATAGTACCCGAAACTGTTTTAAGAACTGCATAGTGAGGAAAGTCAAGAGTCGGCGCTGATGTATAGTTAATACCATGTTCTGAGATTAGTAAATCTGTTGCACGACCAATCTCTGTGCCGTATGGTATAACTGTCGCACTTGCACCATCAAATGTTTCATTCAACATTGTTCCGCCAAACTCAAACTCTATTCGACCTAGACCTACATCATTAGGGTCAGCCGCAATAGTAGTTACAGAATCATCTTGATTCAATATGTTTCCAGAATTTTGTTCAAACTCTATAGAACCTGTTCCATCTTCTAAAGTTATTACACTTAATCGTTGTCTATTCGTATCAGACTCTAAACTCAAGAATCTATCACCAACAGTAATCGTTGCAGTTGGTAGAGTTGTATAACCAGAGCCACTCGCAATCATTCTTATGTCAGTTATATCGCCACTACCTGTTGAGTTTTCTTGTACTAACTTATCACCAGGATACTGAGTATCATCTTGTGTTTCATCCTCTTGAACTATGTGGTCAGTTTCAGACATATTATAAGGAATGTCTAATTCGTGTTCTTGGTTTACAATGTAATGTCTTTCAGATGTATTTGTACCGCCATCTTCTTCAGATAATATATGTCCGACTTCATTCTCTAATTCTATTTTGACTTCTCTATCAATCATATTAGAAGCAGAATCTAAGAATTTGCCTTCTGTACCATCTGCAAATGTTTCTAATAGTAAGTCGCCAGAACCGCCACCAGTAATTGTACCAGTTTCTAATTCTACATGAATATCTACACTTCCTGTTTCAGGTGCAAAACCACCACCAACTATAGCAATCTTTGCTTCGGCAGTTCCTGAACTAAATGTTATGGTATCATTTTCTTCATATCCTGTGCCACCAGCATCTACAATGACTTCATCTATACCGCCACCAGAAATTTCCCCTACTTGTATTCTAGCACCAGCTCCTGCACCACCGGTTACTGTAGCTTCATCACCAATAGTTAATGTGCCGCCATCATTTGTAATTATTGTATCTGAAATTGCTTGACTTACTGTCATCTTAACAATAGTATCTTCATCAGCAATACTTACACCAGATACAACTTCACCATTAACAAAAGTGCCGGTTGTTGTGTCTGCATTTATTTCTACTTCAATAATCTCAACAGCGCCTTGTTGAAACTTAGTGATGTTTTCTACAATTGCAGTTGCTTCTCCAACATTATCATCAGACGGATTGTTTGCTTGTGTGATTGTTTGGCCAACTAGTAGAATACTATCGTTTACACTTTGAGTCGTTGTTTGTGTACAACGAATAAAGTTTTGTTTATTCCATTTACCATCTGACACACGCAACATGTCATCTGTTGGACGATAGACTTCAGATGTTTCGTTAAACAATAATCTAAAGAACGCCTTATTGGCCTTTGCAGTACCTTTTGCACGATATAGAGATTTAATATTCTTAACAAGTTTTCTAGTATCTACACTATCATGTGTGTCTGTAGGAATTGTGTTGAGAAACTCCTCTTTCATCTGAGTTAAGAAATCACTTATCGTGTGGTCTGGGTCAGAATAGTTTAGAAGTTGTTGAAGGTTTTCTACAGGGTTTGCACGATACTTGCCGACCTTTGCGGTTGCGCCAGATGTTGAGCCGGTTACAGTTTCTCCTGTAATCCATGCGTTGTTGGCTGAAACAAATAAACGAGAGTTACTTGTTATATCTTCTGCAAGAATTGTTGAAGTAGCGCCAGATGTTGAGCCTGTAATTATTTCGCCCTTGGCAAAAGAACTTGTGATTGTATTTGTTTCTTCAACAAGTTGGCCGCCAGCATCTAAACCATTTTTATTTGTTTGATTTAATAATACATAACTGTTAGTTGTACCTTCAGTTTCTAAAAGAATATTATCCGTTTCTGTAATGTCTGACAGGTTTAATTCTGCCGACTCCATAAAAAGGTAGTAAGACGACAGAAATTCTGTGAACTTAGGATGGTCCTCTAAAACAAATTGAGGTACTTGTTGTTTTACAAGTGAGGATAGTTTCCTCTTGTTAGTTTTGTATTTTGTTGCCATTGATTAAGAGTAACTAGATGTTGTCGTATATGATGTTCCTGCCTGTGAACTTCCACTTTCAATGCCATCGACTTCACCAGTAATTGTAGAGTTTGATGTATCGATAGATAGAACTTGATTTCTTACTGGCACAATGTCATTAGAGCTTGGTGTTGCAAATACTCTTATCTGTGTGCTTGCAGTTCCATCTACATTTGAAATAGATGTGATGTGTGCGGATGTTAGAACAACTTCTCCTGTTGTGTAGTTGACGGTGCCATAAGTTGAATCTGTATAAACTCGTGCAGTACCACTTAAATAATAAGCTCTTAAATTACCAGCACCATCATCATCTAAGAAATGCTCATTTGTTGAAGAATCATTATTGATTTTAAATCCTGTTGATGAAATAACGCCGCCGGCAGAAGCGTTGTGTCCAGAATGTGGATTATATAATGCATTGTTGTAGTTAAGTGTATACTTTAATCCAGAATTCAATGTCGGAGTAATATACTTGTACATTTTCACAGTTGTAATATTACTTAGAATAGATGTGTCTGCGTTATTAATATCTTCAATTAGTTTTGAGTACCTAAACATGCCAGCAAAATCCTCTAGTGTGTTATTATTATAACTTGCAATCTTAGTTAATACATTTGTCTGAAGTGTTGTTACATCTTTCGTTGTTACGCCAGAATTATATTTAAAGTTTACAACAAGTGTAATGTAGGTTGTTTCAGGGTCAATAATCACAGGCGTTACTGAAGCAACGGCATATTGTTTAAGACTCTGTACAATACTTTCTTTTGTGGCAGTTGTCAGATTAGAGCCTGATTTTGCCTTGATTGAAATATAAACTTTACCATAGTCAGGTGTGGCCGCATCTTCGCCGCCATAAACTTGAACTGCCTGTGCGTTTGCATATAGACTCTTAACAAGAGTTTTATAATCTTCAGCAGTAACCGCCCTGTCTTGTGCAGAGTAATCTCTTGGTGCATTGTATTTAATTGAAGCAATTGATTCAAGCCCAGTTCCACCAGAAGCATTACTGATTGTAGTAACTGTTGCACTTGAGAATCCCCCAATAGTGCCAGATAGTGCAAATGTTGTAGCACCATTAGGTGCATCTCTGTTACAGTTGATATAATCTAATATAACTATGTTGCCGTCTGCAATTACTTTACCTGTAACACCATCGCCGAAGTAAACTTCAAAGCGTCCGCCTTCTACTTCTTGTAGAAAATATACTTTAGATGTAGCATCTAATTCTGTGATACCTGTTGCAAGCGTATATGTGTTTGTTGTTGCATCAGAAGATGATTCTTGCACTTTAACAGTTAGTGTCGTTGTATCAACACTATCGTTTGGTATAATGAATCGTTGGTCTATATCAGATGTGTTTGCCGTATATTTGTAATTTAGATATGAGCCTTCATGTACAACTAAGTTGCTAAATTTATAAACATTTGAAACAGGGTTGATACTCACATCAGCATTGTTCACAAAACTATAAGCTTGACCATCAACTGTTGTTGTAAACTTAGTTCCTCTTGACATTGTGAGAGAGGCGCCAGTAGCATTATTGACTAAAACATCAATAGTAGCTGTTGAGGATGTACAACTCGTTGGAGTATAACCAACTTGTTTTGCAAGCGACACAACACTAGAACGCAAGTCTGCACTATCAAGATACATTTCATTTGCAAGCATGTTTGCGTTGTAACCGAGGTAGTGAGTATTATATGCTAACACATCAAGAAGTGTCGACATACCAGAACCTTCGAAGTCGTAGTCTGTAAATTCGTTCTGTTGTGATAAAAATGTTTTTAAGTTAGCCTTGATACCATCAAAGTCTAATTCTGAAATTTCTAGTTTAGTTGCCATAGGTTATCTCAATCTCTCTAAAAAGGATTCTACTACTACAGGGTCAGGATAATTCTGTACATAGAAAGATATTTGAACAGAGTATCCATTTCTCTCAAATT